>ENA-ORBV01003764-ORBV01003764.1-microbial-mat-metagenome-genome-assembly--contig:-NODE-3764-length-29944-cov-5.467071_pt1 | contig 29944 bp, 19 predicted proteins | sample MGYA00237777_ERZ505514 | MGnify/ENA primary metagenome ERZ505514 (study PRJEB26160, sample SAMN06269048) | microbial mat metagenome | isolation source: Oligotrophic lake microbial mat | place... | reverse complement strand
AGTATCACTACTTAACACCAGTAAGAAAGGGTTCATAAATATGAACCCTTTAATGATTTATGAACCAATTTTCAATAGGAACAATAATTATGAACCAATTTTTTGATAACCAGATGAAAAGGTTCATGTTCATGAGCTTTTTTACATTTGTGAACCTTTTAAGAAAACGTTCGTAATTTATGAGTCCGTTTTGGCTTGCCTGGCGCCAAGTAAACTGTTGCGGCCAGTTCCTGCTTACCAGCACTAACACTGCTTGTTGGCAGCAATCGATCACAGCTAGTAGCTAGCTAGTAGCTAGCTAGCTGCTAGCTAGCTGCTAGCTAGCCGTTAGCTACTAGCTGCTACTGGAGCAGCTACTAGCCACTGCTAGCTAGCTAGCTGCTGCACCGGCAATGATCGATCGATCGCATACTACTGTGTCATGCCGTTGCACCGGTAGCAGTGCCGGGTACTACTTCTACACAAGGAAAATTGGATGCGACCTGGTTAAAAGCCTGGTGGTTTTTTTTGTCCCTGGAGGCAAATTCTCAGGTTAGAACCATTAAAATAGGTTGTGTGGTACTTAACACTTATTGTGACATCACAAGCTGATTTGTGATGGCTCCTGGTTATTTTCCTGGGATTAAGCCTGGCGACTTTTTGACAACCGCTAGTGTGGCTGCCAACAAAGTATAAAATTTTAATTTGGAACCAAATTGTTCATTTCTCAGTAGACCCAAATCTACAAATTCACAAAGTTTTGAAGCAGCAAAGAAGACATTGATGAATGTTAACAAGTTGACGTTTTCGTTTTCGTTTGATGGACACATTCTGTCCAGCAAACATCATTCACTGGGACCAATCAACTGCACTGATCAACTTTCATCACTGCACAAAAAGCTGCTGTTATTTTTGCTTCAACTTTCTTGATTTTGGTGAATCAAACAGACAACTGAATCTAATGACAATGTTGTCATTGTTGACGGATGTGATCTGGATGCTTCATTTCATTTTTTCTTCATGCTCTTCTTTTTATTCCATTCTCTCAACTTAGCTTACCAGCGTTTGTCACTGCACATGCACCTGTTGAAGTCATGTTGGTTTTAGTCAATCCGTTGGCCAAGTCAATGACAATGTTCTTGTTGATCGATTTGAGTTGAGTGGTATTTTTTTATTAGTGATTAGGCTGCAATGCTCAACCAGCTTTGCACCAACTAGTTTGACTTTGAATGTGCATGTCTCCACTTCTGCATGCCATTTGTCATGGCATCAGACTCTTTCAATCTCATTGTGACTCACTGTCTGAATGGGCATGGACCTGCACAAAAGTGAAAAAACAACCCAATTGTCAGCAAATGTTAGTTTTCCTCTTTAGTTGAATCATTTTGCTACCGCTGCAACACAGTTCATTTTGAATTTGCATCCCTTTGTCAAGCTCTTCACACCTCATTCAGAAAAAATGGTGATTCAGACCCTTTCATGAGAAAGAAGAAAATTGTCTTGTCTAAACTTTTTTTTTCTGCCCCACTGAAAGAAAAGAAACATTTGTTGTTACAAAAGCCTTTCCAGTCTACTTTGTAGACCAGCAATCCAACATTGTTGATAACAAATCTTAAATCAGAAAAAGAGTGAGCTTATCTACTGAGAATTCTAACTTTTGACAATCAGCGTCATCTGGGGCGTTGGTTTGCACGCTGTCATTGTTGTCCCGTCTGTTTCTAGTTGGCATCCGTAGCACATCTGGCAGTTGCGGGCTGAAGAAATGACAGGATGCCACCCACCAGTTCAACAAAGCAGACCTTCCTGTTTTTGGGGTTTCTGCATTTTCCTTATGACTTTAGGTGCCTATTTTGATTGCATGCAGGTGTCATGATTAATGAGCATGTGACACTCAAAACAATTTTCTTGAAATTGATTTTGCAATTGAGAAGAGCACAGTTGTCACACGTTGAAGATTCTTTGAATGGCAGTCCGATTCAGCACATTTGGGAGTCTTTTTGGGGTGCCTTTTGCAGGATTTACGTTTCGCGGTGGAGTTGTTTTTTGCGGACTTGGTGTTTGCCTTTGTGACTGGACTTGCTCCGCTTTGTTGCTGGTTTGCCAACTGGTTGAGTGACTTCGGTTTCCGATTCTGCATAGGACAATTTGCTGAGTTCATCAGATAGATTCACGAAGCAGGGGACTGTCACCGACTCATCTTCCCATTTTTTGTCTAATTCGGCAGCCTCATTCTCCCAGTGGGGGACGGAGGACACGCAGTCAAAAGAAACTGTTTCAAATTGAATTTGAGCCCCGGTGTTTTGGATCACAAAGAAACACAGTGAAATGCTCAAGCTCCAAGATGTCGACAGTTAACTGCACGTCTTGGTGGCATCTTTTTGACTTGCATAAAGATCACGCTACTCAGATGTCTTTCTTTGATAACGAATCTCCGCTCAGGAGGGTTTTGTGTCGATGAGCGTTGCTGCTGAAGAATTGAACATCTCCGTGCACAATTTTCTTGTGTCGTCGGTCGCGGTCAAAGACCTGAGAAACAGCATTGGTCTTGCAATTGTGAGGGCATGACGAATCATCATCTGTCGCATGGTCCCCATAATGCATCGTGCCAAACAGCATGACACCCCAATCATTTGCAAGACACATGCTGATGCAATGCACGGCATCACATGGGTCAACCCCTGTCCACTTGCTTTTAGGGTGACACCCCCGTGGAATTTGATAGCATGCATGGCAGCACTTGTGCTCCAGTAGGTGAATAATGTTGTTGTTTGGTTTGGTGCAATGACTGCAAATTGTGTCAATTTTGTTGTCGTAGATTGTTTTTGCCGAAGATTTCTTCTGTTTCTTTCTAGACTTGTCTTGATAGACTGCAGGGCGATAAGAATCAGGAACACTGGCAATGTTCCTGGGATCTTGAAAGACAGGTTGTGTCACAAACTGTCGGACATTGGGGTGCATGGTGATTTGGCCGGAGTTCAATCACTTTTCAACTTCCCATGTGTGCTCATTCTCGCGGACAAGCACAGCAAAATGGGCGGATTGTGCCTCCTTGGAACTCCAGTCATTAGCTAAGACTCCGGGGGCAAGCAATTCAGCTGCCTTCATCTCTTGGTTACTCACTTGGTTACTCAATTGGCAGCGCTTGGTCGGCGGCTGGCAATTCATGGTCAAAAGGGTTTGTGTGAAGGAAAGTCTGTCGAGGTAACTTCGTGCTGTCGACACAGTAGCTGCAAATGTCGACACGGCTATCAACACGGCTGTAAAAACACTTGGATGATGTTGCGGTGGTGGTGCATTAGACAGCGGGTGTGCAATGATGTTCGCGAAACACTTGGATGTTGCAGTGTTGCATGCAGTGGTGTTGCAATCAGAATGAAGATTTCGTTCTGTCTCTTTTGGATTGAACAATCGTCTGGATGGAGGCACGCAGTGAAAAACCAAGCCACTGGCTAGTCTGCTATCTACAGCAGCAGTGTGCACTTCATGTTGTAGCATTGAGGGTTTTTAATTTGGGGTGATGACAGATGGTCGATCATTGGCACCATGGCTACGTGCTGGCACTCTCGCACTGACACAACACCTGGCATTCAATTCCAGCCCCAACAGATTCTAAAGAAAACTATGTGACTCATACTAACTATTACATCTACATGGCTGTGCATTAGTCCTCTGTTGCCAGTGCCAGCTAGCTAGACTAGACTAGACTGCTGTAGGGTGTGTGAAATCCTGGCTTCAAAGGGAACATCAATCTGATCATTTCTATGTGGGTCTGGGAGTCGTGGTTAGCTACTTACTAATAACCGGCGTTCCGCTTCCTTCTCAGTTGCACGTGGCGAAACACACAGGCACGATTGGATTGAATGAACCGTTGAATCAATAGAACATGAACATGATTGTATTTCAATCACCATATTCGCCACTTGTTCACTTCATTGTAACGATACATTTTATCAATAGCACAAATCATAAGACTTCCGACAACAACCATTCAGTCTTGGTTAGCAAAGAACGAAGTGGCAGCGATTGGAAAATCAAGAGCTGTTAGTATTACCGCATTCCAAACTGTGCCGCACACATTCTTCCCAACGGACCACATCAACAGAAACTCGTCGACTTCCTCAACCCAGCACAACAGAAAAAATGGCTAACAATACCATCGGACCCAACGATGTCCTGCTCGGAAGAGGCGGACTCACAAACCATAACAGCGGCAACATTCGTTTTCGAGAAATCATTGCCAGCAAGCAACTCTTGTATTTGGAGGCCAAAAAGAAGGAAAAGAAAGCCATTGCCGAGGAATGCATTGCCGTTGTCCACCAAAACGGAGGCCGCTTTCTAATGAAAGACGAGTCCTCGGGGCACTGGGTGGAGGCGCCACAAAAGAAAGCAGTTTTGAAAGCTTCGCAAGCTCTGCGTGAAGGCCTGGATGTCAAAAACAAGCGAATTCGAGACGACAAGGGCGTGTATTCTGGGATAGATTATATGGCCAAAAGTAACAAGAGACCGAAAGTCGCAACTGGTATCATTGTGTCTCAACAACATTCCTCTCCAGCATTGATCAGCCTTTCGGGTGATAGAGGTGCCGTTCCCGATTTGCAGGAGGAAAATACAGGCACTACGGCGGCCGGGCCCATCTTCACTCCTCCTACTTTGTCACCCGAGGATTATGGTACCACTACAGAAGTCTAGGCAAGAAATGCACTTCTAGGAAGAATCAATCAACATTGGGGCTTTGTTTATTTTGTTTCTTCGTTTGGCATTGAATGGGAAGAGTACTTCGAGAACAGCGTGCGCATCACGCAACGCATACTATTTGTCATCAAATCTCCAACACTACCACCGGCGTTCGAAATGGCGGGACTTTTGAACCAATCGATTCCTCGATTGTAGCACTCTCGTGGTCGCATCTGCCAGCGAAACCAGTGAAAAGATATACCAATGTAACATTAGTAGCCTTGAATGTCACAACTAATTATCAGCCTTGTCTAGCTGAGCTCTGAAGGTCCAGGCAGTGTAGATACACCCAGCTATGGAGACATACTACTAGCTAGTATGCAACCCTGGCTAGTAATGGCCGAATCGCCGGTGCTTCTCCCGGCCATCAAAGGGAACGGCACGGGCGCTCCGACGATGGCTCATGTGGTCTGTTGGTTGGCTAGCTAGAGTGTCTGAGTAGCGCAGTAGTATCGAGTCAACAGCGTCGCAAACATATTCACCTGGCATGCACAGAAAGTTAAATCCTAGAAAATAATATAGAATTGAAAAATAGAAGGCTGTTCTTAAAAATTATCAATTGCTACTGTGTACGTTTGGTCTTCGACCTGTGGTCACTTGGACCCTAACTACCAAATGATTGCTTGTACAGTTAACTCTCCACGAGGTTGACCATGGAGGGAGCGCGTCCCATGCCGTTGGCTTGGAGCTCGGGGCACACCTCGATGGACTTGTCCAGGTAAGCCGCATTGTACCACTTGACCGTGCGGATAATGCCCTCCTCAAAGGATACTTTCGATTTGTACCCCAACATGTTGTATGCCTTGCTCACATCCGCACAGGTATAAGGCACATCACCAGGTTGGTCGGGCATGACCTTGATGACAGCATCCTTTTGGGTATGCTTCTGCACCAGGTCAATGAATTCCTTGAGGGAAGTTCCCCCTCCCTTGCCTAGATTGAAGACTTCGTACTTGTGAGGACGATCCAAAGCGCGGACAACACCATCCACAATATCCGAAATGTAAGTGTAGTCACGAGATGAGGATCCGTCACCAAACTGCTGAATCTCCACACCGCGACTCACACGGTCAATAAACTTGAAGGGTGCCATGTCGGGGCGGCCACGTGGTCCATACACGGTAAAGAAACGAAGTCCCGAAATGTTGAGGTTGTAGAGGTGGTGGTAGGTGTAGGCCAAGAGCTCACATGCCTTCTTGGATGCTGCATAGGGACTAACAGGGTTGTCGACGTTCTCTTCCTCCGAAAAGAAAGTGGACTTGGATCCACCGTAGACAGACGAAGATGAGGCAAAGACAAAGTTTTTCACTCCATGTTTGGCCGAGAGTTCCATGAGATGCGTGGTACCCTTGATGTTGCTGTGGATGTAGACAAACGGATCTTGAATGGACGGGCGGACACCCGCACGAGCCGCCATGTGGCACACCCATTCTGGACGATCGTTTTCGAAAATCTTGGCCATGATATCCTCGTCACAAATATCGGCACGGACGATCTTGAGACGCTTTTCATCGGGGTACGCCTCGCGGAGCAGCCTCAAGTTGTTTTCCTTGATCTTGACGTCGTAGTAATCATTCATTTCGTCAACAATGATCACATCATCACCTCGGGCCAACAATAATTCCGCACAACTAGAACCAATGAATCCAGCTCCACCCGTGACAAGGACCTTTTTGTGTCCAGTGTGAGGTGGGACGGCCGTTTCCACTTCTTCCATCATTTCGTCGAAACAAACCATGCTTCCTGCTCGAGGCATACCGGAAGGTGCATTGTTCCTGGTATTGTTGTTGTTGCTGTTGCTGCTTGTTTCTCTCTCATTGTCAGAAGAAGAGTTATTCGAGCTGTTATCGTCGTCCGAGCTGCAAAGAGCTGGCATGCTGCTTACGTGATGAATCTTCATTTTGTTTGTTTGTTTGCTTGTCTGAACTCAACCTCTTGACACTGTGGGGAAGTAGTTAACTATGACGGATGTTCCTCCTAAAGAAAGAAATACGATCGATCAAGCCAAAAGATGTAAGTGAGAATCAATGAATCACACGCATGTATGTACTATAACCGATCAAGGGCGCGTGTTGATTGAACAAATACGACTGCATGCCTCCAATGTCAGTCAGTGAACGAAAAACACAATGCATGATGTTTTGCTTGTAACAACGTACCTTTGACACAGGAGCGTCTAAAACCAGCGTATGGAAACGTTTTGTCTTTTGGTAGAAGTTTCTCTTTAACAAAGAGAAACTAAACTTGAAAGAAGTAATGAAGTGAGGTAAGACAAAATAATGATGGCACCTGTTATGAAATGCAGAGCACGAAATATCAAGCTCGGAAAATCAAGGCGAAAAAATGATAATTATAATTGTGACGACGAGATGTACTGGCTATTACAAGTAGCAACTCAAATCAGAAAACGAATGAATGCTGCCTGTTCAACAACTGGAAGTAAGGCGAAGATCTGGCGATGGTTCTGGCCTCAGATTATTCTGTTGCTATGCGCTGGTTGTTGATTCGATGGGGCACTTTCTGTGATCGATCGAAATGATGTTGATGGGTTGCTGCGATCGAGGTTAGATTGCATGGTTGCATTGCCATGTGACCGAGGGGACGAAAAAATGAACAACGTGGACCTCGTACGGATACATCTGTTGAAAATTAATGATGTGGTTACGACGTGGTTGAAACACTAAAAGGGATAAATTGAGCAATATGATTGGCGGATAGAATTTTTTTTAGTGACATCATTCACATATTTTGCATTTGCTTGATATGAACCCAACGCTGCAGAACATCACCACGTACTACTCGTACTCGTACTACCAGTAACAGTCCTACTTACTGAACTTCAATCGTACTGGGTAGTAGCAACAGTGTAGCAGCACTACTGGTGCTGGTGCTGGTGCTCTAGTAGCTCTAGCTAGCTAGCTAGCTTGTAGACTAGTTAGAGCACTCTTCCTTTGCAGTGCTACAACAATGTACCTGCACCCTAAAGCAATGGAGCTCCCCATCTTTCCTTTCTCAGTCCATTTGCTTTATCAGGTGGACTGCCCAACTCAATGCCACAGCAGTTGGGGACAGTGCATCCCCAACACTAACGAAGGGGGAGGGGCCTGGATTGTCTTTTGGCAGTGGACTGCACATGCAGGTGTGCAGAATTTGTGCGAGAAGCAGAGGGGGGAGGGGGGGGGAGACAAATGACAAAGAGTTGGAGTGCACCAATGAGATGAAAATTGTTGATTGGCAAACAGGTTCACACCAGTCATTGTCAATCAGTTGGGATCCAGTCGTGAACAACAAAGCATCATCACTTTGGTCTCATCAGTTGAAATGCACACGTTTGAGCACAAATTGGTTCAAATGTGCACTAATTGAAGTGCACAGCGTGAACAGCACCTTGCAGAAGTGCTGGACAGGTGCACAACTCAAATTAACCCCCATTTGTTTTGAAAAGTTCAAATCATCAATCAATTCTCATTTCATTGTTTGCTTTTCGGTCAATGTCACAACATTGGAATGGAAAATTGCTTCTGATTTGTCATGATTCTCATGATTGATTCACAGTGTTGTTTGTGATTTTTTTGTGTTTGGAAGGTGTCACAAGTTTTACAGCCAGTTCTTCATTGCTTGCCCTCTGGGAGGGCCGGTGGTGGTGGTGGTTGCTGTTATGCCCACAATTGTTTAGGTCTGCACCTCCCAATGTGTTCATTTTTTTCTCTTTTCTTTCTCTTGAATTTGCTTGCTCATCATCATGTTAACAAGAATGAAATTTCAATTCTTTTTTGTTGTTTGTGCAAATTATTCTATCTGCTAAGCATTTTTGCAATTATGTGATGTCACATTAGAAAAAAGGATAACCTGATTCAACATAGATCCCTAATTTTTGATTTTAACATCACGTTCTAATTTTTTTCAACATTTTTATTTTTTTATTTTGTCTGCTTTTCTTTTCTATTTCTGCCACCTGCATGCTGGATTAACGCTGCCAAGCAAGCCCTAGACTGTGCATGACAAATCTGCATTTTAGCACTAGAAATTTTAGTTTAGGTCTTGTCATATAAATTGCAGTGTGAGCCTAACATTGCGTGTCCCACTGATCCAATGCAATTGGCCATTACATTGTTTGGCATGACATGGGTGATGGGTGCATTAAAAAACCTATTGTGCTTAAAAATTACATGTTGATGGGACACACCACCTTGCTAGATCCAGAATTCAAACAGATGGTGTTTGAACGGACAATGGCACTGATGTCATTTGTCAGCATGGATCTATCACTTGCTGCTATGTTTGGCTTCACTGCAACAGAAGATTCCCAAACATCGTCTTTTTTGACCAGGTGTTGCTTGTAACAGACATCAAGCACAAGGAAGATAAGAAGTGTGGTGGATCCAGGTCTAGGAGATCACCCAATGTCAAAAAGCAACTTCTACAACACTTATGAAATGCCAACGCATCATCATCATTCCAATTGTAACAAGTTTCTCTGAATGGAACGGCAGTTTTGTTTTAAGTCTTTGAAAGACGGTTGCATTTGCAAAACACAGGTGACAAAAAGATTGCATTTCTATCCTGTGCTCAAAAGATTTCTCTATCAAAGCTGACATCCAACCCCTTGTATTTTTTACTGCCCTCTCCCTTCAGCTTGATTTGGGACACCTCAGGCTACAAAAATAGATAAAATTAAACAATGAATGAAACAACAAAGTCCATCTTGACAATGGAATTTGGGGATCAGTGCCTTAAAAAAAATCTGGCTAAAGAGCAACACATTCTTTGAATGATCCCAAGCAGAGAATTCCCCAGGTGCTTGACTAGTTGTGATTGCAAACATTGTGCGGTGAGCGGAACTTCAAACAAACGTTGATGTTGTGCAGATTGAGGCAAGCTGCCTTGACATGAAGGAAATTTCTCTCAAGCCTGGCTAAATGTTCATACATTTTTCTGACCAGAGCCTTTGAATGACATCAATGTGCTTGACAAATCCTCCATCACCTATGCTTTGACCAGTGGGGCAGCTGCCTGTTGTTGCTGCAAAGTGATTTTTCTCGGAAGTGCATCCTTAACCCTAATCTTGATTCTTCAATTCTGACGTACTGTACGTGTGCATGGTGGTGTGGTGTTATTTCTGCACCGGTTCTACCGGTACTAGCTAGTACACCACCGTCTCGTACGCACATCATCTTGACTTTTTGGGAGTGCATCAATGGATGGAGTTGGTTCTGGTTATGATTTCTGCATTCTTCGCTTGTAGGATGTTGAATCAGTTACTTTCTTCTGGCGTACGGTACAAGTAGCATTCTTGGAGGGTACAAGACGAGTTACTGCTACGTTGCCACAAGTTGAAAGAGAATAAATAGGTTTCGGCTAGGCAAAGTTTCATGCCAAAGAAATCTTTGTCCGAATAAAAATCCATTTCTTTTCCGTTTGATCAATTGGATGCCGATGCGAAAAAGGCAAACGGCAAATAATGCGATGGCCTGTCATTCTGGGGTGGAATCAAAAATAGCTTCTAATGGGTATCGTCAAGTTTGGAGTCCGCAGACTCGATCCGCCGTCTTCTTCCTCCTCCTCCACTGCTGCATAAGTTTCACAGAAAAGCTGCCTATTTTTGTTGAATCCTTCTCTGGCTCTACTTCCCATGGACACCAACAAATACATCACAAATCCGCCTCCATCTTGGATCTTAGATCTTCTAAAACCTCGCTTCCAAAGATCCAACGACAACACCGATCTCTGTTAAAATCAACTACAACGAATCAAGGCAGTGGGATACTAGACGAAGAGTTCCAAGTCAGGAAAAAGAATGCCATATCCCTGCTCAAAGAAAACAAGTCGAGAAAATCTTTTCTCGACATCCGGGAATTGGTGACTTTAGCTGAAAAATATGCACAAAACCAGGAATATGATGCACAAACGGCGGCACAAGAGGTAGATCAGATCCTGCAGACATTTACGAGCCGAATGTTTGCGCCGCCGTATCGTGAAAACGGTGCACGAAATCGGATCATGCTCGGCATGGATGCTATCACACTACAATTATCATCGAAACTTCCTCCTCCCTACAACACGGTTCCCAAAATAGTGTTTGTAAATGCTTTACGAGCTCTCACAGGGCTCAACGAAGTGCAACAACCACAATCTGCAAGCAGCAGTTCGCTAAGTGCCGACTCTAGTTATTCGGCATTTCGTATTTTGCAACGGTTGGTCACTGGAGTAGGGATAAGGAGAAAGAATATCCAATCGCAGCGATACAGAAATGACAGCCTCAAAGAACAAGATTTTAACATGGTTCTAAACTCATTCTCCAGCACTGGCCAGATGGACATGGCGCACAAGATCGTCGCCCTGCAGGAACGGACGGAACATGCACCACCACTCTCCCCTGTGGCCTACTCCATCCTATTGAAAGGATATGGTCGATTGGGAGATCTACAAAACGTCGACATGATTATGAAGCATGCCAAAGCGGATGGAATTGTTCCCGATACTGTCATGTTGAATAGCTTGGTGGATGCATATGTGAATTGTGACGCCATAGAAAAGGCGCAAGCTGTGTTCCACCACATGACGGACAACGCGATGGAGGAGTGCAAAATTGATTGTGATACCGTGTACTGGGTAGAAAATGGCGGAGCGGCCGCAGCAAAGGCGAACCGGCGCACCTACAATACAATGCTAAAGGGCTTGGCTAAGCGGGGGTTGCTGGACGACTGTCTATCGTTGTCCCGCAAAATGGAACAGAGTAGACTCTGGGATGACATAACAACCAACACACTCGTGCATGCAGCTGTGGTGAAGCGTGATTTTTCGTTGGCGGAAACATTGCTTAAAAAGTACACGTCGGCAAACAACGGGCCGGACAACTGGAGGCGAGGGAGACACCCTAATGTGGAGGCGTACACAGAGCTGCTCGACGGATACTCAAAGTTTGGAGAGCTCAACAAAGCGATTCAAGTCATGCAAACCATGAAGAATCGTGGCGTGGTTCCAAATGAGTACACGTATACTTGTCTCGTGGCAGCACTTGCGCGACACGGGAGAGTTGAGGAGGCAAAGAAAATGATGAAATACATGGAAAACGTGGCCAATGTGAAGCCTAATGTTGTTACCTACAATGCTTTCATTTCGGCGTTGGTGTCGACCGATCAGAAAAGTTTGCCGGCTTACAACCCGTCACGCGTAGGTCTCTCTGACGAGAAAGTTGATGATGCTCTCGGAACATTTTACGAAATGATGAGATCAGGAGTGCGGCCCAATGATGTGACGATATCTACGCTTGTAACAGCTTTTGGTGACTGCCGCCCAAATTCAAGAGTCAAGGAAGCCAAAAGTTTGGTGGCAAGGCTAGAAAAGAATGGGTTGTTCAACCCAGCGAAAAATGACAGAGTTGCGACGGCGCTAATCCAATCATGTGGCTCCGGTAACGATGTGCTGGGGGCAATCGATTGTTTCCGGAAGCTTCAAAACCCCAGTTTAGTGGCTGTCAACAGCGTCCTGCATGCTTGTGTTCGTTGCAATGAAGTGCAGATTGCTTTGAAGACATTCCGTCGTTTGTTTCATCATGATAGCAATCCTTCTTCCTCGCAACTGGAGCCAGATTTGATTACCTACACTGTTCTGATATGCGGCCTTCTGAAACAAAACACAATGGAGTGCTCCAAAGAAGCGCACACACTTTACTTGGAGATGAAAAAAATCCGCAGCCTTCATCCTGATAATGCCATGGTTGATCAGTAAGTACATGCGGTGCCAGCTTTTGTTCCTTCGTCGCTTCCTGTATTCTCGCAATGTCTCACCATATCTCTATCTGTGCGTCGACAGGGTTATCAAAACAATAATTCGGACGGGTACACTTCAAAAGAAGGACAGTTCACTTATTGCCGCTATAGTTCGGGACGCTGAAAAGCTTTCGTGGAGACCGGGACAACTGGAGCGCCGAAAACGAGCTATTCAAGCAACTCTCTCGAAAACGACCAAATTGATGCGAGCGTGGAAAGATAACGAAGATGACGACTTTTTGCGGCGTGCGATCAGCTCAGAGGACGCTCTCTTTAAGAAAAAAGGCTGGAACGAAGTAGATAGCGGGTTCCGGCTGTGGGGTGGAGGTAGAATGGACGCCAAGGCGAAAAGCTCAGTTGTTGACGAATTCTTCGAAAGAAAAGGCTGGAATGACGTCGACTCAGGATTTCGAATCATTTGAAATTGCGCAAAACCGAACATGTTTTGGGCCACAGGCTAGGACAAGCCTGTATGCACATGCTGCTGTTGGTAGCCGTGTTAGAACAGGTGCGGGGTTTTAGCCGCGCTGTACATTATCATCATGCACACAGACATCGTAGATGGATCCTCCATCATTTTTGTTCAGATCCCCTCAACACAACAGGACCTTGCGGCTGCCTTGAAGCCTATGCCTCGCTACCGCTCTTTACAAGATGCAGAAATTACAATTAGGTCCAGGTTTCTGGTTACCAAGGTCACTTTAATATCTAATAGTAGTTCTTTACTATAAATGCCGTTTTGTTGATTGCCTATGTTGGCAGTGCTAGCTAGTTAAGTAGCATGTGAAAGTAAGAGGAACGCACCTCCTCAGCTCGGCATACTTAGCAGGGCAACCTGAAACGATGGATACCCAGTAATTGTCATGGACTAACTTTTCTCCGTGGCCTTGGACGCACACTACATCGAAATTTAATATCCCTTCTGCAGAATCTTTGATTCTTCAATTTTGTCGACGATGATGCTCATAACTTCTCATTAACTTTGGAAAGGAGCTTTCATTCAGTGTATCCCTACTAGTATTAGTTTTCTGCGGCTCAATAAACTCCAACTTTGCTTTTCAGAAACAGAAGAGGTACGGTAACGATGAGCTCTGATCAATCCAATGGCATGTCACCAATGACAGACAACTACAACGACCTGAATAAATCCCAATCGACTGCCTGGGAGAAAGTAAAGGTGCGTGGGAATCCCTGGAAAACTGCCTACGAAGGTGGCTGTGAAAGTGCTGGCGACAAACTGTTTGGCTCATGAGTCTGATTTCTCACCCATTGTGACTTTTTTTAATACTAAAGCCTTTGTTCGCAAAGGCTATACAGGATGTCCTGGGGGCAACATCTGATGAGAATGACATTACTATGCGCGTCGCGGACCTAGGGTGTGGTGAGTAACTATCGAGACTCCTATCACTCTCAGCAAGTTTTTCGATCTCTTGGGCATTATATTTACCAATTATGGTGGAAGTGCGTTCGTTGACCTCTCACAGGTCAACCCTGTTTTCTTCTTAAAAACTGTTCATAACAGCCACAGGTGGAAACTCTGTGGCCCCATTGGGATTCATTGGCAGTCAATTGCGATCTCGTTTTCCCGCTGCATCATATGAAATTTTCGTGGTTGATCTCCCCCAGAATTCATGGGGGTCTGTCGTGGCAACTGTAAATCCTGCCTCCATTGCCAAACAAAGTATTGCAAGTAATGCTGCCGATGGAAACACAACCGAAGAAATGGCAACACGAAACACGTTTGTGTACATGGTGGGTCGAACGTTTTACGACCAATGTGCACCGGATGGCTCGTTGGATTTGTCGTACAGCCTGGTTGCCGTGCACTGGATGAAATCTTATGCGGGCGATTTGCCATCTGGATTATATGCCACGGACCCTTTACATGTCCCTGAACCCGATTTATTGAAAGCTTGGAGGTAAGTTCAGTCAGATAGCGAATAAACTGAATGCCCTACCCCAAATGGAATTGCAATCACTCTCTGTTAACCAGCTTGTCGAATTTATATATATCCAAGAGATGCCGGCCACCATGATTGGCTTGACTTCACCAAAGCGAGACACAACGAACTCAAAGTTGGCGGAAAATTCATTGGCGTCGTGGCCGCTCCCAAAGAAAATGGAGACTATCCATGGTCGCAAGTAGGAAAACTTCTATACGATGTTTTATCCACAAAAGTAGACGAGCCATCTCGAGACTTGGCGACATGTGTCTTGCCCGTTAGTTGGAGGACGGAAGATGAAGTACGAGCCGGTTTCATTAGCGACAACAGCGCGAATATTTTTGGGGACGTGGAAATGTGCGAATTTCACCAAACGAAGGATCCTATCAGGACTGACCTGGAAAATGGAGAAATAACTGTTGATCATTATAGCAAGGTCGTCATGGATGCTTTTGCTGCCGTGTGTCATTTGACCTGCCTCAATTCCATGTCCAAATCGATGCCTCGAGATCAAGCCGCAAAAATTTTGGATGCCTCGTACAAAGACTGCCTGGAAAAAATTGGCGCCGACCCAGGAAAATACAACCTAGACGTTTCGTTCTGGTACATTCTGGCAAAAAAGACGGAGCAATGATTGGTTGTGAGAATTTTTTGCTGAGCTACGTAGCGCCATGGTGACAGCTGTTAAACCTTCCTCTCTAAAACTGTTATCATGTATCCATTCCTATTATTTCCAATACTTCGTCCTCGGTAACATCTGTGATACTCTGATGCTTCCAATTCGTGAATTTCGTTGAACCCGACCCAGTTAACTGCGCCTTGGCCCAATTCTCAAAATCAGGCTTGGCCATCATTCTGGCCTGGGCAACTCTCTCTCGTTTCATGCAGGATTCTATAGTCTCCCGCTTGCTTTTGCCCATATGCATCAACTTGTAGGTCACACGCAGTGCAAGGGGAGCCTGTTCTTCCAACCGCCGGACAAAATCAGCAGCAACATCGATACCTTCCTGTTCATCAGGATCTTTTGTCACTCGCCCTGCGACATCACGGAAGCCCTCCAATATGCCTTCCAAACCTAAGTTACTGCAAAAGATTTCATCAAATGTAGCAGCATAATCAATCACTGCACTTTCACGATCATCCTGCCACGGAACGGGATCAAAGTCATAGGCAGCCGGATAGGTTTCCTCGTCGTTTTCAGTAATCAAGTCCCACGACGCCGACCCATCTGCGTGGTATTCTGTGAATGCATGGATCGTGCTTGCGACAGCTACATTTCGAAACTGTGCGTTATGGTCAGGCACTTCCTCTGGAGGCCTGTACTTGAAGCGCTGTCGTTCTTCCTCTGTGCGTTTCGGCTTCTTCGTGTACTCCTGTTGATTCCAAGGCGGTAATTGGGCCAACGTTCGTTCCAGCATTCCCATGACGGCAGTAGGATTGGACATGTAATGCGTGGCGAGTCCAGTCTCCACCATATCCTCAGGGGAAGCTTCATATCCCATGAGCCCTAAAATAAGACCGCACCCCTTAAAGCGAGCACACGGTTGCTTGAATTCTTCGCCCAGACGAGGCAAGATAAAGGAAAATCCCACTGGATCAAAGGTCAAGCCACGAGAAGGATTGGAAATGCGAAAGTGTGTTTGCTCTGTTGCAATCATGTAGGACGATAAGCACAAGGCATAGCCAGAATCGGTGACTGCGCCATGGGGTATGGTAATGATGGGAATGCGGCTACGAGTGGCATGTCCTTTGGTTGCCATAGCCAGGTCCTGTATGGATTCCAGCAGGGAGGCGACGGCAATAGGATCTTTGTATTTTCCGGACGTGTACCATGCTAGCGGATCATAACCCCCCGCTGCATGCCATACCTGCCCTGGTTTTGGGTCGAACAGCCAGGAGTCGTTGATGTCTTGACCTCTGAGAGCTTCCACTTCCAATAAGGAACTCGGCATCGCTCCTGTTTCAGCAGGGTCGTCGTCATCAGTAGCAATAAGAACGGAGTTCAGCGCCTCATTGCTCGACAAGACACGTATGCGATAGGCTAGTCCTTCGAGTTCATCGGGCGTGAGATATGGGTTCATGAGGAAGACTCGTCGACTGCAGCCAATGGGACGAATAAAAGCCCCAGCGTTGCCGACATTCTCACCGGCATCGTCCGGAATGGCACGGATAGTGGGAGGTGCATGACATAACTTCTCGGCCCTTCTTCGATGGGCTTCAACTGTATCGAGTACCGCCGTCTGAAGCACCGATAGATGGCGCCGATTACCAATCGCCCGCCGTAAATAGTTTCTAGTGTGCCTACTGATGATTGTCATGGTCGTTGTCAGCCACTACAATCACAATTGATGTCCTGTCGTCTCTTGCTATTTTTTGTCTTCTCCAAGAATCTTACCCCTTAATTAGTGGGCCACAATGCAAGTATCTTCTACTGTACGATGAAACTGTGCTTGTATCTATCTATTATCTAGCTAGCTAGCTGTCTCATTCAATTGATCTGGTTGTGTTTGTGGTTTAGTTATCAAGTGTTTAAAATAAAATCTACCGTACCGTACGCGTGCGCCGCTATGATCTGCGTGCTAATAATAGCCACACGTCCCTGACCGCATACAGGTGTGCTTCAGTAAAAAAACAAAGAAGCACATTAGCTCCAAGGAAAATCCCCAGCGGGGTTGGCGCGTCATCGCCATGAAAGGACTCGATGAGAAGCAATCCTCAAAACAGCGACAACAACAGCAAACAACAAGATAAGGCATCCCTACAATCTTGCTTTTTCGAAGTACTTTCACCATGATCGGCCGTACCGCACTAGTTCGAACAACCCAACGAGTTGCGACTCGTCGCGCTCAAAGCTCTGGTGCATCTCCCAAGATGCACCGTGCCAAGGATGCATGGTCAGAGTTGGAAGCCACCAGGGCACCCAAGGACCATGACGACCTTCACGTACGTATTCCCTATTCGATGTTATTATTGCAATAGAGAAATTGATCAATTTCCGTATTCCACGACATGCCGATTCTGGTTACAATCTGAAGTCGTCAGCTTACCCTGTCTTTCTTGCTTCTGTTTGACTGTCGAATTCTTAATTATCGGGGTGTTGTCTACACATAAATAACATCCACGACGAAACAGTTGGTATTCCACCCTCCTTACAATTTTGCCTTCACAACCAGCTTGATTTTGGGTTGCGCCGTTACTGGATGGGGACTCATGGCCTTCGGATCAGCCTGGCAGCAGAAGAAGCAAGGATTCTGGAAATAAGTGCTGAATCAATCCATAGCTGGTTCCAGACTTTATCTGGAAAGATAGTATGGTTATCAACATTTATTTCTTTTAGTTGCTAGCAAGTGTGGGGATTTTCCAGCGTCGAGTTCGGCCGTCTGTCTGAGAAGGTCAACCCCGACGTGGATGGCGTAGTTGTGTTTGGCTCTGGACATTCCTGTGCTTGCTTGTAACGTTCAGTATTCCTGGTTAAAGCCCTATTAGTCATGTTCCCCTAGAACATTCAGGTAGTGCTTTTTAGCTCTTTTTAAAACATCATAAAATAAGATTATCTGTACCTTGTGGAGGAATACAACAGATTGTTCTTTTAGAACCAGTTTCTGCTGTTGAAACATCCAGTATCCTACCTATATGTTGTGTTCCCATAGAATATCCAGGTAGTGCTCTTTAGCTCTATAAATTTTATCATGAAATTAAATAGGCTTTGTGGAGAAACCAAAGAGATTGTTGACTTAAAATCACTTTCTGCTGCGGAAATCATTTTCCCAAGCTGCAACAAAGCATGTGAGACACCGCAGGAGGATTTGCTCAGTGACTCTTATTGGATTCTCCTCGACCACTGTCATTTAGCTAGGACATACTGGTAGCTGAGAAGAAGGCAGCCCGAGCCAGCTTGTCAAAGCTATGTTTTTGGGGAGTAAAATCTTCCTCCCGCACGTGTAAAAGCGTAGCTTCTACTTCTGTTACCGTACCAGGACAAGGCAGGGCTACTCTGGCTGCTCTAATTACTTCAGGTACGAATAGCATTTAGGTATTAGCCGTCAATAGCTCGTTACTATTGTGCTAACTAGCACTCTACTAGCTACTGGAGTAGCTATTACCCGGTAGCTCCAGCTAACTACTACTACTCTATTACTGCCAAAGAATAGCTAGTACCGTACTCGATCGTACCGATACAATTATTCCCACTGCTCTTACCAGCCGCTGCACCACAGAGAGAAGTAGTGTGCGTACTATTGTAGTCTGCTTTCGTTCGCATTCAAGTGTCGCTTCACCAAACAACTGCACAACCACTCCGACAACAAAAGATCGCCTCGGCTGTTTAATACTGTAATGCAATAATTACTACCATCAATGAGTAGCATCTTTAATAAGCTGAAAGCAGCCTTGTCACCAACAGCCATGGCGCCAACCAAAGAAGAAGACAAGAAGGTCGAGAAAGGCAAGGATGAAGCCAAAAAGGAAGAGCCAGAAAAAGCCCCCCCTGCCAATGAAAAGAAATCCCCCGTAAAGGCCAAGGCAGATGCCAAGCAGGCCGTCAAAAAGGAGAAGGAGGAGCCCAAAGACGTCGAAATGAAGGAAGAAGAGTCCAAGGATGAGAAGAAGGAGGATGCGAAGGAAGAGAAAAAGGAGAAGGATGCCAAAGAAGATAAGAAAGAGAAAAAGGGTGTCAAAGAAGAGAAAAAGGAGAAGGACGACAAAGCCGATGAGAAGGAAAAATCCGAAGGCGGCAAAAAGAAACGTTCACCTGAGAATGATGCAGAGGCACCATCGCGTGTTGGAAAGCGAGCACGAAAGTCAGCCGCTGTATACAAGCCAGACGACTTTTCGGAAAAGAAGACCCACGAAGATCAGCTTATCGACGGACGTGGAAAAAAGCTTCGGGATTTGCCTTCGGTCAAGGAGTCTATTGAAAGTTACTCGATCAACTCAGAAGCATTTGGGGCCGGATATAGGTTCCTCTTTTTTTCGAGGGGCAAGTTGCCTATGAAAGCAAAACAGATACTGCTAGAATTCAATGGATACTTGCCAAAAGAAGAAAAGGGGGAAGACGCCGAGAAGCGCGCACAGGAAGACGAGGACTTGGAAGTAAGTATTGATTTTTTCCATCGTTGTTGGATGCACCTTGGAAGTTTGTAGCCACCGCTCATCATGATTTGTCACCATCTTTTCTCAGACTAAATTTTCGAAAAAGGCCTACAAGATGACAGTTCCAATGATAAAGATGATGTGCGATCTCTTTGACGTTGACCGTACTCCGGGTCCCGAGGAGAAGGTGGATAAAGATGTTTTGATAGATCGACTCTTGGATTTCTTGTCGAACCCTAGTGATAAAATGACCAACGAGTTTGCCAAAAAGCACAAAAAGAAGAGTGTCAAATCATCCGAAAAGAAAGATGGTAACGGAAAGAAAGATTCAGAAGATGAAGTCGACGACGACGACAAAGAAGACAAGGACGAAGATGAAGACGGCAAAGAAGACAAGGACAAGGAGGAAGATGACAAAGAAGACGAAAAGGACGAAGGCAAAGCTAAGGGGAAGAAGGTAAAGGCGAAAGCAAAATCGAAGGAGGATGGCAAGCTTCCCAGTGACAAGGAGTTGCGCAAATGGGTGAATGCGTACGTCAATTGCTACAACATGGAGACGTCGACTCTGAAACACGCGCTGGAGGTCGCATCCAGCAAGTTTGGAGTTGACATGAAACCAAAGAAGAAAACCATCAAGCTGCTTCTCACGGAAATGGCTTGATTGTAGTTGATGCCTACGTATGGTCCTAATAGCACGGGTGGAAGCAGTCGCTGCGACTTTCTCACAGCGGCACAAGTTACTACTAGCTTGAGCTATTATTTGTAATTCGGAACCTTCTGCAGCAAATTTCCAACAGACGTCGGAATAAAGCATTCATGTCGTAAAAAAACGCTGATACAGTACTGCGTTTATTATCTTTCGGGCAAAATTTTACTTTAAACGAAACACTAAAACATTTACTAGCATGTGCAACGCCCCCATTTACTAGTCATTCTAAACAGCAAAGAGTCATTCCTGCTTTTCTTCCCTAGGTGACGTGGGCGGGGTCGAGACAGGGGAGCCGCTATCGGGAAGCGGATAAAGATTGCTGTCCCACAAGGCACCGATATATCTTTGGTTCCACAGTCCATCTGTGCTGGTGAAGCGACCCGGCTGGATTCCTCGGATAGTGATACCATTGACTCCACCCCAGCTTAGACCAAGGTCATAGACGTGGGCATTCTCGTTGACAAACTGTACGAGTAGATTCGCTGCCGTGTCATCAATTGCAAATTCCTGGCAGTAGATTCCAATGCTGAGGCCATATCGTTCCTTGTAGAGCTCAATGGTGCTACCCTCCATCCATACTGCTGAAGACGTAATTGACCTGTTACTTGATGGCGAGCTTTCAGAGTCGTACATTTTCCGAGTTCTCCCATGGGGTAGAATACGGTACTGCCGCTTGACGTGGTCCGGATCAAATCCTAAACTCAGCATCATTCCTGTGGTCGCCCCAACGGTAGGTGTCCCGTCCCACAACAAGCTTCCTCCGTTGAAGAAAACTTTGTCGCCATATCGGATTCTTCCATCATGACACGCACGCTGCAGATCACCTGCAGCGTGGAAAAAGATGACCTCCATCAGCGGTTCTGAACAGAACTTGCTGATGCCTCGAATTTCGTCAACAGTAAAGGAAGCCAAACCAACGACACGCACACCTGCGGCTCGCAAGGTGTCCACTACGCAAGACCATACTCGTTTCGAAATATATCTGCTTTTGATGTCAAGCACCAGTCCAACTGGATACTCAACATCGATGCTGTAGTCTCCACGACGCTGTAGAATCGACCTAATTGTATCAATTGATTCAGCGATAGTAGAGTCCGGGCACTTGGCGTTTGCCAAAGCATCCAGCGACGTGCTCATGAAGGAATCACAATTCTGTATCACTGCGTCTCCTCCTTCCATGCCCGACACGGTCGAGATTGTTTCATCATCATCATACATACCCAATTTTAATGCTTCTGCGAAGTTAGGTAAAAGGAAATACAAAATGGATGAGCAAGGACTGGTCTAACGCCGCTTGGCCTTTTGAAATCATAATTCAGTATGCTTCACCACCTCCCATCGACGTGCTATTGTATGCACTGCAATTGCTTACCGGCATAAACCGCCATCCACTGTCGGGCGTAAATTCCACCACCGAGAGTTCTCCTGGTCCTTTTGACTCGAGAATAGTTGTATGTTTTAGCAAGCCCCAACAATTCAAAAATTAGATGCGTCAGCTTGCCGTGTGCAATGAGCATTTTGTCTACCAGATTTTGGGCTCTAGATTCGAGTTGATCTGCGTAATACTTGAGAATTTGGCGCTGCGACTCGGTGAATTCCACTTCCGCACCGGCATCGCCCTTATCAGCACTTGTACGGACGGCTTCATTGATGTTTTCACACCAGTCTTCCACAGATAAACCTAGCGGCTTGTGTGTCTCGTAAAAGGAATAATGTTCCATCGGAAGGATGGAAGATAGGAACTTGTCTCGTTCTTGCAGGACAGCTTCGACCTCAACGACCAGATGTGGGTCGAGGAATACGTCCCACTCTAGGTTAGGCGTTGTCCGCAGTCTCCTTTCGCTGCCACTGTGAGGTTGTGCGCTTGGTGGTTTCTCGTTGATACTTGCTTGATTGGTACCAAATTCCAAGTCGTGGGCCACACCGTAGGCCGCCACCACAGGATTGTTTTCGGCCCAGTGAATCAATCGAGACATTGGAGCATAGGCTACACGACGAGATATCTCCACATAGACATCTGGCATCAAATGCCTTAGTATAGCAATCCAATGCGGGTTGGCCAACATAAAAGGCGCTGCGCCAAAGAAGCCACCATGAGCATAGGGCATATTCAGAATTCGAGGGATTAGAAGCTGATCGTGCATAATAGATTCCATTTTGGTTGTGGGTCTTGTATGAAAGGTGCGGCGACGTTTTGCACTTCGAACCTGCAGGTGCCGATTGATTTCCGGGTTCAAATTTTGGGGTGTATTGTCGGGCGAAGTATTCAAAAAAGCGTCGATAGTATCTTCGTCATCATCGGATGTCGACGGCGTTGAGTCACTGTGTTCAATCTGATTAGGATCCTCTGTTTCGTCATAGTCTCCTCCGCAAAATGAGTCACATGGAGAGTAACACGATTGAGGACTGCACAAGAACTCGTGCTCATTGGTTTCCACTTCAGTGGTCTCTGGAATGGTGTTTGTCTGCTGTTTTAATTTGAGTTTTTCTTGCTCTTGTTTCAATCGCTGTTGATGACGTTGATGTTTCTTTTGAAACATCTTGTTGGCCTTACTGATACGCCGCTGCACCCGTCGTTTCATCATTTCATTTCCTCGCCTCATCATTCTTCCTAGCAGGGTAGTTTGATCCGTTTCTCGTACAGTCGCTCGTCGTCGTGCCGCATCTTTTTGATATTCTTTGGATCCGTACGCGGAACGAAACCAAATATGCCTACGACGTCGAATGGTTCGAAACGTCTGAAGGGCAAAACATACGGAAACAAATATGCGCAAGGCTTTGAACCAAACATCATCGTCATGAATGTGAGCATTTCCGTGTTTCTGGGAATGATAAAAGTGATGCAACTGCGTCACCACCAGGTAGGCGAATAAAAAGGACCCAGCCGTATAGATGATGTGTCCCAAAATATTGGATGTCAAATGCGACCACCCAAAAATTCGATTTTCCAGTGCCAGCTTGATTTCCAGCGGTACCAAGTCTTCGTAGGCGTGAGCTTCTACTTGATCTTCAATGCGGTCCACCACATCTAAAAGCTGTAGGAAGGTAACAGAAGGAAAGTATCAGTATGATCAACATCACATGAAAGGACACACTACCAAATCCTATCCTACTCTCACGTAGTGCAGTAGTACGTACCGGTTTTTCATCGACAATGGCGGGCAAATCGGTGCAGGACCGACTGACAGGTCGCACCAGCATGGATTGAGCACGTCCAGCACGACGAAGAAAGGTCGGGTTTTTCATGCTGCCAAGGTCGGGAGAAAAGTTAACCCGCGGCCCACTGCCATTATTGGCATGCGAAGTACTTCCATAATCGTCTTGCGGATTGTTGGCAGTGTTGTGAATTGGCGTCGAAAAATTCGTACTGGAATTGTCCTGCATGGGAGCATAGCAATCCTCCTCCGCCACGGGAAAAAAGGGCATGCGATTGACGCCGCTGTCCAGGGAACGACTCTTGGCAATGGTATGCCGTCGCAGGCCAGTCACGGAAGGTGTGGTAGTGACGGACGATGCGGGTGATACGACGGCAGCCTCCGCTACTGCTTCCTGTACTGTTTCTACAACGACACTACCGCTGTTGCTGGCCGCGCCAACCACGCTATTGTTGGGACTTTCATTTTTACTCGCGGAGGGAGAATTCACAGAGGTTCCAGTGGATCGAATCCGTCGAGGACCACTCACGCCTAAAAGTCCAGCGGCTGCGGCTGCATCAATGTCGGCGGTCGTCAAAAAGAAGGATTGTCGTCGATTTTCAAAGCGTTCTTTCTTGTCATTGTATTTCGACCCTTCAAGGATCGAGACGTTTCTTTCCCGCATCTTGTAATAGTAGTCTTGTAGTATGTGTATTCAGTTGTTTGTATTCAGTGGGCTTGAAAAATACGAAGGAAAATTAAGAGACTTCAATGTAAAGGACGTGTATTGTGCATAGGTGTATAGTAAAAAGGAAGAACGAATCTACTCGATCGAATAGATCAAGCTTCCATCTCTTTTTGTTTGAGCAACGCTTTCGACTCGTAATTTAATCAAATGGACTCGTGCTGGTTAGTGTTGTAGCTTGATAGAGACAAGTCAGACAACAACCACATTCGAGATTCATGAGAAAAGAATTAAAAGGTCAAGATTTTCCGTTGCCAGAACTCCATCGTACCACTACGATACGTACATTACGCTGCTTCCGCATACGTAAACGATAGAAGAACAACGAAATATTGCCGGGTGTACCAGATGCATGGTCAGGTACTTATTAGTACTACTGTACCGTAGACAGAAGTACCAGTGAGTACCGTACCCGCCCATTTTGATTGAATCTTGTTGTCTAAACGACTCATTACTTGCAATGTTTCAAACATGAAATACCTAACCTTAAGAAACCTTTAAACATGAACATGAACAGTTGAACACGTCACCCATTCGTGTCTTTCTCACCACAGCTGCATGCTATGGATACTTTTGAAGATGGAGGAAGTGATGATGAAGGCAACTACTGTATTTGAGCACTGCAGTTCTACTGTCGGGTGAGAGTTACGTCTGCACAACCTTACATCACCCCTTAGCTTTGATTGAAGCGACTCGTATCTGGGGTACTAGAGTAGTTGTTCTTTACTTTATTTTTTTTCTTGGTGGGAACAAAAATCCAACCATGAAGGTATCTTTGTGTTTTTCCACTGGCGCCCTAGCGGCAGCCACCCTGCTCCAAGGAAGCAATGCGTTTCAGTCCTCGGCTATTTCGTCGTCGACAACTCGTCCAGCAACAATGACACCCACCACAACAGAATTATCCATGGGACTCTTTGACAAGTGGACCGCTGGTGGATCGGGCAATAGCAAGGCCGCTCTCGATGAACAATGGGAAGCCCAACAAGAAATTCTGCGTCTTCGTCGTGGTCCCAAGGAAGCGCGTGACAAGTATTTTGATGAAGTGGAAGAACGTCGCAGGGCGGCAACCGAAAAACAAAATTCCGATTGGGCATGGCAAACCAAGAAATACGAAAAGGGAGAAGATCCCATTGATGAATGGAAAAAGCGAAGAGCTGACGGAAGGATTTCCAACTTGGATGACCAGTATGGTGATGAAAAGAACAAGGGTGGAATTCCCTTGCCCATGGCTTCTTTTGGTGTGGGAGGAGAATTTGGTGTGGGAGGTAAGTACGATAATGGCGGTCGATTCGACCTTCGATTGCCCTATGCCGACCAGGGCTATGTCGATGATGAAGCCGATATCATGGCCAAAATTGGCAATCTTTTTGGTGGCGGTAAAAAGAAACCAGAAGCCAAAGAGCCACCAGCTGAAGAGAAGGGGTTACCCAAGAAAAAGATGTGGCCTTTTTAAAAAGAAAACACAAGCAGCGATCGAATGAATGGAAGGCTTTGTTTTTGTACAAAAAGGATACGACTTTAGCTGCAAGTAAATAGAAGCGACAAATGGCAAAAAATATAGTTTCAAATTTAATAGCAAGTCACGCAATGCAATTGGCACTTCATTTGTCATCTTCGACATTGAATTATTAATTAAGCCTGCTTGTCTCGAAGCTTTTTGTAGCGTTTCCATTCTCGAATGAGTCCAATAAAGTGGGGTAGAAAAAGTGGCAGACAAAGCGGGGCAAAAATGGCCAAAAGCTGTGGACCAGAAAAGTGATTTGGTTCCATGAGCGTAGGATCCGTTCGTAACCCCTGCAGATAGTCCAGCACATCTTCTAATTGAGACAGGGCGTCTAAATTAGAAGCTATGCGTTCCACTGGACGGTTGTGGCTGTCGTCGGGTGCTGCTGCTGTCTCTTGTAGGATTTGACGAGCGTGTCGGATCGATTCCACTAGTATTTCCCAGTGAGCAGCGACTCCTTCGTCAATGGCGACCCACCAGGAAGCTTTCAATAGCCATTCTCCTTCTTGGTGAGTTTCTGAGGTGGCGCGTTGATGTGTGTCCAGTAGAGTGTGTTGCAGCCATGCTTCTATTTGCCATAATGGCAAACTATTGTCGCTGTCCATCAGCAAATCACCGGTCGACTCTTGTCGCGGACCCTCAATTCCAAGACATTGTCGAATCAAGAAATCATTTAAATGGGTCATGGCATGATCCACTAGAGTGTCTATTGGGACTGGTGTTTCGATGGTTGTTGATTCATCAGTAGTACTTGTTGTTGCATTGGCGTCGTCGTCGTCACCGTTTTCCGTCTCGACCGGTGATACTACAACTTCAATGTGTTTCTCGACCTGGTCAATTGTTGTGACAAGGGTATTGCCCACGTACATGATATTGGATTGTTCTCCTGATTTATTGTCTACAAATGAAACAGGCGACTCCCTTGGAACGTAAAGCATGACATTCCAAACGTCCTTGTCTGACAGGACATCTACCACGGAAGCTTTCATTGGATCGGTAGATATGAGACGCATATTATTCAATGACGCATCGTCTTTGGTTTGTTTCTTGCCCTTATTGGGTTCCACCAATGTACTCAACACAACTTCCGTTGCAATGGCACCGCGCTTGAGACAAGGCCATGACGCCAATGCTTCGTTGGTATTTTTGGTGGTGATCCAATCCGACAATGCTTTGGTCCACAAATCCCAATCGCGGCGAGGTTCCATCACGAGAGAAATTTTGAGAGGCATCCTTCTTCGATGGGTGGATAATGGTGATGATTTTTTGGGTGCAAAGGATGTCAGCAGATCCTTCAGCAGGGATCCTGGCTCTTGTGCATTGGAAAGAAAAATAACCCCATTTCGAATCCTAATCATAGGCGTTGTTGCTGAGGTGTTTGCACTTTCTGCTGCAGGACAAATCCATATAGAATATTCCGTATCAGAAGGATTGATTGAACCGTCAATGCTGTCTCCTAACTCTGCTGCTCTACATGCATTTCTCCGCGCCTCGTCCTCAACTGTGATCAATGCTACGGACAATCCGTTCAATTCGTCTCGCCCCAAATGCTGTCGAATAGATTCCTGCTGTGTTGCGGATACTGCAATTTGGATGCGAGACGGAAGCAACGACGGAGAAGAAAAGATTTCATCCGCTTCTTTAGGAAGGGTGGAGAGGTGCTGCCGAATCAAGTGTCGTCCTCGTTGATAGTGAGGCAAATGATGGGATAGGCTGTCATGGGTTTTGTACAGTCCAAAGTAGACGGCTAGAAGAGCCAGAAAAAAGAACTCTGCTACAAAAATTGCTTGTATGAGCAACCGTGTCCCTGCCATGATTTGAATGCTACTGTAGGCTGATAATGAGTTGGAATGTTGTTTAGATCGTCACAATCAATCAATCAAGGCCCGGCCATGGACACAGCTATTAATTATCAACATGAATGCATCAATTACTGTACAACAACGATGAATCAATGATGATCTTATTGGTTCGCTGTTGTCTGTTGGTACATGGAAGAAGTGTGCAGCTAATGTTTCCGAAATTAAAACAACGGCGAGAAATCCTTTCGGGGACAGCGAAAGAATGAGTGGGTGAGTAGTGAGTCTAATCGGTATATATATGCTCAACAAATAATTAAACAGCCAACCCTGTGTATCTACTCCTTCTGTTTGGCTTGTTTGGGCATGGTATCGATTGGCATCAAGTCATTCTTGTGGAAAACTTCACTATATTTTCTGGCTACTCCTCGACGGCATTGCCGTGCTTTTTCTCCTCTTTCGGCACGCTCTCTTTCGACGCAACAATCTTCCAAGATTCCCGATCAACGGCACAATCACACGAACTTACGTTTGCCACGATTGTTTGCAACCGCAAAAACAACAGAAATGACAAAATCCAAAGCTTCTTCTTCTTCTTCCACAAACGACGCCAATGACAGTGTGGTCGTTGGAATCATGATGATTTTGAGTCCAGCCAAAACGCTCGATGTGACACCCTTGGCGGTCGACGACAAAAATGACGATTATATCCCAAATTCTTCTCTTTGGACCGTGCCGAGTTGTAACATGGATAAGACACGGCAAGTTGTACAAGCCATGAAGAAGCGTTCCCAGTCCGAATTGGCAAAGCTTTTGAGTATATCCTCCAATTTGGCCAGCAAATCTCACGAGGTAACTTACTGACTTCATTCTTTTTTGAAAGTGGCAATGGATATTCCATACATTGTGCAACTCAACAATATTGTAATTACTCTTATTATCAGTATTGGAACCACTTTCAGGAGGATTTCGACAAAAGATCCGAGGAGGAAACCAAACCAAGTATCTACACCTTTACAGGAGCTGCATATCAGGGACTACAGGCATTGGAGTTGTTCAAAGACGATGTACTTTATCTACAAAACAATCTACGCATTGTCGATCCTGTGTACGGAATTCTGAAACCCCTCGATCGAATGCAGGCCTACCGATTGGAAATGGCAACACGAAATGTGTTGTCGTCATCCGGCAAAAAATCAGAAAAGTCCGACGCCCCTATAAAATTGCATGAGTTTTGGAAAGATTCTGTGACAAAACAATTGACTCAAGAATTACAAGCACGACCCGCAGATCAACAAATTCTGCTCAACTTGGCCAGCGATGAATATGCAGCAGCGGTGGCTCCATCGGCCCTCCAGGAGGGGGCGACAGACGCTCAATATGTCAAAGTTGTTTTTCGAGAGCAAGGTCGTGTCATTGCGATCCACGCCAAACGGGCTCGAGGACTAATGGTTCGCTTTTTGGCCGAGACCAAAGCCGCGACTCTGGAGGATGTCAAGAAGTTTGACAAGGAAGGATACAAGCTGGTCGCCAAGGATTGCGACGAGACGACGCTTGTTTTTGATCGATCCAAACAGCCACCACCATCATCAGCTAAAGGAAGCAAACGAGCGGCCGCGCCATCTGACAAAGCTACGGAGGCAAAAACACGAGGGAAAAAGGGAAAATCATGACTCCAAAGCAAAAATTGTAGTCGCCTAGGCATTGTACATCTAATGAGAGTTTGGGTTGATTGTTGGCTAACACCTTTGGTGATCCACATGATAAAAAATCCAATATTTTAATAAGGCCCATGAGAGCATAGCCTACTCACAATGCTTTAGCAACTGCTCAGTCCTTGATATAGCTATTAGCTGAAGTGACGAAAATACTCAAAATAGGGTAGATACTAGCTAGCTATTGTAATCGATTGCTCCATGTGATGAAGTTGAAAACGTGAGCTTACTACTTGACGCTCAGGCGCCCCATTAACGAGCATGTATGCGCTCAAATGTTTTCTTGAACCGGAAGCAAGAGGATCCGGAGCTTTTGATCGCAGTTTTTCCGAAGGGTTCTCGTTTTCCTGATCAAGAGCGACCGGATCTTACTTTACCGGCAAACATGCAGTGTTGTCCCTGATTGACTGACTCATCATTATTACCACAGCGTACGTAGCTTTTCCAGTACGTCGTACAGTGCTACTCTCATCAGCTCATCCATCACTCAATTGATTCAGCACATGATGAGTTCCATGTGGCCGGTTAGCTTGTGTTGTAGCAGGCATCAGCTGGGAAAAAGAATGAGACGTAGTCAGCCCGTTTCCACTACAGATCCAATTAACTAGACTAATTGCTACTAGTAGTGTCATGGATAGATTGATATACCTAGAATGTTGTGATGGTGTTCAGTTAATTTAGTTAGTTAGTAGCGTGCTTTGTGTTCGGTTATTAGACAGTACCAGGTGATACCGGTCAGTAGTGTCACTGTCTCTTATACACATCTGACGCTGCCGACGAATAGAGAGGTGTAGATCTCGGTGGTCGCCGTATCATTAA
>ENA-ORBV01003763-ORBV01003763.1-microbial-mat-metagenome-genome-assembly--contig:-NODE-3763-length-29947-cov-9.262203_pt1 | contig 29947 bp, 24 predicted proteins | sample MGYA00237777_ERZ505514 | MGnify/ENA primary metagenome ERZ505514 (study PRJEB26160, sample SAMN06269048) | microbial mat metagenome | isolation source: Oligotrophic lake microbial mat | place... | reverse complement strand
CCCATACCGCCCAGGTAATCGTCCTCCAAGTGGCCCAGCGCCTCGACAACGTGGTCGAAGAGGCCGGCGACCTCGGCTGAAGCCTCGCCGGTGCCAACATAGACGCTGAAAATCAGCTCGGCAGGGCCAAAGACTGCGCCAGCCGGTACACGCTCGATCTGGCGCGGCGCGGCGGCGGAGGTTACGCGGTCAATCGCGGCCTCCCACTTAATCTCGGTGAAGGGCAAATCGGTGCGCATCCGGCTCAGCTCCGCTACCGAATTGCTTGTCAGCTGCACATCACGGACTGTCAGCCTGGTGGGGTTGCTGATGCGGAAGCCCCGGCGCTCAGGAAGCGTGCCGAAAACGCCAGCGATCATCCGATGCTGTCGATACTGTTCGGCGCTCTCCGGGAGGTGGACAAACACATCCCGGTTGATGGAGAAGGTCTGCGGCGCACCATAGGCCTTCTCAGTAAGCGAGCGCAGCTTGCCCTTGAGGGAGGAGCCGGGAATGTAGGGCTGTCCGGTGCGGGCGTTGCGGATCACCGGCTTGTCCACACCACCAATCTCCAGGCCGCCAGCGGCGCCGCCAATATGCAGGCCGGTAATCAGCTCGATCTCGGCGCGCAAGAAGACGCGCCCGTGGAGAATGACAACACGCTCAGTCATTGCGGGGCCTCCTATTAGTTCGTGCGACCGCCGTAGCGGCGGTGGTAAGCGAGGATGGCCTCGAAGAAGTCCATGAAGTTACGGAAGTACAGCACGCTCGATCCGACTAAGCTGATTGCCTCGGACAGAATATGGGTAAGACTGCCCATTGGCTCTTTGCTCTCACCGCTGGCTCGTCCATACTGGTAGGCCAGCTTCGGACGCAGCATCATGAGTGCGCGCTGGACGGAGATGGGGAGCGGGGCCGCCTCATCAAGTTTCTTGGTGTCCTGCTCAATGGTACGGACGGTGCCGAAGATATTGCGAATCTGGGATGTGGTAACCGAGCGTGCAAGCGCTTTGCCGATTTTTTCAGCAGTGGTTGTCAGCGCCTCGATCGCCTCGGTCGTATTCCCGGTGATGATCAGGCGCAACGTGTCGGGTGGCGCGAGATCTTTAGCGAGCTGCTCGCCAGTCGGCCCCTGGCTTCTAGGGTACGTCATCGCTCCTCCTTGGTAGTGCTACGCTCACGAATCAACAACTGGGCCCAGCGGGCGGCGAGCCCGGCCCGCTCGATGGTGCGGGCGCGAACGCCTTCGGCGCCAACAATGCGCTCGCGGAGGTCTTCGATCTGGCGTTGCGCGTCGCCCGGTGCGCGCTCAGCCAGGCGGGTGAGCTGGTACGCGCCCTGCCAGACCCAGGGGCCGTGGGCGAACTGGGCCGCGCCCTCGCGGGTGCGCCGCTGGCGACCCTGGCGGTATTGAGTATCGAGGCGCTGGATCGCCATGAGGAGGCCACGGGGCGCTCCCCGCGCTTGCACCAGCTCTACCAGCTCGGCACAGAGCTCCATCGCCTCGGCGAACTGCGCCCAGCCCAGGGTGCGCCCAAGAAACGTGATCGCGTCCTTACCTCTGCCATCGGCGCGTTTGAAGGCCTTTGCAGCCTGGAGCGCCTCGGCGGCATCTTCGGCGGCCTGGTAGAGCGGGTAGCCGGCGCCATGCATGGTCAGCCCAGCCGAAAGGCTGATCGGCGGTGCCTCGGCTCCCTGGAGCGGCCGACCCAGCACGTAGCGGGCGAAATCCTCACGGATCGCCCGCGCCAGCACGGGCATGCGGTGCCACGAGCCAACGATGAACAGATCGTCTCCGCCGCTGTAGACAGCGTACACCCCACCGTTGGCACCGTCCTGATTCTGCCGTCGGCACAGCTCACCCACCCAACCCTCGAAGAACCGGCTGAGGGCGGCACTCAGGGCGGCTGTCGTCGCCAGGCCCGCCACACCCTCGGCCCGATCAAGGTTGCGGAACAGCTCGCCCAGGTCGTCCACATCCATGCGCAGCACGCCGAGGCGCTGCACACCCTGGCTCTGCGCGGCAAGCAGATCGAAGGGCTTGACATGGCCCGCGCGTAACTCCTGATCATCGCTAGCCAGGCCACGTCGCTGGTATTCCTCTACATCGGCGGCGGTGGCAAGCGGCGCCTCAGTGACGGTGTAGCGCGTCCCAACGACATCCTGTGGCCCGAGTAGGCGCGCTAAGTCGGGTGGGCGCTCGTCGCTGAGCAGCAGCAAACGCCTGCGCTTGCTGCGGTCGAAGTGATAGACTTCCTCGTCATCGAGGAGGCGCACGCTGAGGCCCAGGCTGGCGAGCACCGCGTGTGAAACAGCATCACCTCCGAGGGTATCGGGCGAACCTGGCGCGGCCAGCAGCCCCAGGGCGCGGCTGAGCCTGCTCCCAAGCTTCTCCAGTGACTCGCCCATCGCGTCGGGGGGCTCATCGCCCTCGGCGGCATCATCACGGGGTGGTGGAGGCTGACGGGGCGCAAACAGCGCCTTGAACCGCGCGGCATCCAGCTCGGCGAAGCGCCGACGCTTATCCTGCTCGATCGCCTCGTTCAGAGCGACCCACGTCTCAGCGCTATAGTCCGCCGGGCTGAAGGAAACTCCGCCGAGGGCCAGGTAGAGGGTGCCGCCATGGGCATCGAGCAGTCTGGCGCCGATCTCCCGGCGCTGCCTCGCGATGCTCGCCAAAGCGACGGCTGGCAGCAGGGCATAGAAGCGCCCGCCGCCTGCGTAGAGCAGATTACACAGCGGCATGCCTGTAGCATGCAGCACGGCATGGGCGCAGGCATCGGTGAGCAATTGGAGGTACAGCGAGCGCCCGCGCAGCTGCCTGGTGGCACCAGCGGCTGGCACACTGTAGATAAACTCCTGTACCCCTGAGAGATCGCCCCCAATCAGACAGATATTCCCTGTGTGGTCGGCGGCGAGCGCAGCGGCGAGCGCCGCATGGGTGCGGGCAAAATCGTACAGCGAGACCGCCGCGACCGGCGAGGGGAGGCTCCAGGCGTGGCGCTGAAGCACAAATAAAAGCCCCTCAAGCCGCGCTTCCGGCGCCAGATTGCGTCGGTTAAGCTCGGCCAGGGCGGCATGGAGCTCCGCTACAACGCCATGAACGGGTGAGTCTCGGGCGGCAGCCGCGTCGGCAATGGGAAAAAGCAGCTCATTGTGAAGCTGGAGCGAGGCAGGTTGGAACACAGCGGCGGGCTGCGGTTCCCCACCAGCCTGCGTCATGCGGCTAAAGATCGATAGCAATGGGCCGTCGAGGAGTTCAGGCCAGCGCGTGCTGGGTACAGCGGAGACACCGGCGGCCATCCTGGCGCTCTGACGTAGCAGCACGCCAACTGCCTGATCGCTGTCTGACAGATCGGGGAGGTCGGCCGCGATATGTGCCCAGTGCTCCATTGCTGCGATAGCTACGGTGTAAGTTTGAGTGTTCATTACTCCCTTTATCGCTTTACCGCTGCGGGTGCTGCATTGAGCATACACTGAGGAATAGGGCGCAAATGCGCCCTAATACCAGTAAAATACTGAGACCGATATACGGTAGGGACCAGGCCACGTGAATAGGACGCGCCCCGGCGCCGGGGCGCTTCGTTATTCCGGCCTGACGACCGATTCTGCTTCGGTATAGACTTGCCAGCCTTCGCGGGCGGGTGTACATGGTGCGTTACCACACGACATCACGTAGGCCGACCCGAAAGACTGGCGTTTATGTATCATAGCATCCTTACCTCCCTCACGCGGCGGCGGCAACGCCGGGTCGCGCGCCTGCTGGCGCTGGCGCTGCTGCCCCTCCTGCTCCTGACGGCCACCGGGCACGCCGCCGAGCGCCTCCCCGCCAGCGTCACCGTGTTCAGCTCGGTCAGCCGCACACGCCGCCGGCGACCCCGTTGCCGTCCCGTCGCCCCTGCTTTCCGCTGCTCCGGGCGCGTGCTGCGGCGCACCCTGCCCCCGGCCCTGCTCCAGGTGAGCCTGCTCCTCCTGCTCCTCCTGGCCGCGCGCGCCCCCTGCGCGCTGCTCCTCCTGGCCAGTCTCCCGCTTGTGCGTTGGCTGCGCTCCCTCAGCGCCCTCTGCTGGCCGCACTGGGGCCAGCTTGCTCCCTGCCGCTGGCTGCGCCAACTCGGCGCCGACCTGCACCTCGCCCCCCGCTTCGCCTTGGGCGCCCAACTCCTCGGCCACGCCCTCGGCCCCCCCAATGCCGGGCGCCTCGCCGTGGTCGCCAGCCCGGTTCGTCCGCCCAAACCGTCCGCCAGCGGGCGCATCCTCGACGATGGCACCTACGAGGTGCTCCTGGGAGACGACTTCGTCATCCGCCACAAGCCCGTTGATGAATTCGACCGCAGGATGTTCCTGCTGTTTCTACGCGACATTCACCTCGTCCATTCCCCCTCCAAGCGGCCCTTCCTCGCCCAGACCTGGCTGGCGGGCTGGTTCGACACCCTCCAGGAACGCATCAGTCGCTGGGAGGGCTACCGCGAAGCCGCCGACTGGGCCAGCCTGATGCGCCGCCACCACGGCCCGCTCGTGCCACGCGAGCAGCAGCAGCGCCTCATTCAGCTCTGGGCGCGCCACCTCTGGTGGTCCGTCGCCGAGGGTCAGGCTGCCGCAGCGACCGAGGGCCTGGTGCTCAGCGAGCACGCCATCAGCCAGATTGGCCAGGATAGCGGTCTGCTCGCCGCCCGCCGCGTGCTGCGCGAACGCTTCCAGCTGGGGCCTGAACTGCTGCGTCCGAAGGACGACTGGTTGCTCACCCAGCTCTTTGCCCAGATTGACCAGCTCCAGGCCCATCTGGACGCCCAAACCCAGCCCACGCGCGGGCAGCACACCGCGCTCGCCGACCTGTTGCGTCTACGCGAAGAAGTGGGCCTGGGCACGGGCCGTGAGCTGGAGCGACCGCTGCCCTGGGCCTACCACCTCCCGCAGGTCTTGTGCGGCAACTGGCAGGCCGTCGACGCTGGCCGCATCCACTGTCCCCATTGTGGCGGCACGCAGGTGCGGCGCTTGCGCCGCACCCCACGCACCAAACGCTACGTCGATGCCCACGGCCAGCCCCAAACCGTGGAGGTCTTGCGCTACTACTGCCAGAACCCAGCCTGCCCACACGGCAGCTTCACCAACCTGCCGCCCGACCTGCTGCCGTATTCGCCCTGGCGAACCGAGGTTCACCTTGCGGCGCTGGCGGCCTACGAGCTGGGACGCGGCAGCTACCGACGGGTGGCGGGCGGGCTGGGGGTCGCGACGGCGACGGCCTACCGCTGGGTGCGCCAGTTCGGCGGGCTGCTGCTGCCGGTGGCGGCCCTGTTCGGCGTGGTGCGCGCGAGCGGGGTGGTGGGGGTGGATGCGCAGTGGGTGCGGGTACACATCCCCGGGCGGCACGGCTAGCGCTGGATGTACGTCTCGGTAGCGGTGGACGTCTCCAGCTACGACCTGCTGCACAGCGCCAGCGCCCCGCAGGTGGGCACGGCGCGTGCACAGGCATTTCTGCTGGCGCTCAGAGCCAAAGGCTACCGCCCCCAGGTCATCGTGACCGACCTGAACCAGGAGTATGGAGCGGCGATTGCGGCGGCCTTTCCACAGGCGGAGCACCACGCGTGTGTGTTTCACGCGCTGCAGAGCTGGCAAGCCCAGGTGCGCAAAGTCTACGGGAAGGAGTACCGCGAGCAGCACCCCGCGGCGGTGGAGCTGCTGCGGCAGCTCAAGCGCATCTTCTGGGCGAAGACGAAGCGCACGGCCGAGCGGCGCTACGAGCGGGTGCTGGCCTTACGCACGGACTATGTGGCGCAGAAGCCGGAGGCGGCGGGGGTGTTTGCCAGTCTGGAGCACCACTGGCCGAAGCTGGTCAACGCCATCGAGCGCGAGCGCATCCCGATGACGAACAACACGACCGAGCTGGTGATCCGGCGCTTCGCGCAGCACTATCAGAACTTCTGCGGCTTTGACAGCAGCGCGACGGCCGAGCGCTATCTGGCGGTGTTTGCGTGGTGCTACCGTCTGACACCGTTTACGCAGGACGCGCAGCGGCGCATCCGGGGCAAGTGCCCGCTCGAACTGGCCGGCTACGCCGTGAGCAAGCTGCCCATGGCCCAGCTCTGCCGCGGCCAACTGCTCGACTGGCCGCCGGAGGCACTTGCCGACGTAGTCCCCAGGTCGTAACGGTCGCCCGGGAAGTCCTGGAGAGCCAAGATAGTCTGTGCTATAATCGTAGAACCGCATGCGAATAGCGCCGCTGGCAGGCTGCGAACGGGAGACAGGATGGGTATTACAAACAAAGCGGAGTTACTTGCGGTCCTCTCCCAGCATCGTGATGCCATTCGCATGTATGGTGTACAGCACTATGGGCTCTTTGGCTCATTCGTCCGGAATGAACCAACGCAAACGAGTGATGTTGATATCTTAGTAGAATTCGAACCGGGCAAGAAAACGTTTGATAATTTTATGGCGCTTGGTTTCTTTCTTGAGGATATTCTCGGTCGAAAGGTCGATCTACTCACGAAGGAATCGCTGAGTCCGTATATTGGACCGCGTATTCTGCAAGAGGTGGAGTATGTCGCGCTCAACACGTGAGTATTTTCAGCACATGCTTGACGAGATTGCATTTCTACAAGCGTATATTCCGCAGACGACGAAGGATGATTTGATTCACAATGAGCTTCTGAAACGTGCCGTCATCCGAAGTATCGAAATCATCGGTGAAGCAATCAAGCAAATACCTGATGGAATCAAAACGAAATACCCAGATGTTGCGTGGAGGCCAATAGCGGCAATGCGTGATCGTCTTATTCACGGGTATTTCGGTATCGACTACGATATTGTATGGGACGTTCTGACGACAAAAATCCCGGTACTTGAACAACAAATCAGGGTTATTGTGCAAATGGAATATCTCGAGCCATGAGAATACCATTCAGAAACAAAAGCACCTCGAAGTAAGTACAAAGCGTTCTGTACACGTAGCCATTTAATCCCTTTACAATGTCTAGTGGATTTGCATCGCCGTAATAGGCAATCTACGCGAAAAACGTAAACGCTCCTGCGGTCCAACCAGGCTGTGCAGCGGACACCGCTGGCGCGGTTGATGGGCTGGGCGCGATTCACCCGGCAAAACGCTCCGGCCTGCTGGTGTCCAGGCATCCCCCAACCTTCAGGCTATCGCGCCAACCCAACACTCCCGGCGATCTACAGGTCGGCCGCACGCACCTTGCCTGGCGCCTGCCTCGTGCCGCCGTCCTCCACGCTCCAGACGCCTGCCAGCGGCGCAGTTGACGCCTGTCCGTTAGGCGGCCCTACGCCCCCAGCCCAAACAGGCTCCTGATCCGCCCGAGCAGGCTGGGCGCCTCGGCGCCACCCGCAGCGCCCTCAGCACTGGGCTGATCCAGGGCACTGCGACGCGCGGCGTTGCGGTGAGCAGGGCCATCTCGCCGAAGAACGCCCCGCTGTGCAGCTCGGTCAGCGCCACATCCGAGCCGTCTGCCGCGCGCCCCGCCACCAGCACGCGCCCCGCCACCAGCACAAACAGCGTGTCGTCCAGCTCGCCCTCACGCACCAGCAGCTCGCCCTGGCCGTAGATGCGCTCCTCGACGCGGGCGGCCAGCGCCGCGCACTCCTCTGCGCTCAGCCCGGCGAACAGCTCCACCCGCCCGCTCAGGTCGGCGACCCGCGCGCAGTTCAGGGCGTGCTGCTCTGCGGCGTGGCGCGCGTCGGCAGCTGAGCTAGCCCTGAGATGTGCAGATTGTTAGCCCCTACGGCTTGACGCTCCTGGCTCTGTGGCCTAGTATAGCAGCGGCGAACGTGTGGAAAAAGGTTAGAACGTAAGGATATACCGGCATGAGTGGCTTGATGGAGCAGGTGCGGCTTGTGATTGAGCAGATAATGCAGACGCTTGGCTACCCCGGCATTGCCCTGATCATGCTGGTAGAAAATGTCTTTCCGCCCATCCCCTCCGAGCTCGTGATGCCTCTGGCTGGCTTCCTGGTGGCCAGCGGCACCTTTAGCTTCCCCGGCGCCATCGCGGCTGGCACCATCGGCTCCGTGGCTGGCGCCGTGATCCTCTACTATATTGGTATGTTCGCCGGCGAGCCGCTGGTGCGGCCCTTTATCCGCAACTACGGCAAGTGGTTCCTGCTCTCCGAGGCCGACCTCGATAGGTCCCTCGTGATATTCACGCGCCACGGCGACAGCATGGTCTTTTTCGGTCGGGTGATCCCGCTCATCCGCAGCCTGATCTCGCTGCCCGCCGGTATGAACCGCATGCCGCTGCTGCGCTTCCTGCTGCTTACCACTGCCGGCTCGGCGATCTGGACGACGCTGCTCACCGTGGCGGGCTACATCCTGGGCGCCAACTGGTCAACCGTCGTAGAGTTCATCGGCCAGTACCAGAGGTTTGTGCTCGCCCTGCTCGTCCTAATCGTCGTCGTCTTCGTGGTGCGCCGCGTGATCCAGCTGCGCGGCAGGGGCCAGGCGGTGTAGTCGAGGCCCGCGAAGGTCACGAACCGTTTGGAACGCGACCTTCGCGGCCTTTCGCGCCGTTCGTGGTCCAAACGGTTCGCGCCGTTCGTGGTCCAAACGTCCGGCCTACCCCCGCACGAATAGTAGCGTGGCCCCGTCGTCGGCGGTGAGCGTGAGCGTGTCGTCGGCCAACGTGTAGCTGGTGACGCGGCCCATCAGGTCGAAGAGCATCGTCTCCTGATCCATCAGCTCGGGCGCGCACATCATTTTTGTGCCCGCCATCTGGCCAAAGCTGATGCTGGCATCGTCGCTGGTGTAGCCGCCCGTGTAATGGTACTCCACTCCTTGGCATCTGTCGCCCGCCGCAACCCGGCGGGCGCTGATCGTTACGCGACTCCAACGTGCGCCCATAGGAGAAAGTTCCGTACGCAACCATCCCAGACGTAGCATAACACGTAGATAATCGAGGCTTAACCTAAACTTAACACAGCATCTGTTTCGCGTTAACAAAGGACTATTACGATAGAGGAGCGCATCAACGCGAAACCAAACTGTGCCGTGTCGCCAAAAGAAGTGAGGGGTTCGTACCATGGTTCGTACGAAGGTATTCCGCGCGTCCGCCGTCCTTGTCGTACTCGCATCGCTGTTCGCGCTGCTTGGTAGTAGCACCGTGAGCGCCCAGGGCTGGGCCCCGCGCCCGCTCACCGCCTCGCTCAAGGGTTCGGGTGCCACCTTCCCCGCGCCGCTCTACGCTGCCTGGATCGACGCCTACAAGAAGGTCAACCCGTCCGTCACCATCAGCTACCAGGGCGTAGGCTCGGGCCAGGGCCAGCGCGACTTCATCCGCTACCTCACGGACTTCGGCGGCTCCGACGCGGCCCTCACCGCCAGCCGCGTAACGGCCGAGGCCCCCGATGCGCTCCACGTCCCCACCGTGATGGGCGCCGTGGTCCCCACCTACAACCTCGCCGGCGTCACGCTGCGCTTCTCGGCCGAGACCCTGGCCGGCATCTACCTGGGCGCCATCAAGAAGTGGAACGACCCCCGCATTGCCGCCGATAACCCCGGCGTCAGGTTGCCCACCACCTCGATCACCGTGGTCTACCGCTCCGATGGCTCCGGCACCACCTCGATCTGGACCGACTACCTCAGCAAGGTGAGCGCCGACTGGAAGGCCAAGGTGGGATCGGGCAATAGCGTGCGCTGGCCCGTTGGTGTGGGCGCCCCCGGCAACGCCGGCGTCGCCAGCACCGTGCGCAACACCAAGGGTTCGATCGGCTACGTCGAGCTGGTCTTCGCGCTGGCGAACAAGCTGCCCGTGCCTGCGGTGAAGAACGCCTCCGGCAACTTTGTCACCCCGTCGCTTGAGTCCACCTCAGCCGCCGCCGAAGGCGTGGTCATCCCGGACAGCCTTGTGGTCTCGCTCACCAACTCGCCCAACCCCAACGCCTACCCGGTGGCCGGCTTCACCTACCTGCTGGTGCGCAGCAGCACCTACACCGACGCCACAAAGGCCCAGGCCCTCACTGACTACATCTACTGGTCGATCACCGAGGGCACCGGCGCCGCCACCCGCCTCGGCTACGCCCCCCTGCCCACCAACGTGCGCGTCAAGGCGATCGGCCAGCTCCAGAAGATCACCGTCAACGGCCAGCGCGTCTTCGACGGCCCCGCCCGCTAGCACTTGGCCCACGACGACGTGGTGCGGCGCCCGTGGCCGCACCACGTTGCTGTATGCTCAGCTAAGGCAAGGGTACAGCGTACAGGGTACAGCGTACAGGGTGACCGCATCAGCAAGCTATGCCTGACGCCAGACTGTAACGTAGATCTGAACCTTGCCTTAGTACTACAACGAAGGTTGTCATTCCGAGCGCAGCGAGGAATCTGACGGGGACGCCCAACAAGACCCTTCGACTGCGCCTGCGGCTCCGCTCAGGGTGACATGGGTATGGCGTTCTGATGCGGCAAAAGGTGAACCTTCGTTGTAGTATTAGGCTAGCTTGCGGTCCCTGTCCTTTGTGCTCTGTGCTCTGTGCTCTGCCCCCTGTACCCTGTACCCTCAAGCTATGCCTGACGCCAGACTGTAACGTAGATCTGAACCTTGCCTTAGGCTAGCTTGCGGTCTCTGTCCTTTGTGCTCTGTGCTCTCTGCTCTGCCCCCTGTACCCTGTACCCTGTACCCTGTACCCTGTACCCTCAAGGATAGCTGTATGGCCGATGTTAAGGCCGCACCACGCGCCGCCTCCAGCAGCTGGGCGCGGCAGACCCAGCACGGCGACACGATCTTCTGGCTGTTTACGTTGCTCTTCGCCCTGCTGATCGTCGGCCTGGTGGTGGCGGTCGGCATCGTCACCTACAACGGCTCCGCCGAGGTGCGCGAGCGCTATGGCTGGTCGTTCCTCTGGCAGACCGAGTGGAACCCCGTAGAGACCGAGCTCTCGCCGGCGACCTTCGGCGCCTGGCCCGCCATCCGTGGCACGCTGCTCTCCTCGTTCTTTGCTTTGCTGCTCGCCGGCCCGATCGGTGTGGCAATCGGCATCTTCCTGGCCGAGCTCTGCCCGCTGCGCATCAAGCAGCCCCTCGGCTTTATGGTCGAGCTGCTCGCCGCCATCCCCAGCGTGATCTACGGCCTCTGGGGCGTTGCCGTGTTCGGCCCCTTCTTTACGCAATACATTGCCACGCCGGTCTCCGACACGATCGGCCAGCTGATACCCTGGCTCGCCGGCCCCGTCGCCTCGGGCCGTGGCCTTGCACTCGCCAGCATCGTGATCGCCCTGATGGTCCTGCCCACAGTCGCCGCGATCACCCGCGATGTGCTGATGGCCGTGCCAAATAGCCAGCGCGAGGTGCTGCTCTCGCTTGGCGCCACCCGCTGGGAGGTGATCTGGCTCGCGGTGCTGCCCTACGCACGCGCAGGCATTATCGGCGGCGTCATGCTCGGCCTCGGGCGTGCCCTCGGCGAGACCATGGCCGCCACCATGCTGATCGGCAACAGTACGCGGATTGAGGGCTCGCTCTTCCTGCCCGCCACCACCTCCGCCTCGCTGATCGCCAGCGAGCTGACCAACGCCAACGATACCCTGCACGAGAGCGCCCTGATCGCCATCGCGCTGGTGCTCTTCTGCATCACCCTGCTGCTGAATATGGCCGCCCGCTATCTGGTCTGGCAGACCTCACGCGGGCCGGCGGGGGCACGCGCATGAGCATCCAGACCAACATGGGCAACTACGCCGGGCGCGCCGCAGCCGACAGAACCCTGCGCGGCTGCACCGTGCTCGCCACCGCCCTGGCGATCATCCCGCTAGTGCTGATCATCGGCTATGTCACTGTCATCGGCGGCTCGTCCCTGAGTGTGGATTTCTTCACCCAGACCTACAAGCCCCCTGTGCCAGTCGACTCCGGCGGTGAGATCGACCCGACCACGGGCCTGCCCAGCGACTTCGGCGGCGTGACGCTCGACCCGGCCACAGGCCTGCCCATTGAAGCCCCCGTCGGCGAGGCGCTGCCCGCCCAGGACATCCAGTCGTCCGGTGGCGTGCTCCACGGCATCGTCGGCACGATCATGGTGACATTCCTGGCGCTGCTGATCTCGCTGCCGGTGGGCGTGATGGCCGGCATCTTCCTGGCCGAGTACCCCAGCAACAGCCTGGCGACGTTTATCCGCTTCTGCTCCGACGTGCTCAGCGGCGCGCCCTCGATTGTGGTGGGCGTCGTGGGCTTCACCCTGATCGTGCAGCGCTTCCAGACCTACTCGGGCCTGGCTGGCGCGGTCGCGCTCACCTTCCTGATGGTGCCGACCATCGCGCGCACCACCGAGGAGATCCTCAAACTGGTGCCGAACGCCACCCGCGAGGCGGCGATGGCGATGGGCGCGCCGCAGTGGTACTCGACGCTCACCGTGATCGTGCCCACCGCGCTCTCCGGCATCGCCACGGGCGCTCTGCTGGCCTTCGCACGCGGCGCAGGCGAGACGGCCCCACTGCTGCTGACGATCCAGGGCAACAGCAACCTGAGCGCCAACCTGCTTGAGCCGATCGCAGCGCTGCCGCTGCTTACCTACAAGTACATCGAGTCGCCCTTCCCCGCTGAGAATCAGCTCGCCTGGGGCACGGCCTTCGTGCTGATGATGCTGGTGATCGGGGTGAACCTACTCGTGCGCGTGGTGACGTCGCGCATCAAGGGGGCTATGTAACATGCCGATCGCAACCCACATAGCGCCCAGCATGTCGATGCGCCAGCTGAAGCCGTTCTACGGCACGCGCCAGGCGGTGCAGGCCACCGACATGGATTTCCGGCCAAACCAGATCACCGCCATGATCGGCCCCTCGGGCTGCGGCAAGAGCACCGTGCTGCGCTGCCTGAACCGAATGCACGAGGCCATCCCGAACGCCCGCGCCGAGGGCACCGTCAAGCTCGACGACCTGGACATTTACGACCCGCGCATCGACGCGAGCCTGGTGCGGCGCAAGATCGGTATGGTCTTCCAGCTGCCGATCGCCCTGCGCACGCGCAGCATCTACGAGAATATAGCCGTTGGCCTGCGCCTGGGCGGCATCAACAGCAAGAGCGAGCTCGACGACCGCGTGCAGAAGGCCCTGCGCGACGCAAACCTCTGGGACGAGGTTCACGACAAGCTGGCGCTCTCCGGGCTAGCGCTTTCGGGCGGGCAGCAGCAGCGCCTGAGCATCGCACGCACCGTCGCCGTGGCCCCCGACGTGATCCTCTTCGACGAGCCATGCTCGGCGCTCGACCCGATCTCGACCCTGAAGATCGAGGAGCTGTTGCTACAGCTGCGCGAGCGCTATACAATTGTGATCGTGACCCACAACATGCAGCAGGCCGCCCGCATCTCCGACCGCACGGCGGTCTTCATGGTAGAGCGCGACGAAAACAAACCGGCGATCGGGCTGCTCGTGGAAGAGGGGCCGACCGACCAGATCTTCTCGGCGCCGAAGGACTCGCGCACCGAGGAATACCTCAGCGGAAAGGTGGGTTAGCGATGAGCGACGCACAGCGCCTGCCCCTGGCCGGGGGCTTCGCAGAGACGGCCGCCGCCCATGCCCGCACGCGGGTGGCCGAGGCCGCCTCCGCGACCAAGATCGAGGCCCGCGAGTTCACTTTCTACTACGGCAACTTCAAGGCGCTCGACGCCATCACCATGAGCATCCCTCAGGGCGAGGTGACGGCCTTGATCGGCCCCTCGGGCTGCGGCAAGAGCACGCTGCTGCGCGCGATCAACCGCATGCACGACAAGACGCCCGGCGCGCGCGCCGAGGGCGCTCTGAGCCTCGACAGTACGGCGATCTATGGCCCCGACGTCGACCCGATCCTGCTACGGCGCCGCGTCGGCATGGTCTTCCAGCGCCCCAACCCCTTCGCCATGTCGATCGCCGACAATGTGGCCTACGGGCTGCGCGTGCTCGGCGAGCGCAACCAGCGCCTGGTGACGGAGCGCGTGGAGTGGGCGCTGCGCCGCGCCGCCCTGTGGGACGAGGTGAAGGACAGGCTGCGCTCTCCGGGCACTGCGCTCTCCGGCGGCCAGCAGCAGCGGCTCTGCATTGCGCGGGCCATCGCCACCTCGCCCGAGGTTGTGCTGATGGACGAGCCGTGCTCGGCGCTGGACCCGATCGCCACCCTGAAGATCGAGGATCTGATCAGCGAGCTGCGCGGCGAGTTCACGATTGTGATCGTGACCCACAACATGCAGCAGGCTGCCCGCGTAAGCGACCGCACCGCCTTCATGCTGATGCAGCCGAAGACGCGCGCGGGCCAGCTGGTGGAGTACAGCCCCACCGGCGAACTGTTCACCAACCCGCGTGACAGCCGCACCGAGGACTATCTCAGCGGGCGCTTTGGGTGAGCTAGCCGAACAGGCGCTGAACCACGAGCGGCGCGGACGTTTGGACCGCGAACGGCGCGAAGTGGTACGAACCGCGCGAACGTCACCGTGCACGGCACGATCCGAACGCGTGTGGCCGGTTTCGCGGTGGTTCGCGGGCGCTTCGCGGCTTCGTGGTCCAAAGGGCTCGGGCGCTCAGGACGAGGGCCTTCCCGGAAGCTGAGTTACGCCGCAATCCCCACCACGCTCGCCACTGCGTGCGCGTGCGTGTGCGAGAGGCTGAGGGCGAGCTGGCTGACGCCGAGCGCCGTGGCCGTGGTGGCGGCGCCGCCGTGGAGGTGTAAGAGCGGCCGCCCGCCGGGGCCGCGCACCACCTCCAGCTCGTGGAAGTGGAGCAGCGCCCCGCCCACGCCTGCGCCGAGGCCGCTCAGCCCAACCCCAAGCGCCTTAGCGGCGGCCTCTTTGGCGGCCCAGCGCGCGGCAAGCGACTCGTAGCGCGGGGCGTGGGGGGCGCCACAGTCGTGGAGCTCGCCCGGCGTGTAGACGCGCCGCAGAAAGCGCTCGCCCCAGCGCTCGATGGCCTGGCGCACCCGCGCCACCTCGATGATGTCGATGCCGTGGTAGATCACTGCGCGCCCACCAGCGAGATCTCGGCTACGCGCGCGTCGTAGTCGTGGCCGTTGGCGTAGATCTGGATGCTGCGCAGGTAGCGGTAGTCGGACAGCCACGCGGGATCGCGCAGGTCAAAGCTGATCTGCGACCACTCAGCGCGTGGGATGGCGCGATACACGACGCCCGGCTCCTCGACCGAGCTGGGCTGGCCATCCTCATCGACGTAGATACAGATCACCCGCTCCTCCTCGGGGTCGGCGGGGCTGAAGCGCTTCGCCAGCAGCCGCACCATCACGGGGCACTCGCTGCCACGGTCGCCAGCGTCGCGCAGCGACTGGAAGATCACGCGGGCATACAGGCTAAGCTGGAGCGCGCGGAACTCCGAGATGTCGAGCCCCTCGCCTTGCGGGCCAAGCTCCTGACGCACGCCCGTGGTGAAGCCGGTCGTCTGCTGCCCGGCGCGGTAGAGCCACGCGGCGGTGCGCCGGTCGGCGGCCTCGCAATCATTATTGACAATCGGCGGGCGACAAATCTGCGAGAGGCGGAACAGGCCGCGATTCTCTGGCGGCAGCGCGGGGATGCCGTAGACCTGCCAGGTCGAGGAGCGGGGCAGCGTGAGATCGGTGCTGGTGGTGTTGTTATACTCAAGCTCGCTGTACTGGCTGAACCCGCCATCCCTAATCAGCTCCCAGCGCGCGGGCACGGCCAGGCCGGGGTTGCCCGCCGCGTCCACCAGCGCGCGCTCGCGGGCGCGCAGCGCCATGCTGCTGCCGTTGGCCCCATAGATCACGGCGGCGCCGGAGCGCACGGCCACATCGCTCACCAGCTCGTTGCCGCCGTCGGGGCGCTCCACAATCCGTGGGGTGCGCATCTCTATGCTGTAGCTGCCGCCGGGCGACAGCGCCAGCGTGGCGTCGCCGATCCGCACGCGGTAGCTGGTGCTGGCGTAGGGCAGGTTGGGCTTGATGTCGTAGCGCATGTAGCCGCCACGCTGCGTCAGCTCCACCTCCAGGGTGTCGCTGTGCCAGCGGCTGGTGCGTAGCACGTCGAGCGTCACCTCAGCGGAAGCCCACAGGTCGATCTGGCTGTCCTCGAACAGCCGCATGCTTGCCACCTGGCCGTAGCCGGCCGACGTCGCGATGCGCAGCGTGTCGCCCTCGGCGAGCGCCTGCTGCTCCGCGCTCCCCTGGAAGATCGTCCGGTCGGCGGGGCGCCAGGCGATTGCCTCGGCGGGGCCGCGCAGGAAGAGCGTGGCCCCGTGGGCCAGGGTGGCGGTGCGATACAGGTTGCGCACGGCCAGGCCGGCCGAGCCAAGCAGGACGGCGAAGACCAAAAAGAAGCCGAGCAGGGTGAGCCACGCAAGGCGCAGGGTGCGCTGCTGGTCGGCGGCGCGGGCGGCAGGGGCCGGTTCGATCTGCTGCATCAGCGTGTCACACTGGCCTTCACAACCTGATGCTGCTCGTCTACCGTAACGGCGGCCACCAGCGGCGCGTCGGCGCCATCGGGGGTGCCGCGCACGCCAGCAAAGGTGAAGGTGTACCGGACGGCGTCGGCGTGCTGCGCAAGCTCTGTGCGGTCGAGCCCAAGCCGCGCCAGCAGCTCTGGGCTGGGTGCGTGGGCCTGGCGCGCGGTGAGCGTGGGGCTCACTTGGGCCAGCTCGGGCCAGCGCGCGGCGATAAAGGCGGCGGCCACGCGGCGCGCGGCGGCCACGCGGGCGGCCACCTGATCCACCACCGTGGGCACCCGCCGCCCGTCGCGGGGCGTGGTGCGCGAGCGGCCATAGCCATTGCGAGCTTTATGGAGCATTGCTTCTCACCTATCTACATTGCCAGCGTCGGGTCGCCGTAGAGTACAAAGCCGAGCAGCGTCTTCAGGTCGTCCGCATCGGGGGCGCCCTGGCGGCGCAGCGCCTGGCGCAGTATGGCGGCCTGGGCGGCTACAAGCGCCTGGCCGAGGCGGGCGCCGGGCTCGCGCAGCGCTACAAGCAGGGCGTGGGCCAGCAGATCCGACTCGCCGGGGGGCGGGTCGGGGGCCCCATAGGTAAGGCCGAGCGCGCCGTAGAGCCCGCTCACACCGGCGGCAAGCATGGCCGCCGCCAGGGTTGGCCCCTCGCCGACGGGGGCGAGCCGAGCCCCGAAACAGGCCTGTGTAACAACGACCACCCCATCGAGCCGGAGCCCGGCGAGGTCGGCGGGGCGCAGGGCCGGAACGAGCTCGGTGTCGCTGGGCGCCTGGCCGTACCAGCTGTCGCCGCTGTTTACACCGTGGAGGTTACAGACGATCAGCTGTGCGCCCGCCAGGCCCTGGGCCGCCTGAGCGCCAGCCACAAAGGGCGGCGCGAGCTGGATAACAGCCTCAGGAAGCTCGGCCAGCAGCTCGGCGGTGACAGCGGCCCAACGCGCTGCGCTGATGGCGAGCAGTCGACCGGGTGGGCGCGGGCCGGCGGCGTGAGCGCGGGCGATCTGGTGTAGCTGCTCGGCCAGGAGGCCCGGCGCGAGCGGCTCGGCGTCGGGCGTGCGACCCACAGGCCAGCGCAGCATGGGCTCGGACGGTTCGGCCAGGCCGTAAGGCGCGTCTGTGCGCAGCGGTCCGTCGCGGTCGGGCATCGGGTTCGGCAGCGTGGCAAAGGGCACCGCCTGCGGCCCACCGATGATCCAGAGGCTTTCTATTATAGCACCCTGCGCAGAAAACGCCTCAGCCGCCGCGCGGAGCTGCGCGAGCAGCGCGGCGGGCTCCAGGGGCGCCGGGGCCACGCCAAGCTCGGGCAGGCCATCCTCAGGGTCGTATGCGCGTGTGGCGAGGCCGGCCGCGGCGCGGGCGGCGAGCGCGGCATCAAGGGCGGCAAAGATCGGCGGGGCGGCAGCGCCGTAGAGGGAGGCGAGGCGGCGGCGGGGCGCCAGGGCCAGATGCATCAGGGCGCCTCGAAGGCGAGCAGGGCCAGGGCGGCGGCGCCGAGCACGCCTGCGGCCTCGCCCAGCTCGGCTAGCTCGATCGGCACCTGGCGGTAGAGATCGACTTTGGCGTGGGCGTAGGCTACGGCACGGGCGCGCGGCAGCAGCTGCGGGTTGTTCAGCACCACGCTGCCGCCCACAAGCATGATCTCCGGGCTGAAGATATGCAGGCAGGAGGCGAAGCCGAGGCCAAGCAGATGCGCCTCGCGGGCCATCAGCTCGCTCGCTAGCGCGTCGCCCTGGGCTGCGGCGGCAGCCACATGCGCGCCAGTGACAGTGGCGGGCGTCGCCAGACGGTGCAGCAGGCTGTCGGGGCGTGCTCCCATCGCGGTGGCGGCAGCGGCGGCAAGCGCCGTGCCCGAGGCCAGATCCTCCCAGATCGTGCCGTCCACTTGGTCGAAGATCATAAAGCCAAGCTCGGCGCCGGCGCCCATGTGCCCTAACAGCAAGCGCCCGTCAGCGATCACCCCGCCCCCGATGCCGGTGCTTACCGTTATGTAAACCAGATTGCGCCGACCGCGCCCGCCGCCAAAGCGCCACTCGCCCACAGCGGCGGCGTTCGCGTCGTTGCCAAGCTCCACGCGCAGGCCGGTGGCCTCGGCGACCATAGCGCGCAGGGGGATATTCTGCCAGCCGGGGAGGTGCGGGGGCGCACAGACCACGCCGGTAAACGGATCGAGCGGGCCGGGGGCGCCGATACCTACGCCGAGCAGCGTGGCGCCCACGGGGAGGGCGGCGCGCACCTCGCGGATCAGGCCAAGCATGCGTGAAACCACGGCGGCAGGCCCTTGGGCAACCTCGGTTGGGGTGCGCGCGTGGGCAACAAGCTTGCCATTTGCGCTCACGAGGGCCACACGCAGCTGGGTTCCGCCCAGATCCACGGCAATTACGTGCTTCATGCTGCGGATTATAGCATGTTGGCGCCAAAACCCTTGACAGCACAAGTGTTTTGTTGCTATAATCGCTGCTACATACGTTCTGCTACGCGCTGCGCGTTCGCCCACAGCGCGAGGGGCTTGCCCATCATCGTGCGCGCCCCAGACACGTACTCCATTCTGCACGCTCGCCGTTGGCCCCGTCCGGGCTGCGGCCAATGAAAGGACAGGGTCTATGCGAAACGCCGACAGTTTGTCATCACGCCAGGAGAAGATCCTGGGCTACATCCACGAGTTCATCTACAAGAACGGCTACCCGCCCGCCATCCGCGACATCCAGAGCTACCTGAAGATCAGCTCCACCTCGGTGGTAGCCTACAACCTGAAGGCGCTCCAGGAGAAGGGCAAGATCACACGCGACAACAAAGTCTCCCGTGGCATCACGGTGCCGCAGCTGGCGCCCGCGCCGTCGCCGCTGGCCATGCCGGGCTTCTTCGTGCCCATGCTGGGCGTGATCACGGCCGGCTCGCCCCTGCCCGACCCAGAGCAGGTTGATGTCGAGAGCGCCGAGCGCGTGGAGGTGCCTGCGGAGCTGGGCTCGCTCGAGAAGCTGAAGGATGTCTACGCCCTGCGCGTGCGCGGCTACTCGATGATCGACGCCCTGATCAACGATAACGACGTGGTGCTGCTGCGCCGCCAGCAGACCGCCGAGAACGGCCAGATGGTTGCCGCGCGCCTCGAGGACGAGAACTCCGTCACCCTGAAGCTGTTCTACAACGAGGGCGGCCGCATCCGCCTGCAGCCCGCCAACATCACCATGGAGCCGATCTACGTGAGCCCCGCCAACGTGCAAATCGAGGGCCGCGTGGTTGGTGTGCTGCGCAGCATGTTCTAAGCCTTGCGCAGTACGAGGGGCGGGCCACACGGCTCGCCTCTTTTTGATTCGCCGTGCTATACTGCCGCAAACGTGAGCAGGGTCGCCAGGGGAAGGTGGCCAGGAGGGATACGCAGCCAGAGCATGTAGAGCGCATGGGCTCCGCGCAAAGCGGAGTTGACGAGGGTGGAGGTTCCTCACGGCAACGTGAGGCTAAGGGCCGGTGCTTGCCAGCGGCCTGAACATCGACAGACCAGCGGAAGCCTCCCAGGCGCGGGTGCCGCCTGAGAGCGATCAGCGCAATGCCTCCCGGCCACGGGCAGGACAAAGCTGATCGCAGTAGCCCAACCCGTCTCGCTTTATCCCCCTATTTCGTGTGCAGAATCAGTTCGCAGTTCGCAGCGGCAGTTCAGTCGCCGCTTCGAGCTGTCGTGGAGCAAAAACATATGTGTGGAATTGTCGGATACATCGGCCCGCGCGAGGCCACCGACGTTGTGGTGGGCGGCCTACAGCGCCTGGAGTACCGCGGCTACGACTCGGCGGGCATCGCGATCTACGCGCCCACGCCCGGCTTGCAGCTGCGGCGCAGCGTGGGTAAGCTCATCAACCTCGTGCTGCGGCTCGCCAAAGAGCCGGCCACCGGCCAGATCGGCATCGGCCATACGCGCTGGGCCACCCACGGCGATGTCACCGAGGCCAACGCGCACCCCCACCGCGACGCCAGCGGTACGATTGTGGTGATCCAGAACGGTATCGTCGAGAACTACCTGGAGCTCAAGGCGCACCTGAGCGAGCATGGCTACCAGTTCCACTCCCAGACCGACACCGAGGTGATCGCCCAGCTTGTGGGCCACTACTACCGTGAGGAGCGCGCACTGGAGCCGGCCGTGCGCCGGGCTATGGCCGAGCTGCGCGGCGGCAACGCCGTAGTGGCCTTCTGCGCCCACGAGCCGGATCGCCTGGTGGCAGCGCGCCTCGGCAATGCCGGTGGCGTGGTGATCGGCCTCGGCCAGGGCGAGTGCTTCGTGGCCTCCGACGTGCCCGCCATCCTCGACTACACCCGCGACCTGATCTTTCTGGAGGATCGCGAGCTGGCCGTGATCACCCGCGCCGGTGCGACGATTACAAGCCTGGAGGGCGCCCCCGTGAGCCGCGCGCCAGTGACGGTGGCATGGGACCCGGTGGCCGCCGCCAAGGGCGACTACAAACATTTTATGCAGAAGGAGATCCACGAGCAGCCGCGCGCCCTCACCGATGTGCTGCGCGACCGGATCGACCACGAGGCTGGGCGGGTGCAGCTAGACGATCTGGCCCTCGACGACGCGGCCCTGCGCCGCGTGGAGCGGATCTACGCCACAGCCTGCGGCACCGCCTGGCACGCCGCGCTCGTGGCCAAGTTCATGATCGAGCGCCTAGCCCGCGTGCGCGTGGAGGTGGACTACGCCAGCGAGTTTCGCTACCGCGAGCCAGTGCTCGGCGACGACACGCTGCTGCTGGCCTTCACTCAGAGCGGCGAGACGGTGGACACGCTGGCGGCCATGGCCGAGGCGCGTGCGCAGGGCGTGCCGAGCGTGGCGATCGTCAACGCCATCGGCAGCCAGGCTGCGCGCGTGGCCGACGGCGGCCCGCTCTACCTGCACGCCGGCCCGGAGATCGGCGTGGCCTCGACCAAGGCCTTCACCTCGATGCTGGCGGTGGCCTACCTGTTCGCGCTGCGGCTTGCGCAGGCGCGCGGCACGCTTACGCCGGCGCAGCTACGCCCGCACCTTCAGGCGCTGGTGGAGCTGCCGGGCAAGGCGGCGCGCGTGATCGAGCAGGCGCTGCCGATCTGCGCCGAGCTGGCGGATCGCTACCATCGCGCCGACAATGCGCTGTTCCTGGGGCGCCAGGCCAGCTACCCGATCGCGCTGGAAGGCGCGCTCAAGCTCAAGGAGATCAGCTACATCCACGCCGAGGGCTACCCGGCCGGCGAGATGAAGCACGGCCCCATCGCGCTGATCGACGCGGCTATGCCCGTGGTCTGCATCGCCCCACAGGACGCAATCTACGCCAAGATGATCAGCAACATCGAGCAGGTGCGCGCGCGCCACGGCCAGATCATCGCCGTGGGCACAGAGGGCGACACCCTGCTGGCCTCCAAGGCCAGCTACGTGATCAGCGTGCCCGCAACTCTGCCCCTACTCCAGCCCATCCTCAGCGTGATCCCGCTCCAGATCCTGGCCTACCACATGGCGCTCAGCCGGGGCTGCGACGTGGACCAGCCGCGCAACCTGGCCAAGAGCGTCACGGTGGAGTAGGGGCGCGAGCGTGTCGCTGGCTGGAGCTTCGTGCGGGCGCCCCTTGTGGGCGCCCGCCAACCACACCTGCTCACAACGAGCTATGCTATGATTATGTCAGCAGCACCAATCGCGCGGACGGAGGCAACGATGAGTATCTCTCTGGAAGAAGTGCAGGCATTGGCCGATGAGCTTTCGCCACGCGATCTGGCGCGGCTGCTAGAGCATCTTTCGAGTCGTTTGGCACACGCGCTTGCTGGCGAGAAGGTAGACAACCTTGCAGCTGCCACACCGAGCCTTGAGCAGCTTTGGCAGCTGCTAGACGCAGATCCAGATAGCTGGAACGGCCAAGTGACGACTAGTGAAGTGCTAAGCGCCAGCCGACGCTGATGTACACCCTTGATGCAAGTGTCTGGGCCGGAAATCTGCGTCATCTGTGGACAACATGTCCGGCACATAGACGTTGCATTCCCCCTGGCGCCCCACCCTGTACCTGGCGTGGTACAATCTCCGCGATCCCTGCCCAGCCATGCTCCTTTGCCCATACGAGTAGCCATGCCACGCTCGCCGCGCACCCCGAAGTCGACCGAGATCGCCAGCTACCAGCACCCGCAGGCTTCCAGCCCCCAGCGGCCCGATGTCGGTACGCAGGCCCAGTTTCGCAAAAAGTTCAAGCCTCAGCCCTACCGCTACGACTCGTCGCTCGCCCCCGAGCTAACCTGGGACAGCCAGAACCCCGCCCGCGAGCAGGGTGAGCATGCCCTTGCTGAGCTCGAGCGAAGCATTGCGACCATGCGCGCCACCCTGGCAACCCGGCCCGACCCTGAGCTCGATGCGGCTCTACGCCAGGCCGAAGAGGCTGCCCACACCCTCAAAGCGCTCAGTCGGCCCTTCCTAAACTGGACTGGTAAGGCCGAGCGGCTCTCGTTCAAGGTGCCAACGCTGCCGCTCTTCGTTCACGAGCGCCTCTCCACCGAGGCCATCCTTGCGGCTGTCCGCAAAGGCTTCGCGCTTCAGGGTAAGCTCGATTTCTTTGGCGACGAGCGGCGCTCGATCGCTGACCAGGTGCTGCGCCCGTACGAGGCCGGCCCGTGGCGTAATCGTATGGTGCTCGGCGACTCGCTGGTAGCCATGAACGCGCTGCTGCATATCGAGCAGCTCGGCGGCCAGGTGCAGATGATCTATATCGACCCGCCCTACGGGGTGAAGTTCGGCTCGAACTTCCAGCCCTTCGTGCGCCGCCGCGACGTCGACCATAACGACGATGAGGACATGACCCGCGAGCCCGAGATGGTGAAGGCCTACCGCGATACCTGGGAGCTTGGCCTGCACTCCTACCTGACGTATCTCCGCGACCGCCTGCTGCTCGCCCGCGACTTGCTCCACCCCTCCGGCTCGGTCTTCGTCCAGATTAGCGATGATAACCTGCACCACGTCCGCGAGATAATGGACGAGGTGTTTGGCGCAGAGAATTTTGTCGTCATTATTTGTTATCGCCGACTAGGCATGATGATTGGTGAAACGCTCCAATCTTCAGCCCATTATCTTATTTGGTATGCAAAAGACAAATCAATTTTCAAAAATTACAAGATTTATGAGCAACAAATTGCTGGCCTCGGCACTGGCGATCATTACACGCAACTAGAGCATGGTTCTACGGAGCAGACGCGGCCTATGACCCCAGATGAGAGAACAAATCCTCGGCTTATTTCTCAAGAATGGAAGCCATTCCAACTTGTAAGCTTAACAACAGGAGGTTTTCGACCAAACACTACCATAAATTACGAGTTTGAGGGAAAAATTTACCATCCTGGCCCAAATAAATGCTGGCGAACCACGAAAGAAGGTCTCGACAACCTTCACTCTAAGGGTCGTATAGTGAAGGCTGGAAACACATTGCGCTACAAGCAATTCTTAGATGATTTCCCTTTAACTGAAATTACGACCATTTGGGATGATACTGCAAGGGATCGTGAAAATCATTATGTTGTCCAAACACCCTCAAATATTATCGAGCGCTGCATCCTCATGACGACCGACCCCGATGATCTAGTGCTCGACCCAACCTGCGGCAGTGGAACAACGGCCTATGTGGCCGAGCAGTGGGGGCGACGTTGGATTACCATCGACACCAGCCGGGTTCCGCTCGCGCTGGCTCGCCAGCGTCTGCTGACGGCAACCTTTCCGTTTTACGAACTGAAGGATGAGGCGCGCGGTCCAGCGGGTGGCTTCGTCTATCGCCGCAAGCAAAACCGCAAGGGCGAAGAAATCGGTGGCATTGTGCCACATATCACGCTCAGAAGCATCGCCAACGCCGAGCCGCCAGCGGAGGAAGTCCTGGTTGATCGGCCGGAGGTCGTGGCCGGAGTTACGCGGGTGGCCGGGCCATTCACCTTCGAGGCGACCATCCCGACGCCAATAGACTGGGAGCGCGACGGCGAAGAAGTAGGAGCGGCGCCTGCAACGCCAGCCAAAGGCTCGTTCAACGAGCGCATGCTAGAGGTGCTTCGCCAGAGCCCAGTGCTGCACCTGCCTGACGGCAAGGTTGCCGCCTTCAAGAACATTCGCCCGCCGGCAAAGTCGCTCTCGCTCTCCGCTGAGGCAGTCGTGGAGAACGGCGAGCCGCGCCCGGTGGCGTTTGTGTTCGGCCCGGAGAACGGCGCGGTCAGCGAGAAGCTGGTGTTCGAGGCAGCACGCGAGGCCTACGCTAAAAGTTATTACCACCTGTATGTGATCGGCTTCGCCATCCAGCCCAACGCCCGCGAGCTGATCGAGCGCAGCGATGCGGTCGTCGGCGTAGGCGCCACCTATGTGCAGGCGACCCCCGACCTGATGATGGGCGATCTGCTCAAGAACATGCGCAGCAGCCAGATCTTCAGCGTCGCCGGGCTGCCCGAGATCGCGCTGCATCGCACCGCCGAGGGCGCCTACCAGGTAGAACTGCTGGGGCTGGATGTCTTCGATCCGATCACGATGGAGACCGACCACCGGCGCGGCGACGATGTGCCAGCATGGTTCCTCGACAGTGACTACAACGGACTGGCCTTCCACGTATCACAGGCGTTCTTCCCGCGCACCAGCGCATGGGACGGGCTCAAGAAAGCGCTGCGGGGCGAGCTGAACGACAGTGTCTGGGAGCACCTCGCTGGCACGCTGAGCGAGCCATTTTCCGCTGGCGAGGAGCAGCGCATCGCCGTGAAGGTGATCGACGACCGCGGCAACGAGCTGCTGGTGGTGCGGGCGCTCGAGGCGGCACCATGATCGATACGCTGATCATCCGGCGCTTTAAGCGCTTCACCGAGGCGAGGTTTACCTTGCCCGAGACCGTGGTACTAGCCGGGCCAAACAATACCGGCAAGACCACAGCGCTCCAGGCGATTGCGGCCTGGGATCTGGCCTTCACCTCCTGGCGCCAGCTGAACGACCCACACAGGCGCGGTGGCGGCTACACACGCGCTCCGATCGGCCGACTCTCGTTTGCTGCAGTGCCGCTGCGCGCCTTCGATCTGCTCTGGAATGACCGCCGCTACAAGGGCACGGTAGAGATCGAGCTCCATAGCAGCGCGGGCTGGAAGGTCTGCATGGAGCTGATCAAAGACAGCACCGAGCAGATCTACGCCCGACCGACTGGGGCGACCGACCCCGAGATGGTTCGTCGGGCCGAGCTGCGGACGGTCTACATTCCACCGATGACCGGCCTCAGCACGGAGGAGCGGGTCTATACACCAGCAGCCCAACGCCAGCTGCTGGGCCAGGGTAAGCCGGGCGATATTATCCGCAACCTGCTGGTGCAAGCCTATGCTGATGAGCATGTGTGGCAGCGCCTGCGCGACTCGATCCGCACGCTGTTCGACTGCGAGATCCTGCCGCCGAATGCCGATGGGCCATACATTGTGGCCGAGTATCAGCAGACGCAGGGCGGGACGCGCTTCGACATGGCGAGCGCAGGCAGCGGTTTTCAGCAGGTGCTGATGCTGCTTACATTCCTGTACACCCAGCCTGCTGCTGTCCTCCTGCTCGATGAGCCCGACGCGCATCTTCATGTTTTGCTTCAGGACGGTATTTACGGCAAGCTCCGCTCGGTTGCCTTGGAGCAGGCCTCGCAGCTGATCATCTCGACCCACTCCGAGGTGATCATCGACTCGGTCGAGCCGAAGGAGCTGTGCATGCTCTTGGACCAGCCACGGCTGCTGGCGGAGAAAGTTGAGCGCGAGAAGCTCAAACAGGCGTTGCGCTACCTAACACAGACCGACATCATGCTCGCGCTTAAAACACCAGGCATCCTGTACGTCGAGGGCCATACCGACATCGACATTCTGCGTGAGTGGGCCAGAATCCTTGGCCACCCACTGCACGCCGTGTTCTCCAAAGAGCTATTCTGGAAGCCGAAGGCGCTGAGCACGCGCCAGGGCGCGGCGAGCCCTAGCGTCCGCGAGCACTTCGAGATTCTCAAGCTGGTGCGATCAGACATGCGCGGCGTTGAGTTGGTTGACGGCGACGACCGACGTGAGCTTCTGGCAACAGCCTTTGAGTTAGGCAAGGTTCAGCGGCTACGCTGGCGACGTTACGAGATCGAGAGTTATCTTGTCCATCCGGCCGCAATCGACCGTTTCATTGAGCAGCAGCTTGGCCCAGGCTCGCTCTCGTCTGCTGCTCGTCAGGATGTACGAAGCTACTTCGAGCAGCAGCTCCCTAGCTTGCTTAGCGATCCGTTTGGCGACAACCTGGTACTCCGCAGCGCCAAGGCGAGTGAGGATGTGTTGCCGCCTATCCTGAGCGCTGCCGGTATCAGTGGGATGGGCGGCATCATCAAACGCGATTTCTTCCAGATTGCAGCGATCATGCGGCCCGAGGAAATGCATCCGGAAGTGAGCGAGAAGCTGGACGCGATCCAGAGGGCGTTTGGCCTATGACGACGTTTGAAGTCCCCGAGCCGATTATCAACACGCCGTTTGATGAGCCGCAGCAGCACTGGAATATCATCGAGGGCGAGTTGCCCGAGCTGCGACCGGGCCGACGGCCTGCGGTCTACTTTTATCGCGACCCGAAGGCACCGCCTGAGCGCTATGTGGGGCGCGAGGCCGGCATTGCGATCGAGCTCAAGCTTGTCAACCGCATCCGGGAGCGCGTGCGCGAATGGCGGGCGCTCGGCTACCCCGGCGCCACCCGCACCACCAGCGAACTGCTTGGCTGGTGGCGGCGCGATGGGCGTGCGCAGCGGCTGTTCTTCGCGCAGATCGAGGCCGCCGAGACGATCATCTTCCTGCGTGAAGCCCGCGCCGACTTGCTTCAGGGTATTGAGATCCCCCGCGATGAGCCGAGCCGCGAGCAGCAGGAGCAGGGCGAGCGCGGCTTTTTGCGCTACGCCTCGAAGATGGCGACTGGCAGTGGGAAGACAACCGTGATGGGCATGCTCGCTGCCTGGAGCATCCTAAACAAAGTCAATGCCCACTCCGACGCCCGCTTCTCCGATGTGGTGCTGATCATCTGCCCCAATGTCACCATCCGCGACCGGCTGCGCGAGCTCGACCCAGCATTGGGCGAGGCGAGCCTCTATCTCACCCGCGATCTGCTACCGCCCCACCTTATGCCACTGCTCACCCAGGGGCGCGTGCTGGTGATGAACTGGCATGTCTTCGAGCCGCAAACCGTGCAGATCGATGGGGTAGGCGCACGCGTGGTGCGGTCGGGGGTCGAAGTACAGCGCGTGGAGACGATCACCATCGGGCCGAAGACGACCACTGCTCGCGGCACACGCTACCTCACAATCGAAGACTTTGAGCGCCAGCACCGTGCTGGCCTGCTCGAAGTACGTTCCAGGGAGCACGATAACGCGGGCAACCTCAAGCGGGTGAAGGTCGAGTCGGTCCGCTATATTAAGAGCGACCGCGCCTTGATCAACGCTGTGCTCGGGCGCGACATCGGCGGCAAAAAGAACATCCTGGTGATGAATGACGAGGCGCATCATGCCTATAGGATTAGCCGCGATGAGTCTGCTGATCAGGCGGCGCTGGATTTCGGCGACGAGGCTGAGGCCGAGGAGTTCGCACGCGAAGCGACAGTCTGGGTCGAGGGGCTTGATCGCATCAACCGGCTGCGCACGATCAACTTCTGCGTCGATCTTTCGGCTACCCCGTACTTTCTTGGCAGCAGCGGCCAGTACGCCAACCGGCCATTCCCCTGGATCGTGAGCGACTTCGGTTTAACCGATGCGATCGAGGCAGGGCTCGTGAAGATCCCGCAGCTTGCAGTGCGCGACACAACTGGCGCGCCAGTGCCGGGTTACTTCAACATCTGGCAGTGGATACTCCCGCAGCTCTCTCCAAGCGAGCGGGGCGGAAAAAAGGCTAGCCCAAAGCCCGAGGCGATTCTAAAATACGCCCACACGCCAATTGCGATGCTCGGCGGCCTGTGGGAGCAGGAATATGCTGCTTGGCGCGCCGCTGGCGAGCCACGGCCGCCGGTCTTTATTATCGTCTGTCGCAATATACAAATCGCCCGCGTTATGTACGAGTGGCTTGCGAATGACAAGCCGCCCATCGGCATCCCGCCCGCCAGGCTCGAAGCCTTTCGAAACAACGGCGTAGCGTACACTATTCGTGTCGACTCAAAGGTTATTGCCGAGACCGACAGCGACAATGCGCGCAGCGACGACACGCGCTGGATGCGCTTCACGCTCGATACGGTCGGCAAGACTCAGTGGCCGACTGACTCGCTTGGCCGATCAATCTATCCCGCTGGATTTGTTGAGCTGGCCGAGAAGCGCGCCCGCGAGGTCGGCAAGCCACCAGAGCTTCACCCGCCGGGGCGTGATGTGCGCTGCATTGTGAGTGTCGGCATGCTCACCGAGGGCTGGGACTGCAACACGGTCACACACATCATTGGGCTACGGCCCTTTATGTCACAACTCTTGTGTGAACAGGTAGTAGGACGCGGCCTGCGGCGGATCAACTACGAGATCGGTGAGGACGGCAAATACCCTGAGGAAGTGGCCAAAATTTTCGGCGTGCCGTTCGAGATCGTGCCATACAAGAGCAATCGTGGGGCAATGCCGCCGCCGTCGGTTAGGCGTCAGCACGTTCACGCAATCCCAGTGAAGGCCGAGTACGCGCTTACCTTTCCTCGCGTCGAAGGCTACACCCAGGCGATCCGCAATCGCATTACAGTCAACTGGTTCAGCGTCCCGGCGCTAACGCTAGACCCGCTCCGCATTCCGCCAGAGGTTCAGATGAAAGCATCACTGCCGACAAACCGGGGGCGGCCCTCACTGCTCGGTCCAGGACGGATAGCCGAGGTCGATCTCAACCCGTACCGGAATCGGAGCCGGACGCAAGAACTGGTCTTCGAGATGGCGCGAACACTCACGCGCGACGTCGTAGCGCAGCCAAACTGCACGGTACCCACTCATGTGCTGTTCCCGCAGTTGGTGCGCGTCATCGAGCGTTATCTGGTTGACAAAGTGACGGTACTACCACCGGCCGACATCAAAGATCTTTGGATGTCGCCTTGGTACGGGCTGGCGATCGAAGGTCTCTCGCAGGCTATCCGGCCCGACACATCACAGGGCGAAGCGCCCGAGGTACCACGCTATGAGCGCAGCCGGGGGCCAGGCTCAACTGCCGATGTAGATTTCTTCACCAAACGTGATGTATACCCAATTACTCATAGTCATGTCAATTATGTTGTCGCCGACACAGAACGTTGGGAGCAATCAGCCGCGTATTTTATTGATACACATGCAGCGGTGGCGGCATTCGTAAAAAATGCAGGGTTGGGCTTCGCCATACCGTATATCCATAATGGACAGCTGCACGACTACTTGCCCGATTTTCTGATCCGGCTCAAAGCCACTACGCGCCAATACCTTATTCTAGAGACAAAGGGCTATGATCCGCTGACCGATGTTAAGCGTGCGGCAGCTGAACGCTGGGTTGCAGCCGTGAATGCTGATGGGTCGTTGGGAGTGTGGCGGTACCAACTTGTCCGTAAGCCCACAGATGTCCAGGCCTCTATTACCTCTGTCGCCCGCCTCACGGGATGAAGCGGAAGGTGATAAAGCCTGCGGCACAGGCCAGCATCAGTGCGGCGCTAGCCAGGAGCACGGC
>ENA-ORBV01003759-ORBV01003759.1-microbial-mat-metagenome-genome-assembly--contig:-NODE-3759-length-29975-cov-13.176968_pt1 | contig 29975 bp, 32 predicted proteins | sample MGYA00237777_ERZ505514 | MGnify/ENA primary metagenome ERZ505514 (study PRJEB26160, sample SAMN06269048) | microbial mat metagenome | isolation source: Oligotrophic lake microbial mat | place... | reverse complement strand
GTTCCAAAACCATGCTGTAAATTTAGCAATAACACCTGTTTGATTGTCTCTTATTTCCACAAGTCTAGAACATCACCGAACATCACCACGCGATCGCCCGATCCTGAGTTCGAATCTGTAATGCCTCCGTAACCCGTAGCCAGCAAAATAGATTAAGAAACTGGAGTCGTTGAGTCTGGTTGCCGCGATCGCAGGCTGAGCAGAAACCCGACGACCTTGTACAGTGCAAAGCCAAGAATTCCAACGACCAAAACGCCTGCAACCAGGGGCAGAGTCAGGGCAAGCAGGGTGAGGGCGATCGCCACAACCAGTTCGATCGTAGCCAAAATAGGATTGGTGATGCCACCCGACATCGCAGTCGATGTCCCGCGCAAAAGATTCATCAATCCTTTAGTTAGCGCTGCCGTACCGCCGCCTGCAATGATTGCCAAAGTCCACTGCAAAACGGGGTTCAAGTCGGAGGAAGTATGACCCACGATAAGTGTCCCCAAAATAATTGCTAAGGGAGTCGCCACAAAATCTAGCGCGTGGTCAAACCAGGGAATGTAATAGCCGCCAATTTCCAGCACACAGGCAAGGGCTAACACAACTACTGCCGGAGAGGTTTCCATCCAGTCAAATTGAGTTGGCAAGTCGATGTGCCCCACCACAGCAGCAAGGCTCAATACCAAAAACGGCACAAATACTCGAAACCCTACTGCTGCGCTGAGGCTGATTCCCAGCAGCAGTTCAATGAAGCTATCAAAGCTGATGATGTGATCCAAGCGACCCTCCTAATTCAAACCCATCACCTTTTCAATATAGCGATCTGATTACATCGATAACAGACGCTTTTTCTAAGCCGAGGTTGGGCTAAATTTTAGGGCAACGCCATTCATGCAATAGCGATCGCCTGTGGGTTTTGGACCATCATCAAACACATGCCCCAAATGTCCCCCGCACCGCCGACAATGCACCTCAATTCGCGTCATCAAAAATGCTTTGTCGGTGGTGGTTTTAGTGGCATCGGCGATCGCAGCATAAAAACTAGGCCAGCCCGTGCCGCTGTCGAATTTTGTGGCTGATTTAAATAGCGGTAGCTGACAAGCAGCACATGAAAATACGCCTTGGCGATATTCCTTATCAAGCGGACTGGTGCCAGCCCGTTCGGTGCCCTGCTGCCGCAAGACAGAGAACTGCTCTGGCGTTAAAAGCTTGCGCCATTCCGCCTCGGTTTTGGTGATTTCAAACTTCCCCTTTAGCGTTTCAGGGTTGGCGTTGGCAGTGGATTGTGAGCCACTCAAAGACCGTAGAAACCAGGCTGTACCCAGAAAAGCGGCACCTGATCCTAAGAAATAGCGTTTTTTCATAATTTAAGTTTGTTTTTTACTTGTTTTGGAGAGAGTGATTTAGAGGCTTATAAAAGAGCTAAGTACGGGACAAAAAGCTTGCAAGAATGAGCAGGGTAGGGTTTTATCAGAATTACTACACTCATCAGAAACCCTATGAGTCAATATAGCGAATTGAAGCAAGTCCTCCAAGCGCATTTGAACTGGCATGGAGCTAGGATTTCATTTCTGGCTTTGTTTTTGTTGGCACTCCTGAAAGTCAAAGCGGTGAACTTAAGCGAACTGTGTTTAGGCTTTGGTGGGAAGGCACTGCCAGAATCCAGCTACAAGCGGATGCAGCGCTTTTTTCGAGGGTTTGAACTCGATTACACCCAACTGGCAAATGCAAGCAATCAGGTGTAGTAAACAACGATCGCTAGCAATCCAGCCACGGCGGCTGTTGGCAAGTCAAGCTCTGGTTGCCATAGCGACAACCGCGAAAACCAGGCGGCATACGCCAGATAGGTTATCCAATCGGTTACTGCAATCCCCACAATTACTCCCTGATAGCCACCGAGATGATATCCCAAGGGCATCATGGCTAATTGCACCCCTGTAAAAATAATGGTGAGGGTCATCATCGAGAAGCTTTCGCCCCTTGCCAACAGCACATCTCCATAGGTGATGCAGAGTACGCGCCCTACAAATCCGATCGCGAGTACACGCAAAATCCAGCCGGCTTCAAGATAGCGATCGTCGTACAAAAAATTGATTAACGGTCTACCAAATCCAACTAAAAAGAGGGCACAACCAAGGCTAATACCAATCAAAACGAGTCGGGCTTTTCGTAAGGTGCCATAAAGTGCTTTGGGGCGCTCTCGAACCAGCTCGGCATAGGAAGGAAACAAGACCCGATTATTGATTTGCTCCACAATCTGTTCCATCACGCTCGATAAACTTAAGGCGATCGTGTAGATGCCCAAAAAGCGCACATCCAGGAGCCAGCCCAATACCAGGCGATCGCTCTGAAGCCCAAAAAACGCCACCACCGTACTCAAAAAGATCCACCGACCAAAGCTACCAATTTCTTGCGCGGCGGCACGATCCCACCCCAAGGTATTGTTCTCGCCCTGAATCAGCCAATGACTCGCCACCATCTTGACCAAACTGCCCACAATGCCGCCTAAGACTAAAACCCAAACCGAGCGGTAAAACCAAGCACCAACCAGCATAAACCCCATCTGAATCACCGAAGTTCCCAGATTAAGCAGCGTCAACTGCTGCACAGCTAGCTGGCGATTAGCCTTGTCTAGTTTCGTCGAAGTGAGTCCGCCAATCAGGCTCGACAGCGCAGTCACAGGAAGCAATTGCACCAGTAGAGGTTCACGATACAGGTGTGCCACCGGAGCCGCAATCAGGCAAGCCACCAGCCACAGGGCGATGCCTCGAATAATTTGAATTGTCCAGGCAGTATTGAGAAAAGCTGGGTCATCGCCCCGTTTACTCTGGATAATACTAGGCAACACGCCTAGATCAGAAAACATGGTGAGACCGGTTAAAAATGTTTGGACGAGAGCCATCAAGCCAAACACTTCTGGAGCAAGCAGGCGAGTAAATATTAGGTTGCCACCAAGCCGCAATACTTGACTAGCCCCATAGCCTACTAATGTCCAGATTGCGCCTCGCATCGCTCGATCACGCAGCGACATTGGCTGATCAGAACTCTCAGGTAACTTGATTGGTTCATCACTAGCCATCAAAACGCCTTAATACATACAACGGAGTGGACATGGACAATCTCCATTCTGAGGATAGGCTGCCAGCACTCGATCGCCCCAAGATAGATTTCAGATCGTGATTTTGCTGCACCAATTAAATTGGTCATGCCGATCCAAAATCGAGCTTGCTGATGTGACTATGAGCAATTCATGGGTAGACATTGCAGCCATGACAAAGAACATAGCAAACTGACCGCGATCGCTCATAGACTAACCTGCTATTGAGTTGAGCAACACTATGGCAGATCTAATATTGCGGGTATTGATAAAGCGTCCAAGGAATCGTGGGGGCATTGAGTGAGGCGACAGCACGGGCTGCAAATCGACCAACTCTGTAGCCACGGTCTGCCAAAAATTCTAAGCAGGCTTTGGGGTCATCTAACGACAAATATTCAAAACAAATAATGGGCGGCTTAACCCGCTCGAATGGAAACATTTTGAGAATCTCAAAATCAAATCCTGGCGTTGCCAACATCAAAAAATCGAGGCTTTCTACATGGTGCTTGTCCATCAGAGATCGGATAGTTAGCGCAGGAACTTGTACTTCGATAATCGCGCTATCGAGATCATCCGGAATCCCCTCAATCTGCTTACAATGCTTCCAATAGTGCAGTGCCCCGCGAACATGATCACGATCAAGCCCAGAAGATTGAGGCAGCCAAAACGGCAACCCTGGAATATCGTCTCGCACCTGGTAGAAGCTAGTAACACCATCTTGCAAGGCAATTACAGATTGCTCAAAGATGAGTTGTGCCTCTTCTTTGTAGCTTTTAACTAATTGCTCAAATGAGCTTGACTGTGGCTCGACCAATACCCCGCGCCAGTGATAGCGACGAATCAGTTGGGCTGCTGGGTCAGCAGAGGTGCCGTCAGCAGCGCCAATTTGAATGAAGAAAAAATCTGGTTTCTCCTGCACATAATCTTGAACGATGAGATCGAGCAGATTAATGCAAGGATAATCAATTAACTCGGTGGATTGGTTGCCTGTTGAAACTTTAGAAATCTGATAGCCAAGCTTGCCAGCAATCTTCTGAGCAACTTTTAGTACCATGACGAGTCAAAATATAAGTAAGCTTATTATTGCTTAAATTCTGTGATGGCACGTAAAATTACTGAGAAGATCGGATAACTATTACGAACCCATTAAGCGAAATGGTTTTAAGCGAATTGGTTTTAGGTTTTTTATTGATTGGAATTTTTGGGTTGCCAAATGCTAATGCCGTCACTACCGCCACCAATGATAGTGCGTTGATCGGCTCCAAATTCTACAAACATTCCGCTATATTCTGACCCGCGTAAGGTGCCTAAAAAACCGGGGGGTTGAATGCGCCACAGATTAATGGTGCCGCCGTAGGTTGTGGCAAACAGAGCGCGATCGCCGCTGACTGCCACATCCCCCCCCACAGAATCGATCGCCCGAATAAACCGTCCCGATTCTACGTTCCATAGTTTGATGCCGCCTTGCCCTTTGACCCCATCGCTGCCCGTAATCAAAATTTGGCGATCGCCAAAGCTGAGGGCATTGAGTTCCCCCGAATTCAAGGTATATAGTTTTGTTCCAGTGGCTAAATTCCACAGAGTTGTCTCTTTCGCGCCTGCTGCCAGCGATCGCCCATCGGGATTAAAAGCCAAATCATTCACCAAGCCTGCATCCAGAGTATGCACCAGTTGCCCGGTTGCCACATCCCACACTTGGATGCCATTAGGGCTGGTCGCACCATCTGCCCACTGACGCAGACGGCTACCACTAGCTAAACGGATGCCATTTGGGCTAAACGCCAAGCTGGTGACTCGCCCCGACTTAAGGCTGGCTAGTAACATTCCAGTGGTTACGTTCCAGAGTTTAATGGTTTGATCAAGGCTGCTGCTGGCAAGCAAAGTTTTATCGGGGCTAAAGGCGAGGTCGGTGATCCAATCGGTATGCCCGGTCAAAGTATGGGTCAGCTTAGCTGTTGGCATTGACCAGAGTTGAATATTTTTGCCCTCGCTGCTAGCAAATAGCTGCCCATCTGAAGTCGCGGTGAGGGCAGTAATTGCTTGACTGGAAATGGTTTTGGGTAAGCCATAGCAGACGGGTAGAGGCGTTTGGGGAGGCAAGCAAACTGAGTCAGGAGTTCGTGCTGCGATCGCATCTTTCACCAAGCTATGGGTGACAATTACCAGCACCACAAGTAATACCGCTGATACACTAAGTCCCAAAATTTGCGAAAATCTTCGTTGCTGCCTCATTTCGTCGTCTTTGCTCAATAGCGGATGAAATCTATTTGATGTCTGTTTTTTGGATGCCTGTTAGCAAATGCCAAGATTGGTAAAAACTGCACCTGCTGGAAATTTATTTGGCATTGGGGCGCTCTTGGGAGTGGCGCTGCCTTTGGCTATTTACCTGTCCATTGCGCTCACTATTTTAGGTCTAGATAAGTTCCATTACGTATTGGCAGGGGGAAAAAAGTTTGCCACCTTTCCCAATGCTTCAACCCATTTAGGCATTAGTCTAAGCTACCTAACTTTGGTTTTGCTTCATTTGATTTGGCTGCTAGCAACTCCTTATTCCTATTATTCGGCTCGCTTTAGGGATGTATTAAAACGGGTCGCAATCTTTTTGCTGCTAGCCTGGATAGCTTTTCCGTTAGGCAATGATATTTATTTATATCTTCACTTTGGGCTGATGAATCTCAGCCATGTAGACCCCTTCACTACGCCCGCAGGCGGATTTGTTTCTGGGCTGTCTCCATTTGTGGATTGGAAGCAAACTTCCACTTATGGACCCATTTCGCAACTGCTGTTTAGTATTTCTGCTGCCGCGATCTCGCTCAATCCCATCGTGGCGATTTACATCTTTAAAAGCATCTGCGCGATCGCGCATCTGTTCAACGGCTACCTCATTTGGAACATTTTGCCGCCGCTGCAACGAGGAAAAATCACTACAGCCTACTTACTGTGTCCGTTACTGCTGCTGGAGCAAGTTGGGTCTGCCCATGTGGATGTGTTTGTCAATACCTGTGTGCTAGTGATGGCGGCTTGTTTAATCAGACAGCGCTATACCACAGCGGTTTTGGCACTATGGGGCGGGTTCTTAGCAAAAACTATTCCGATTATTTGGATGCCGCTGCTGGGTCTGTTTTTGATTCGGCAGCGGCGCTGGAAACAACTGGCGATCGCAATCCTAATATCTCTGCTAATCGTGGCTGTTCTTTCTCTCACCTTGTTGCCCAATATTCAATCTTGGCGTAGCTTGTTGAATCCCGGCGTAGTGGGGCAATATCAGTCATCTCTACCAGCGCTTCTACGGGCAACCTTTGAAACCCTCCAAATTTTTACGCCCGGTTTTCTGCCGCTCACCGACCAAAAACAAGTGCTTTTACAAGTAGCCCGCTATGGACTGCTGATTTTCGTCATATTTTATGCCTGGACGGTGCTGCAAATGTTTCGTAAGCCCACTTACTCAGCCCTGAACCTGATGGAAGCGATCGGCTGGGTGACGCTGGTGCTAATGCTCTACAGCACGTCCTGGTTGATGCCCTGGTATGTGTCGGTGCCGCTGGCGATCGCCGCCGTGATTCCTTCTGCCCAAGTTTTTGGCTTAACCACCTTAATGTTTATGGTTTCCAGTAGCGCGATGTATTGGCTGCAAGGAGATGCCGGATTGCGGAGCTTAGTGACCTTGGGATTGCCGACCCTAGCGTTAATCATTGGCTCGAAGCTGTTTGCGACTCAAACGGTCAAAGCTGAACCTGCGAACGATCAATAGCCGCTATGGCAGGCGATCGCCCACTTTGCTGATGATTGGCAAACGCACCGATTTTCGTTGCCACAGGCGCACCATTAGCCACAGATTGGTCACAAAATAGCCCGATGTTAGCAAGCTATTGGTTAGCAACAGCGGCAACGCCGAGTCTGAGTTTTCGGCACCAATGCCTAATAAAACGTAGCCCAACAGCCACGCGATCGTTAGCGTCACCACGGTTCGGCTCAAATCCTGACGCTGCTTGCCACCCTGGCGATAGTAAAGCGTCCACAGTGCCGGGAAAAACCCCACCACAGGCACTAAATACCAAAAAAGCTGGAATCGCCTAGCCTCAGACCCATCCAATGAATCGTCTCTGTTCACAAGCATCCTCACTTAGACTCAATAATCATAGCGCCAGTAGATAGGGGAGTTTTGAGTTTTGAGTTTTGAGTTTTGAGTTTTGAGTTCATTGAATGTGGCACTAACCCGCACCTCGTAGCTCATACTTCCACTGCACCTCGTACCTCGTACCTGATTTAAGTTAATCTGGACTCTGTAATTGATGATTTTTTGAGGAGTCAACCTTGGAACGGACATTTTTGGCGATCAAGCCGGACGGAGTGCAGCGGAAACTGATTGGTGAAATTATCCGTCGTTTTGAAGCGAAAGGCTTTACCCTGGTTGGCTTAAAGCTGATGAGCGTTAGCCGGGAGCTTGCAGAAACTCATTACGGAGTCCACCGCGAAAGACCTTTTTTCCCAGGTTTAGTAGATTTCATTACCTCTGGTCCGGTGGTGGCGATGGTGTGGGAAGGCAAGGGAGTCATTGCCTCTGCCCGTAAAATTATTGGAGCAACTAACCCCCTGAATTCAGAACCAGGAACGCTGCGAGGCGATTTTGGGGTTGATGTAGGTCGCAATATCATTCATGGTTCCGATGCACCCGAAACGGCTGAGCAAGAAATTAAGCTTTGGTTTAAGCCTGAAGACTTGATCAGTTGGGAGCCTGCGGCGATCGCCTGGATTTATGAATAGGACTTAGCTTTTGGTTTCGATCGCTGATTCGGCTGCTTCAGATACCTCTGGGGCAGCTATTTTTATAATGGGTGAGCCGTCTGCATCTGGTAAATTTGTTTGCATTGAGGGGCTGTCAGCCACCTCTTTTCGCTGAGAAAAGCCCCACAGAAAAGTGAGCGCGATCGCAGATAGCATCAGCCACTCTGGGGGCACCAGACTATCGTTTATAACCCGCAGCAGCAATCGCACACCGACAAACGCCACGGTGATATAACCTGCATCTTCAAGGTGGGTGAATTCATCTAACCAGCGGATAAATAGCCCTGCCATGAACCGGAGTGCCACAATTCCAATCGTGGCACCCACCAAGATCAGCCAGGTCTCTTTAGAAACTGCGATCGCGGTAGTAACGCTGTCTAAAGAAAACGCCAAATCGGTGACTGCAATCACCGGAATCGCTTGCCATAGGGAATCAAATCGCGGTCCATGATGCGCGTTTTCACCCTCATTTGAGCCTGAAGTAAAATATTGAAAAACCAACCACAATAAATAGAGTGCGCCTGCTAATTCAAACTGCCAATAGTTAGCCACCCAAGTTGCGGTCAAAATTAAGCTCATTCGCAGGATGTAAGCAAATACTAAGCCAATGTTGAGGGCACGGCGTTGCAAAGCAGGGTCGTGTAAGCCTTGAGCGATCGCAGCAAGGGCGATCGCATTATCGGCTGAAAGCACCGCTTCTAATGCCACTAAAACGGGCAGCAACAGCAACGTATCTGTTCCAAAATTTGGTGAAAAATCAAGCAATTGATCCATTATCCAGTGTTCTCAAAATAGCAATGCTGATGAAGCAAAGTAATTGATTAAAAAGTTACTTTAAGCTCAACGCAGATCTCGATTATGACACTACCTAGCCCTACAGCTTGATGAATGGAGGTGGCGATCGGCGAAGCTTGAACCCCTGGAATATTGCAACTTGTAACAAGATAGCCACCAAAGAGCGCATTGTAGCCGACATTAGAGGACGATAGGTTTCAAATATTCCCGTTAGGAGTCTTAAAAGTATGTCTTTATCAGATGGTCAAATTTTTGTTGCCCTAGTCGTTGCTTTGATTCCCGGAATTTTGGCGTTTCGCCTTTCCACAGAGCTTTATAAGTAAACTCTTTGGTTGATTCATAGATACTTAGCCTGTTTTGCAGATGTGGTTTTACAATTGGCGCGACAGTTAATCCAAGGTTTTGGAGATTCAGTCTTGTTCGTTGAAATCAATGAATCGGAACAGGCTTAGTTTTTAAAAACTATGCCTGACCACGATCGTCTCTTCAAAGACTTACTCTCCACTTTTTTCGTCGAGTTTTTAGAGCTATTCATCCCAGAACTTGCTGACACCATTGAACGTGACTCGATCCGTTTTCTGCAACAGGAGTATTTTGTAGACATTTAGTTACAAGAAGATTAATAGGCGCGATCGCAAAGAAAAAATCTCTAGCAAATTTTATGCTTTTTCAGCGGCTGATCGGCACCTTCAGCCAATTAGAAAGCTCATAGGTCAGCCAATCCAGTTCAGGTTTAGTCAAAGATGGCGCACCCTTGAGTTCATATTTTTGAGCATCCGCCCAAATGATCAAAGTAGCCTCTCCATCTGCCGATTGCGAACATCCCAACTTGGTGATGTCTTTGCGGGGTGAAGTTTGCGATCGCCCGGTTTGAATGCCCAATCGTTTCTGCGTCAGGGAAATTTGCTGCTGGTCAATTTGAAGCTGGAGTTGCCCCATACGGGCAGGCAAAATGACTTCTAAAAAGGTGGGTTCCTTCGTCAGCGTAATTTTGGTATCAGCGGGTTTTCGGGCTGGGGTGATTTTGGCGGGTGCTGCCTCAGCCTGTCGTCCGTGATCCAATGCATGAAGGGCTTCCTGGGTTGACTTTACCCGTCGATCCAAATTGGGTTCATACAACCAGCCGAGCCAATCGGCAAACTCTGGACTAATGTTTGGCAGTTTGGCATAGTCGATTTTGGTGCCCACACGCGGCAAACTGGAGGGATGGGTGCCGGTGACCAACGCGACCAACGTTGCACCCAAGCTAAATAAATCAGACGCGGGAATGGCTCTGCCGCTGAACTGTTCAGGTGCCATGTAGCCATAGGTGCCCACTACCGTAAAGGCGGTGTTCTCATTGCCAGATACGCGCTTGACCGAGCCAAAATCAATCAGATAAAGCTGACGATTGGCAAGCAACACGTTGCTCGGTTTCAGATCGCGGTGGATGATAGGGGGTTGCCGTCCGTGCAGGTAGCTCAGAATTCCCAACAAGGCTTTGGCAATTTGTTTGGTTTCTACTTCGGTAAACAATCGCCCCTGCTGCAAGCATTGCTCTAGAGATTTGCCTTCCACGTAGGTTTCAATTAGCGCCAGCGCTTTGGCGTTGGGTAGCTCGTGTTCAAAGTAGCCCAAGTAGGATGGGATAGACGGGTGAGAGAGGGATTTTAGGATTTCAACTTCGCGCTCAAATAGCTTCAGGTCATCCCATTGCAGTTGCTCATCGATAAATAGCAGCTTGAGGACAACCAATTCCTGGGTCTGAAGATCGCGGGCAAGCAGTGTCCAGCGCCCGGTTTGTTTGCCTATCTGCCGCTCGACCTGGTAGCGATCGCCCAAAATTTGACCCGCCATGTCTTCCTCTCCAGCGCCTATAGCTTCTTATCTAACTCTGATTTTTGTCCTAAGACAAACAGAGATCTTCGTAATGAAAGATTTTATTCTAGTCGAGATTGTGGATGCGATCGGCTTCTCGCCAGCCTGAAAGCAACGCCCCATGAACCGTTGCGGCATATTGTCGGGATGTCGCTTCTCCTGCAAAAAAGAGGCGATCGCCCACGGGTTCCGCCAACATATCGTAATCTTCATCGGTGGCATGGGTTGCCAAGAAGGAGTAAGCGCCGTGCGTAAACGGGTCAGCACCCCAGCGAGTAATGGCGTAATCGGTCGGATCGGGCACCTTTGCGCCATAAATGGTTCGCAGAGTTTGCATCGCGGCTGCCACAATTTTCTCATCCGACCAGTCTTCTAATGCTTTGGCGTAGCTACCCGCATTAAACCCAACCAGAATTGGCTTTCCGGTGATGGGATGAAGATTAAAAAACTCAACCCATTCACCCTTTTTTTTGGGAATGTAGCCAATCACCTCTGCCGACTTCTCCCAAAACACCTTGGAAAAGCGCAATACGACTTTATTCAATACACCCATACCCAAGCGGTGGATTGCCTGTTGCTTAACATCCGGCAGGGCTGGAGAAAACGTAACGGAACCTGCCTTTAACACTCCCAGCGGCACTGTGACGATCGCATAATCCGCTTGAAAGGCGGCATCGCCACACTGCACCCGCACACCTGTTTGCTCATACTCCACCGTTTGCACACAATGCTCTAGCCGAATATCTAAATCCTTTGCCACGGCGGTCACAAGCTGATCGTAGCCCTTGGGAAACAGGCAATCTTCGCCGTCAAATTCTTCGCCTTCATCCCAGTAGGAGGCAGAGAGATTGGCACTATCCGCAGCATATTCATGCTCGATCAAAGAGGCGATCGCATAGTCCAACTCTCGCCGATCTTGGGCAGACAATTCCCATTTGCTCAACACAATATCCAGCGCGGTCTGCAAGGAAATATCCGCTTCATCCTGCTCACCCATCTGCTCAACGAGTTCTTCCACCTCATCCAGCGCTTCCCAAAATTGGTCTTCTAGCTCTACTTGATCGTCATCTTCCAGCACAACGCCCTTGGTGTCGTAAAGCCAAAGATTTTCGTAATCAGTGATCACCGTTTCCAAATCCGATTGCAGCGCCAGATCCATCACTGGGTTGCCATCCATGCCATGCACCCAAGCCGCCCCCAGTTCTACCGGAACGCCCCAGCCGCGATCGGTGTGGATTCTGCCGCCAATGCGATCGCGCCCTTCCAGCACCGTTACGGTATACCCAAAGGACTGGAGCCTGCTAGCCGCCGCCAGCCCCGCAATTCCAGCACCCACCACAATCACACTGCTCGTTTTAGACATATCTCAACTCAATCTACAGCCACTTGCACCAACGCTTTTAATCCTATTACAAAGACCTGACACAACGACGGTAGGAATTGATGGGCGATCGCTCTCTCCACCAAATATGGCTGATCGAGAACTAAGCGGTTGAAATTGCTAGTTATAATCACAACTTGCAGCAGGCTTTCTGCCCATCCTCCAAAACAGCACAAAATGTACTTCTTATTTCAGCGGAATAAAGGGCAAGAATTTTTTAACAAATTTACGCAGTTTCAAGAGCTTCACGGTATTGACCAACTTATCGGAAAGCTCAATAGGCTGTTCAACGGACGTGTTGAGTTGGTTTTGCAGTTCGGCATAGTCGGCAGGTGTCATAGGTTGACCATCAATCGGCGATCGCGCATCCAAAATAATCTCCGTCCGCAGCACTTCCTCTGGTGTATCCATCGCAGGCGGTAGCGCCAATGCGATGCCCGCCGATGATTCTACCCATAGCAATAGACTAAACGCGATCGTGCCTTTCACTTTCCATTCCTTCATCTCTCTTCCCTATACTTTCTTTTCGACAATGCCTCAGTTCACCCTTGTATTTTAAGAACTTATGGCTTCTGCCATAGTTAATAGATGGTGCTTCCTTGAAAAGCAGGGAACACTAGACGCAGTATCTACAAACGCTTGGTAGCTTTTGCTGTTATGAATCCAGCCCTCAAGGGTATAACAAGCCCACAATCGCCTATTCCAGTGGTCATTCCTGCTGGCGAACGACCCATCACGGTTCTGCTAGTGGATGATCAAGCGACGGTCAATGAAGCGATTCATTGCATGTTAGAAACAGAAGCAAACCTCACTTATCACTATTGCTCTAGTGCAGAAAAAGCGCTCCAAATCGCGACAAAAGTTGCACCGACAGTAATTTTACAAGACTTGATTTTACCAAACAGCGATGGTATGACGCTGGTTAAAGAGTTTCGGGCAAATCCGCTGACGTGTGATGTCCCAATCATTATGCTGTCTACCAATGACAATCCGCAAACCAAAGCAGAAGCGTTTGCGATCGGTGTCAACGATTATTTAGTCAAACTGCCTAACCAAATTGAGCTAGTCGCCCGAATTCGCTATCATTCTCAGGCATATCTTAATCGACAGGCACATACGACTGCGCTGGTTGCTCAAGCCCATGCAAAAGAACTTGAACAAACCCTGCAAGAACTCCGTCAAACTCAAGCCCAACTGATTCAAACAGAAAAGCTATCGAGTTTAGGGCAAATGCTGGCAGGAATCGCTCATGAAATCAATAACCCAGTTAACTTTATCTTTGGCAATCTGACTTACATTGATGCCTACGTTCACGATTTGATGAAGCTATTGCAGCTTTATCAAGAAAAATATCCTGAACCAGATGCCGCGATTCAGACGTATCTGGAGGAGATTGATTACGATTTCGTGATGGAGGATTTGCTAAAGATGCTCAGGTCTACTCGCATGGGGTCTGAACGTATCATTCAAATTGTGCTGTCGCTGCGGAATTTTTCTCGCCAAGACCATCAAGAGATGAAACTGAGCAATATTCACGATGGCATTGATAGCACCTTACTGATTCTCAATCATCGGCTTAAACTTGGAATTAATGTGATTAAGGACTATGGAAATATCCCGTTAATAGATTGCCATCCCGCCCAACTTAATCAAGTGTTTATGAATATTATAAACAACGCGATCGATGCTCTATTAGAACAGCCTAATCAACTGAAAAAAGAAATCACTATTTGCACCAGTACACTCGATGAAAACCATATTCAAATCCAGATTAAAGACAATGGATCAGGCATTCCGTTAGCCGTACAAACTAAACTTTTTGAACCATTTTTCACCACAAAGCCTGTAGGCAAAGGAACGGGTTTAGGGCTTTCGATTTGCCAACAAATTATTGCGAATCATCAAGGAACTCTTCAAGTTATTTCTAAACCTGAAGAGGGCGCTGAATTTATCATTCGGCTGGCTGTTCAAACTGTCGTTGCTTAGTTTCTGTTATGGGTTGCTGTCGTCCGATCGCTTTTAGGGTTGAGTAACAGCGGCTTGATAACTTGCCCAACCGCCATAATTTGAAATATCAAGCCAGTTATATTTTTCAACGAGTTCTTGAGGATAAAAGAACGCGATCGCGTCTCCTTCTTCCAACAGCACCTCAGCAGGATACATATGCGGTGGCTCATTGGCACATAGCCGCTCAAAATCAACCAGCGTCATTTCATAGACCTCACCCGGAATTGCAATCCCGTTTTCCGCCACTAGATAAATCGCAGGATGCCAGCCATTTTCCGCTGAATGCATTCGATAGATTGGCTTGGTTTTAGTCTGACAAATAAACGTAGAAGAGCGCATTCCCTCGTGGTCGGGTTGCCCTCGAAGAGCCGATCCGCAAATGAAAACCATTTTTGTCTTTGAAGAAGAATCTGGATTGGGAGGAGCCATATCGCTTGGAAATTCTTAGATATACTGGCAGCCATTGTATGGGTATCGGTGACCTGACCTGCAAGAAAGTCTGCAAAAGTGAACACAGCCAGTTGCATTCTTTACAATAGAATTATGACCAGATCAATTTTTGCTTGCAATAAATTTCCCGTGAGGATGTTTCAAGCAATGCCTCTAGCGATTTTGTTCCTGCCCACTCTATTCACTTTTGATAGCAATGACACAAAAAACAGACTTTGAAGTAACAAAAACCGAAGACGAATGGCGCGGTACGCTGACCCCAGAACAATTTCAAGTGCTGCGTAAACATGGCACCGAGCGAGCAGGCACCAGTCCGCTCGACAAAGTATATGAGGCTGGTACTTACGCCTGTGCAGCTTGCAGTCTTCCCTTATTTACAGGGGATACAAAATTCGACAGCGGCACTGGCTGGCCCAGTTTCTTTGCGCCCGTAGATGATGCGATCGCAACCACAGTCGATCGCGCTTTGTTTATGACCCGCACCGAAGTTCATTGCAGCCGTTGCGGTGGTCACTTGGGGCATGTTTTTAACGATGGTCCTGCACCCACGGGCTTACGCTACTGTATGAATGGAGTATCTTTGCAGTTTGTTCCCAAGCAAGACGCTTAATTTTCATGTCAATCTAAAAAAGCTGAAGCGGGTCATGCGAAAGAAAGGGGTGAGGGCGATTAATCACCCATCGAATTACGTCTGATCAGGAATGCATAATGACCTACGCTTTTTTAATCGCCAATTTATAGCTGATGGATGACTGAACGCCACCGGGGTTAAATGAGCCACCCACAGGAGCAGCATATCGGGATGAAGCGCTGGCGACCAAAGCAATATGGCGATCGGCAACCGCCAAGCCTTGGGTTGGGTCATAACCCCGCCACCCGGTAAATAAACTTCTGCCCACGCATGAAGATGTCGCTCTGGATTATCCAAGTCGCCCTCCTGATAACCACTAACGAAACGCGCCGCCAACCCGATCGACCGACACACTTCTACAAACAGCACTGCAAAATCTCGGCATGACCCCGATCGCCCATTCCAAGTGACTCCAGCGGGTAAGGGAGCGCCCGTCTCCCGAACTGTATATTGACAATCCTGATAATCCCATCCTTCAAAATCTTTTGATCGCCATAGACATCTGCCAAAAATAGATTGAGTGCAGTGATCCGTTGTTTTAAGCCCTTCTCCAAGATCAGCCACTCATCAGCAGATAGAATCCGGGGAATCAAGTCAAAAGGCATGATGCGCTCGGTGCCTCGACCATCGCTATAGACGTTAAACGTCACGCCCATCTTAAACAAAGCCACCTGAGCCGCTTTCTGCCTGCGAATCACTTCCTCCATGCCAAGCGTGTGAATCCGCTCAATTAATGGAACTGCATCGGGGCGAGGTTTTCCTTTCGCTTCAAATAGCTCGTCGTAAAAATCCCCTGGTTCGTAGTCGTAAAAAGTCACAGGTTCAAGTCCAACGCGTTTTTAGTGCATTCTACAAACATAGGGGTTACTCAGCCCGTAGCCTTGATTGCAGAACTGGTAATTTGCTTAAGAATACACTTTTAGTCAAGCATCAACATTCAGGGTTAGTGAGCGTTTTCCCAAAAAACACTGCCCCTCAACCCAATACTGCCCTAAATTTATTACCCTAGATTTTGGCTGAATCTTGACACTCTGCCGCCGCTAACTGCTATATTAAATGACGTACGCTGTTTAAGTGTGCTTGTTGGGGCGTCGCCAAGTGGTAAGGCAGCGGGTTTTGGTCTCGCCATTCCTAGGTTCGAATCCTAGCGCCCCAGTTTTTCTAACATTTGTTTTGACTGAATCTATTAGGGCTGTTTTATTTGCAGTACTTTATAGCTACGCATCCGCGTGTTTTAGGTTTGCCTGAATGAACTCAAGGAACTTGATTGCATGATAATTCAGATTGTCCGACAGGCTTTAATCACTGCTGGAATTGCATTTGCGCCGATCCTAGTACAAGCAACATGGGTAGATTATGCGATCGCTCAAGCGCCAGCCTCCACCAGCACGATGAAAGGGTCGGGTGCTGCATCGCTAATTGAGCAGTTGAAGTTAACGCCTAATCAAAAACAAAAAATCGCGACCTTTCGGAGAAATCGAACGGTTGAGATGAACAAAGTGTTGACGGGCGACCAAAAATCTAAATTTGAAGCGGCTCGAAAGTCTGGCAAAAGCACTTCAGAAACTATGGCTGCTTTGGGTTTAAAGCCCAATCAGAAAAAGAAAATTGCAGAGATCGCCAAGAATTCTGCTGGCGAGATTATGAGTGTGCTGAACCCACAGCAAAAGAAACAGGTCGTCACTTATCTAAAGCAACGGCAGGGAGGGCTTGAATAGCGCCTAGCTGCTATATCGAATTCCTTGCTCGTGAAGTTGACGAACAAAGAACTCTTCGAGGGAAGGTCGAGCGAGATGCATATCAATTAACTGAGCGCCCATGAGGGTTAGACTGGCGAGAAAATCTTGAGGATTGCCGAGAACCTGTCCTTGCCAGCAGCCATCCTTAAACTCTAGATTGCCAAGGCGGTTTTTTAGCACATCAGGATTGCCGCCTTTGACTTTGGCGTGATAAGCCTCGGAGGTTCCTAGAAGCTCCTGTAACGAACCCATACAAATTAGTTTTCCTTCGGCGAGAATTGCGACGCGATCGCAAATTAGCTCGACATCTGACAGGATATGACTATTAAAAAAGATGGTTTTTCCCTGCGACTTCAAAGATAGAATAATTTCTCGAATTTGAAAGCGTCCCATTGGATCAAGCCCAGACATGGGTTCATCCAAAAACACTAACTCTGGCTCGTTGATCAATGCCTGCGCCATGCCAATTCGTTGCAGCATCCCTTTTGAATATTGCCGCAACTGTTTGCGTTTCGCTGCGGATTGCGCCAATCCGACTAAATCCAGCAGTTCGGGAATCCGCTGTCGCTGAACGGAAGCCGGAATGCCAAACAAGCCTGCGGTAAATTGCAGCATTTCCCAGCCAGTCAGGTAGTCATAAAAGTAAGCATTTTCGGGTAGGTAGCCAACTCGCTGTTTGGTGGCGCGATCGCCAATGGGGCTTCCTAGCAGTAAGGCTTTTCCACCAGAGGGGCGCACAATTCCTAGCAGCGTTTTTAGCAAAGTCGTTTTGCCTGCGCCATTGGGTCCTAGCAATCCAAATGTTTCGCCTTGAAACACTCTCAGCGTACAGCTTTTAAGTGATTCAACTTTTTGATTAAGCCAAAACCCAGTTCGGTAGGCTTTGCGTAACTCGTAGGTTTCTACAACGGCTGGACGCTCAATAATCGCGGATTGAGCCAGTGAGTCAACGACAGACACCATAACGCTTTATTTCCCCAAACTCCCAATTTCAGAGTGTACCTTGTTTTCTATTTTTTACCGATTACGAGCAAATTTTGTCAATGTTGCTGAATTTAACAAGGGTGTAAACTTGAGGGATAAGGACATTGAGGAAGTGAGAGATGGATCGATCAAAGTTTGTTGCAATTACCACGGGCGCGATCGCGATCGCGCTGAGCGTGGGCTACCTGCTGCTGGTGCAACTCCTCGACTTTCGCGGCATGACGGCACCTGCACCGATGGGCTGGCTAGGGTTTTAGAAATTTGTTGATTGCGGCGACTCATCAAGCCCAACACATTCAACCGTTTACTGCGCTCACTTGGAATTTCTAGAGTCTGACCTACTGGTTGCCAGCCGTAGGGAATATAGGGAATCAGGCAGGTTGACATATTTTTACTCTGATTCGTATAAATGATTCTGTTTACCTACTTATATCGCTGACCACGCTATCCCAGTCAATCACCTTAAGCCACCTAACGTTCCCAATCACCCGCCGCAGATAACCTCGAACGTCCAACAGATAACCTCTCGGCGATCAGTGTGCATTGGGGTTGTTACGCCGCGTCTCCACAAGTGACTTTCCGCACACAGATCAAATTGGCACTGGACTGTTAATGGGGGAATGAATCTGAGAAGGACTGCTCCACAACGGTTTTGATCGACGAAAATACAGCAATCACTCATTTAGATTTAGAGATCAGTGCCGAACGAGGAAGAGCTTATCGATTTTCGAGTTCGCTCTGAATATTCGCAACTACAAGGTCAATCTTCTCGAAGATGTCTGACGCAGAGAACCTTACTGTTTTGATTCCCACATTTGCTAACCGGGTATCGCGTTCCGCATCATATTCTCTTCGGTTCTCATGACTTTTCCCATCAACCTCAACAACGATCTGCTTTTCTGGACACCAAAAATCTGCGATGTATCCGAATATAATTGCTTGACGATTGAATTTATAGCCAAGTTTTCTGGCACGAAGATAACCCCAAAGTTTTTCTTCAGATGGCATCGGATTGCTCCTAAGTTTTCGTGCGAACTCTTTCTTTCCTTTGGCAGCTTTTTTTATTGAGGTAAGACCTATTCGGTTTTGCATCACTATAGATAGATTGGTAAACTAACCTTCTGAAATTTCTGCCTAATATTCATGCTTACGGTAGTTGATAGTCCTGACAATCGACATAGCGAGTTTGGTCAGTCCGTTACACCAGGATTGTTATGCTACCGCTATTTTTTCAGCATGTTGACTACAACTTATAGAATTCTACAATCTACTTTCGACCAAAATCGGCGGGAATTTCACCCCAATTCACTGTATCCCACTTCAGAATGGGATTAACATAGTCATTATTTTCTAACCACTTCAGCGCTCTTTCCACCAAGTTAAATATTTTTTCATTATTGCTACTTCTTTCCAATTTCGTTCGTACTCTTTTATTTCTGATCCAGATAATAGCCGTCTCCGAATCAGAATAAACAGGTAAATTGCTACCTCGATTTTTAAGATGAGCAAGAGCATGAACAACAGCTAAAAACTCTCCAAGATTATTTGTACCATTGGACATTGGTTGTTTATGAAAAATCACTTCGCGTGTCGCTGTGTACATGCCTCTATATTCAACATCACCGGGATTACCAATGCATGAGGCATCAACGCAAACGCTGTTCATGATTAATTCACTTGCAGGGACTACATTTTTTTTTGCTTCCCTCCACTTCACTTCCTTCTGCTCAACAGGAAAAAGTAATGCTTGGTCAGTGAGTCCTAATGCAGCTTCAGCTTCACCTCTCGTTTTAAAGGATTTATACAACGCACCACTAAACCCATCGATCTGCTCTTCACAGTCTGGCCAGTTTGTAAATACGCCTGTTTTTCTACCTTTAAGAACTGCGTAGTACTTCTTGGATGCCATATTATTTAGCCCTGCCTTTCATAAGAACAGGATTCCCAAAATTCTTAGCTGCTTAGCAATACAGCTTGAGATAATCTCCTCACCAAAATTCTACGTCAACTTAACCTTGACCCATGACAGCAGGGCTGACGGCTACATTCCCACCAAGAACTTGCGGGATAACGTCGCTGTTCAGCGGTTGCAGATGGACTTCGCTACTCCATCACCAAGCATCAACAATCCGCTGCAACAGCATTGTTAGCTGGAGTACACACCGATCTCAAACCCAACACCAACTCACCAATTTCATCTCGGACGCTGTAACCGCCCCAATCCCAGTGGACACACAGCAACTTTGTGTAGTGGGGTGAGAGCGACAAGTGTTTCCCCTGCCCCAGCCCAAAGTCAACTGGGTACCTTCCTCCAAGGGAACCTACCGCTTGTATTGAACCCAGGTACCATCGGGTAAATCACAAGTAGCCGTGGCATAGTTGTCTACGATATAGCACCGAAAATTGGAGCGCCGTTTGGAGGTGAGGATTGCCTGGATATCAATCTGCCTACCATTCAGAAAAATCTGGGTTATGAAAAAAGACCTTGACCTGCGTCCATCTGAAAGTATAGCGCCGTCTGGAAACTGTTTAGATGGTGAATTCAATTCGGTATAAAACGTGAGTGCGCCCACTGGAAAATTATAGGAAAACTCCCTGCGAGTTTGAGTGGCAACGCCTCTAAACCCACTGCATTTATTGAGAACTTCTGTGTTGCGCTCGCCGAGTTTGCCCTGAATGCACTCTGACATACCATTGACATCACTGCTAACTTGAGTGGCTAGTGGGGTGGGATTCGCTTCGGCTCTAAAACTAGTTGTCAATAGTCCGAGCAGAGTAAGGGACAGGATAGAAAGAATTAAGGGCATAGGTTTGGATATATCTTGTGAGCACAGCGCTTTTACTAAAGATATTAGCTAACTATTATTTGGGACGATTCCGTCGGTCTAACACTCCAGATTTGGGGGATTTGCCAGAAGTTGAACTCCATTCAATCAACTATTGGCAGGTACTATTAGGGAGGGACTCACCCGCACGCACATAGACTTGGTAGGGACCACTAGAATCGGAACACCAAACATAACGCCCGCCCCGTTGTGCGTTTCCTCCCCTATTGCGAAGGTAGCTAATGTAGCTAGTTGCCTTTCGATAGTTAACTGAATCCCCCTCCGCCCTAAACAGGCGTGCTGCTACTGATGCGTCATCCAGTGCCCCCTGGTAATTTCCTGAGTTGGCTCTCGCAAATGAACGACCATAATAGGCACCAGACAGATTAGGATTTAACCGAATCGCGGTATTGAAGTCTGCCAGTGCTTGCCGTAAATTTCCATTTGGACCAACGACATTATTGATTGCACTTCCGCGCTCTTCGTAAGCTTCCGCATAGTTGGGGTCTAGCCGAATCGCCTCTGTGAAATCTGCAATTGCCCTCTGGTAATTTTTTGTGGAATAGACCCACGCAAGACCGCGTCGATAAAAGGCTTCTGGGTAGTTACGCTGTAGCTGAATCGCTTTACTAAAATCTGCTATGGCACCGCGATAGTCTTCTAGATAATCTTTGACTCGTCCACGCTCTTTGTAAGCATCAGCATAGTTGGGGTTTAGCCGAATCGCTGCATCAAAATCTAAGATAGCTGCTCGCTCCTGCCCCCCTACAAAATATTTTGCATAGCCACGCCAGTAGTAAGCATCCGGAAATTTAGGATCTAGCCGAATCGCTGCGTCAAAGTCTGGAATTGCCTGTCGATACTCCTTAGAAATAATCAATAGCCCCCCGCGCAAGCGGTATGCACCCGCCTGATCAGGCTTCAAGCGGATCGTTTCACTGACATCCGCAAATGCTGCTCGAAAGTCTTGCAAGAAAAATTTGGCTACCGCACGATTGTGGTAAGCATCAGCATGATTGGGCTTTAACTGAATAGCTTTACTAAAGTCTGAGACTGCTCCCCGGTAGTCTTTTTTGTCTAGCTTTGCCACTCCTTGACGATAAAAGCTTTCTGCACTCTGAGACTGAGCCAAGACTGGACTAGAAACATTTATAGGCTGGGCAGAACCATTTGGATTGGGGACTTGCTCAATCCCTTTGCTCATTGCAACACCTGCGTGAATACTTAAGAAAGACACAAGAGCAACACTAGATAAGCCGCGAACGCATTTCATACAAAAGTCTCCAACACGTTGACTTACACCTCACTCATAAGACAAATTGTTCTTTCATCCCCTGCCACTGGCTGAACACGCCTAGCCAGCTAATGCTCTCAGTTATTCTACGTAAAAAATAAGAGTAAATGGCTTTGGCACCACAACCTTCACCGTTTCTTCGCAGAAATCTTACGTGTTCTGATCAACAACCGAAGCCAGCTAACGTTGCCCATCACCCGCCGCCAAAAAACTCTGATTCATAACCGATCAACTCTTGTCGGTCGGTGTGCATGGGCGTTGTTCGACTGCGCGCATCTCTCGCTATATTTTAATGTCATCGCAAAGAAGCACGTAGCCGTTCAAGTTCATCATCCTGTAAACACCTAGCAAAAGAACGATAGCTCCGCGCATTTGAATGTGGAAGAAAAGCAAAAAATCTTTCATGGCTCCCTATCTTAATGGACTCGGATATAGAAGCTGTTGAGGAAATCTTGAATTGACTTTGAATCACTTGTCTTGCGCGTGCTCCTAGGACTACAATCACTTTTGCTCTTGATAGTTCTAACGTCCTCAACAAATACGCGTCTACACATTGATCCTGTGCTTGTGTTACGCCAATTTCAGCAGGAGATTTACAATGCACTATTTCGGTGAGCGCGTAATCGGTTCCTGGATTAACATCTCGTTGAAGTAGTTCAATCGCACGTTGACGAACTGCTGCCCAGAACTTAACAGCATGACTATATGTCCCATCCCTCAGCAAGGATTTCGTGCCATTCATGATCCAATCTTTTTGTCCTCCTCCAAAACGATAACTAAAGTAATCGTCTATATCGTTATCTGACCAATACCAAGTGGGGTAGACTTCATCAGAACCAATTGATGGATTTGAACTCAAAAAAAGAATAGGTGCTTGTTCGATATGCCCACTCCAAGGTTCAGGTACTTGAAACTCGTCTAAATCGAGCGGTCTTTGATAACCAACAATTTCACAACATGGATTCTCAGTAGCAGGATCTTCTAGACACTTCCGTGCATGAGGGCAGTGAACAATTTCATGTAGTAAATTTTTCTCGGACATTGTCAAAGAGGTATCAACTGAGACAGGGTATTCCTATGGTCTTACAGAGAATCTAGCGGTCGAACGTTCCGGTTGAGCGGCTACCAATGATCTTCGCCACTACACCGACCAACTTTCTAGTCCGCTCCAACCGGGTTGTTATGCCGCTCGCTTCCAAGTGAGTCCCAACATTTTTGAACTTCCTTGTCTAATTCGTTGATCCAGACTGGCAAGGTTGATTGCTCTTCATAGACATGCTTTTGTATACGCTTAACTAAGTTGACTAGCAGCTTTGCTGTAAGTAGTCCTGTATCGCAATCAACTCTGTAGAACAAGCTAAGTTTATCGTATCCACCGTGCTTTTCAGGAGCAGAAAAGGGCGACGGGTGCATCAGAGAATCACGAAAGGGTTTAAGAGTACTTATAAACGCTTCTACCTCATCATCTGGTTCTTCCCAAAGTTGTCTACCAGTTATGGTCATCGGGTATTTCATAAGCTTATCGCGTGTGGATACTTGGTTTGTGTCTTCCAGAAGAGATCTTTTGCGATTGGATAACTGCTCAGTTCCATTAGTCTGAACGTAGTCCCAAGCTAACCCATTTAAATACGCCTCAATCAGATTGAAACAACTGATAACGGCTGACCGAGCGGCAAAGCTTTTTTGTCGAGTCAGTGTACCAATCTGAGTCCGGTTTTCTCTATTTTCTGAATGATGTTTGTTTTTATAGTCTTCTAAACCTATTTTTACCGTCACAGCCATATTTAATGCTTCGATCAGATCCTTTGCCATTTCTTCTTCCGGAAACTTGAATTGTAATCCCCATAACGAGATGCAAACAGTTAAATGTTTGGGTCGTCCTTTGAGAACTTTTAGGTGTAATGGTGAAAAATGGTTTTCAAATTCTGACAGAGGTAGCTCAAGACCTCGATGGGCTTTAATAGCCTCGTATAGTTGTGCGAGTTTACGCTCGTCCATGCTTTGAAAGTTTCTGGAGCAAAACCCTTCAATTTCGCGTGAAAGTCTACGTTTTACGTCTTTACTTCCTGATTTTAGATTTCGACGCGGAAGACTATCTAAATCGATAGTGTCAGCCTTCAAGAATTCATGCCAATCATCAAACTTCCCCAACATTAAGCGAGCAGTTGCAGAAGCGCGGTTGGCTTGACGAATTAACTTTACTTCTTTCTCGCGACCTGATGTGCTAGGCATACACTACTTGAATTTGGTGTTATTGACTATGATTTGTACTCTTTAATTTATAGTCACATCACCAATAACCTCAAGGCGCAGTCACCTCGACAACTTCACGCTACCTTAATTCTCATTACCAGCAGATGCGATTTAGGTCGCACCCCACCGAAGATTTGCGGCATAACGTTCCGATTGAGCGGCTGCGAGTAACCTTTGCATCCTCACCAAAACTTGGAGTCAGTCCGCTCCAATCGGGTTGTTGTGCGTTGCTCGACGCAACCGATCGCTCTGCAACTTCGCCAGACCGAGATCTGGAAAGACGAAGATCTGTGCGTCGCGGACGTTCCCAAACCCTATGCGATCCGCCACATGCCACTCTCAACGAAGTATCTTTGCTAGTAATTGCTCAACTGGGGTAAATTGACAAACTTCCAAAAACGGATAGAGTGACGGTATGACCGAACTTCCCGACCTCAAGCAACTCAGTGATGAGGCAAAAGACGCCTTGATTCTAGCGTTGTGGGAAGCATTGCAAAAATTGCAGCAAAAGCGACCGAAGAAAACCTCGAAGAACTCCAGCTTACCCCCGGCAAAAGGCTTCAAAGCCGCGGTCAAGAACGAAGAGCAAGAAAGTGGGCAGCCACGAGTGGGCAGTCTGGGTCGGGAAGGCGGTGGTCGGCCTTTAAGTGACAATCCAGACCAAATCATTGAGTCCACTGTCAAAAGCTGTCAAGACTGTGGAGCAGGGATTGGCAAGTCCCATCAACAGCTGATGGCACGGTATGACAAAATCGAGATGCCGCCGATTGCGCCGATTGTGACGAGAGTGGAACGCTATGGCTGTCGTTGTCCCCAGTGTGGAACGTACCAAATTGCAGCAGTACCGCTAGGCATGGAGCCAGGTAGCCCGTTTGGGCATCGCATCGCCGCCTTAGTGACGACCCTGCGCTATAGCCACGGGATTAGCTATAGTCGGATGCAGCAGATGCTCTGTGAAGTGTTTGGGTTAGAGCTGTCGGAAGGAGCCATCGCCAACTTACTAGCGCGAGTCAAAGGTCAACTGCAAACAGCGGTGGCTGGCATTCTCGCCGCCCTCAGAAGCTCAAGACTGGTGGGTAGCGATGAGACGAGTGCACGGGTCAATGGTAAAAACCAGTGGGAATGGGTCTTCCAGAATGAGCAGGTGTGTTTCCACATCATTCGACCATCGCGGGGCAGTGATGTCATTCAAGCAGTGATGGCAGACCATCGTCCTCAAGTTTGGGTCTCAGATTTATTTAGTGCCCAAAAGACTCATCCCGCCGAAGCATGGCAAGTGTGTCTAGCGCACCAACTCAGGGATTGTCAGTATGGCATGGATGCCGGAGATGAGATTTTCTCAGCCAGGATGAAGACGCTCCTTTTGCGGGCTTTTGTTCTGCAAAGACGGTGGTTAGACTTGGCGCAATCCACCCGCTATCAATATCGCTGTCGGTTGTATCGAGACCTCAAAGCGGTTTTGGCTCTCTCACCTATTCAAGCAGATGGGATTCGCCTCCAAAATCGTTATCGGAAATTGCAGGAAAACTTGTTTCTGTTCTTAGATGACTCCACGATTCCACCCACGAACAATGCCAGTGAACAGGCACTCCGCTGGAGTGTGATCTTTCGCAAAGTCACCAATGGGTTCCGCTCTGAGTGGGGCAGAGATCTGTTTGCAGCAGTCCGTTCTGTTGTCAATACCGGAAGACGACAAGGTTTGTCTGCTTTTGAGTCTATCCTGGCTGCCTTAAATCCCCTGGAATCCTTATTCCCCCTGAGTTGAGCAATTACCTTTGCTAAAGCCAACACCGATAAGTCCGCACAACCGTTGCAAATCACATTGACTTTCGTATTTATCGACCCATTCTCGTTGGCGTTGAGGTTCGGTTGGACAATAACACTGAAGAACCGGATTGATTGACTTTCTGGCTGGCGGCATAACGGTGCCCATCACCCGCCGCTAGCAACCTTAGCTAATTCTCGATAACCTCTTTACGGTCAGTGTGCATGGGCACCGTTGTGCCGCGTAATACACGACTATACAAGTGTTTTCCCGCTAGAATCGCGCAGATTGGGAATTGCAAGCATCATGCATAACCCACTCAAGAGTAGTAGAACCATACCAAACCAGTAAGGGGTAGAAGCGCTCACTCGACTGTAAAGCCAACTGACCCATAAGGGTGCGCTGATTCCTCCCAGTGCTTGCAATGCCTGAAGTCCACCTTGCATTGATCCTTGAATCTCTAGCTCAGTTAGCCTAGACATTAAGCCAGTTAATGATGTAACGGCTAATAGTTGACCCAACGCGAATAAAAATACGGCGACGTACAATAAGGAAGCCATGTTTGTGATTGAAACCAGTGCGAATACCAAAAAAGCGATCGCGGCTAAAAATGCCCCAATGATGGCAAGACGAACCTCCCCTAAACGGGGCAGCAGCAATGGCAGAAGAACCATTTGATCCAAAATATTAACAATTCCAAAAATTGCAAACAGAGGTGCAACCCGATCGGGTGTCCAACCAAAAAGGTCGCGAGTCAGAATTGGCAAATTGGGAACGAGTGCAAAGGGCATCATTGCCAAAATCAAGAAGCTCGGCAGCAGCCAGCGCAACTGTGTGGATTGAAAGAGGGTCGATAGCTGAGCAAAGGGATTGAGAGAAGAAAGTTGCAACGGCGATAAATTTTGTGGTTTTGGCAGTGTTTCAGGCAGGGTCACACAACCCCAAACTAGCGTTACAAGTAGCATTGTGTCTACCATGTAAAGCGGTACTTCAGGGCTGACTTGGACTAATCGCGCACCTAATAAAGGACCTAATATGAAACCTAGCGCGATCGCAGCGTTCACGGTTGCGAAGTTATGAGTTCGCGCCGATGACTGAGTGATATCGGCAACAGAAGCAAATACGGCACCTGGCACACCATCAAACAGCCCGAAAATTACTAGCCCTGCGAACATTGCCCACAATGCGCTTCCCAAACTCAAGATCAAGAATCCGAGACTGCCACCAAATAGACAAAGCAGTAAAATGGGTCGCCGTCCGATGCGATCGCTGAGCGTTCCCAGCCCCGGAACCGTCAGGAATTGCGCTAGCCAAAGTGCAGAATAAAGCAACCCAATCTCTAGCGCATTCCCACCATAGCGTCCAACCAATGTTGGCATAATGGGATTGATCGTACTGTAACCAAACTGAATTACGAAGGCAGCAAATAGTGCAAAAGGTTTGAGGCGACGCACTTGGAGTGGTTTATTCATGAGTAAATTCTTGTAAGAATAGATTGTCAGAGTCCAGGACGCATGATCCGCTCTGCAAGGGATGGCATGAGACGCTGAAGCACAAAGAGCAATTTCGTTTTGCCAATCCGCATCTCATAGCGGTCATTGCTAAAATCGTGCCAGAATTCTTGAACCAATGCCTCCGGAGTGATTTTGCCGCGTCCCCGTCCTCGCGTCATAGCAGTATCTACAATCGGCGGAATGATCTCAAATACTCGAACAGAAGTTCCTTCAAGCTGCCAGCGCAATGCCTTAGTAAAACTATGTAGTGCAGCTTTACTGGCACAATAGACTGGGGCACTTTGTTTCGGTACGATGCCTAAGCCAGATGACACGTTGATGATGGCAGCCGTCGGATGATTCAAAAGCTGCGGCAAAAGCAGCTTGGTCAGATGCAAAGGACTGAGCAAGTTGATATCGAGTTCGGTGGTAATTTGCTCTGGTACGATCGCAGAATCGGCAAATTCATAGTTATATTGAACGCCTGCATTATTAATCAGGATGTTGATATCAGGATAGTGATAAACCAACTTTTCGAGCGCTGGGCGATCGCGCATGTCAGCAAGCTCTACAGTCAGTGCTGGCAATTCGTGCTTCACTGCTTCCGCTTTGTGGGCATCTTTCCCTGTAAGGATCACAGTATTCCCCTCTATCAGAAACCGTTTTGCCAGCCCCAATCCAATTCCTGATGTTCCGCCTGTAATCAGAACGGTATGGTGAGCAGTCTTCACAACTTCCTCCAGTCCATGACATTTCCAATCATCTTAAACGGGAGCTTGTGAGAAAGCATTAACATAGGTTAATGCGATTTTAGGTGGGTGCGAATCCGGCTTAGGGTCACTGAAGTCATACCGAGATAAGAGGCAATGTGATATTGTTTGAGCCGCGCTTCTAACCCAGGATATTCCTCTAAGAAACTGAGGTAGCGAGTTTTAGCATCATCTAACAGAAAAGCGCTTTCCCGCCGTTCCTTCTTGATGAAGAGAGATTCTGCAATTTTGCAATTCAACTGCTGCAAGCTCATCTGAGATTCTGCAAGCGATCGATAAGTTGAATAATCGGCAATCAATAGCTTGGCATCTTCCAGCGCTTGAATGAAAAGTCGAGAAGGCTGTCTCATGAGCAATGCGCTATACGCCGCCACAAAACTATTTTCAGCACAAAATGATTTCGTAGACTCATTGCCGTCAGAATCAACGTAGTATAAGCGTAGAATGCCAGAGAGTACGAATCCAATCGCTTGAGGCACATCCCCTGCACGAACGAAAAATTCACTTCGGTTCAAGGTATGGGTTTGAAATAAGCAAACTGCTTGAGCCGCTTCGCCCTCTGTAAGCTGGATGAGCGATCTCAGGATTGCAATCAGTTGAGTTTGCTCTTGATTTAGCATATTTGCAATAATTCACATCGAGTTTGCTCTGCTCAATATGCTAGTCACAGTCCCACACACAAAGTACTTTATCTTGAAAAATTACTTTCGGAACTACCATAACTCGAAATGTAAGCGGCACAACGATTGAGTTCAGCGGCGGCAGATAACTTTCGGATCTTCTCTATAATCTCTGTTCCGCCGCTGCAACGATTTGTTGGGCAGCTTATGGCACTCAGTGCACGGTCTTGCTGGCTTAGATAAATGCAAGTCATTGAAAAGAATATAGAGATTTTTCTATGGAAATGGTGCCTTTCTTCTGGACTGGAAAGTGAGCATTGCTACCTACCCTAGCGTACAATTAAAAGAATTAGAATAAACTGCCTCAATTTCCAAAGATTTAGATTTCTCTAATTTCTCTGGGTCACATACCCTGCAGCTTGCTGCGGTTTGTAGAACAGCATCCGATAGGGCGCTGTTGAGCGAAGCCGACCCACGAAGTGTGTGAGGCATAGCGAGGTGACACCCCGCAGCAAGCTGCGATTGGAAAGTTCATTTTGTCAGGTTATAGAGCCTGCCTCTCAAGTAGCACAGTACATAAATCATGGTGTTAGAAGCGTTTGTATTTTTAACAATCCTACTGGGTTTTTTCGGCATCATTTTCAAGAAAAACCTGGTGATGAAAATTATCTCCATGGATGTTATGAGCACTGGGGTAGTAGCGTGTTATGTCGTCTTAGCAGCGCGTGAGGGCTTGTTTACTCCGATTGTGGCTGATGCACAAAAAGGTGCGTATGCTGACCCAGTACCTCAGGCCGTAATTTTGACGGCGATCGTCATTGGCTTGTCGATTCAGGCTCTCATGCTGACCGGTGTCATGAAGCTGGCTCAGAATAATCCCACCCTGGAAACCAGCGAGATCGAGAAAAGCAATATGCCATGACCAGTTTGACGCTGCTTTGGATTGCCCTCCCGTTTTTAATCGGGTTTCTAATTTATTTACTGCCTCGATTGGATCGCCCTCTCGCTCTCTTTGGGGCGTTGGTTTCAGTTGCCTACGCTGCCCAGCTATTCATCGCGCGATCGCCCATCAACCTGAGGTTATTGGATCACTTTGGAGTCAGCTTATTACTCGATCCCTTAGCTGGCTTCTTTATCTTGACGAATGGGCTGGTGACCGCAGCCGTAATTCTTTACTGCTGGGGCAGCAATAAGACCCCGTTTTTCTATGCCCAAACGCTGATTCTGCATGGCAGTGTGAATGC
>ENA-ORBV01003758-ORBV01003758.1-microbial-mat-metagenome-genome-assembly--contig:-NODE-3758-length-29996-cov-5.663358_pt1 | contig 29996 bp, 16 predicted proteins | sample MGYA00237777_ERZ505514 | MGnify/ENA primary metagenome ERZ505514 (study PRJEB26160, sample SAMN06269048) | microbial mat metagenome | isolation source: Oligotrophic lake microbial mat | place... | reverse complement strand
TTCAAGTGCGCTTGTGTACAGCACTTTGCATAGTGAAATAGCGCACTTTTTTTAGCACACTTTTTTCAAACTCCCCGCGCACTTGGAGCGCACTTTCACAGCGCACTTTTTTCAGTTTTGCCAAAGATACACAGTACTAGTACCTGGTACTAGTACCAGTGGAGTCAGTGGCTTTGTAGAGGAATACACCCCAGAGCTTTCTAATACACTTGCCAGACTAAGAGCAATTGGCCTCGTTGGGTTGATTATTGATCCCTTGGCTTGCTTTCTCTAGATTAGTAGTTGGCAAGGTTTTCTCTTCAGCAGGAGTACAGTAGGCGACAGCTTACAGTAAGAACATAATTATGGTGCCTTCCATTCGTCGAGCCCTGTCCGGAGGTGCCGACGACAACAACCTGTATCATGCATCTCACAGTCGGGCCAAAGATTGGCAAGCCTGCTGTGCCATGGCAATGGGCTACGAGGATTGGGCGTTAGTGGATATCGCTGCGGGTGACGACAACGATATGAGTGCCACCGAAGCCGACAATGACTTGACATTCTCTTCGAATGTTCAAATTACGAATCTATTGCCGAGTGATTTTTTTGAAGATGACGATGAAGACGAAAGCGTCGTGGTGGATGATGATGATGACGACGAGGAAATTTCACAAAGCAAACAAGCTACAGAACAAAAGAAGCAACGTTCCTACGAGCACGCCGTTGATCCTTGGATGGAACACGCTCGAAACATCCAGGCCGATTTGGAACGCATGGCGAATTGGATTCAGTCCAAGAAGATGGATTTTATTACCTTTGAAATGGGTGATACCGAAGCGTCCATCATCCAGTCCACAGTCACTTCCTTTGCGGCCACCACCGCCAATGAAATTGAAGCCTTGCGCAAAATGACCAACCAACAATCTACTACTACAACCAGCACTACGTCCAATACTACCACCAATGAATTGAATCATCGCACAGGGATTGTTCAAATATTATTGGCGCGACTCAAAGAGGATATTGTGGAACCCTTTGGTATACTGCAAAAGCGCCGCTCACGCAAGGCGGTGAATCTATGGCAAAATCCATTGCAGTGCAAACTGCTTGTCAAACAAAAAAAGAAGTCACCCTTCAAACGCAAACGCCACGATGAATTGGACCATGCCTTGGGACTTGTCGATGATGATGATAAGTATGACGACGACGCGGAACAAGCCGAAATGGAACGATTGCGACGAGAACAACGTTTTCTTCCCTCTCGAGACGCACACAATTTACGCAACAAGTTTATGGAAACCTATCATCAGGATGAGCATTTGATCAATTCCAAAATGCTGAAACGTCCGAAATCCTTGATTCGGGACCCCATGTCTGTACTGTCCGCTCAAACCGAAATGGTATTTGATCCCAAAAATAATAGTAGCGACAGCAAGTTCAATTCCTCGTCATCCAGGAATCAGGTGCAACAAGATGATTCGCTTGTGGGAGGTGGTCATATTACCAGTTATTCCACTGGCAACAACATTGGTGTCTTTGATTACCAAAATGACATGGCACGAGAACAAATGGTAGAAGCCGCGAACCATCAAATGCAACAAGAAGCTCTCTTACTGGAAACGCAGGCTCACAGTGATTTGGATAGTGTCCAGAAAATGGAACAGCAAATGGTCAGTATCACCACCTTGCTAACACAATTTTCCGAAATGGTTTTGGAACAGCAAGAAGAAGTCTGGCAAATCCACGACACGGCCAAGGAGACCAAGGACAATATGGACAAGGGACAAAGCACGCTGGTGGATGCCGCGGAACGAACCCAACAAAGCAAGCACTACCAGGCTAAGGGTATCTTTGCTATGGGCTGTTTGCTTCTTTTGTTTCACTGGCTTCGACCATAACAAAAACTATTGAATGTAGAAGGTGGTGATAATTATGTAGTGATGAGGGTTATCTCGTGTGCAGATCGGAGAATCGATTGTTTGGCCCTGTGAATCACGGGCATACCTCCAAGTCTAGTAGAGTTTCTAGCTGCCAGTAGAGGAATTTGCATATTTTTCCGAATAAATCATTTTTTAACGTTACTTCAGGATTTGATCAAAGTCTATCATTCTACCCACGCACCACTTCATGTATGTGCGTGTTGTCTGTCTTGTAGGTATGGAAGTACTCGAATTTTGGTGGGTGACCACAACATTTCATGCCCTCGTTTTGAGAACCAAAATTCAAGGTTGCCTTTCCAGCCGCTGGATGGAAACTGCAAAAGGGGCTTCTCCTACATACGAGCGGATTGTATTTTCATTTAGGGCGCAATAACGTCGGCAGTATGGCCCTTAAAGGCTGGCAAGCTATCATTTTTACGAAACATGAGTTTTAGAGCGACCTGGATCATACCAGAGAGCAAACCCAAAATGTTTGGCAAATAAATGTTGACATCGTTCATGCCAAACCTGTGGAATCCACGCGAGTAACCAGCAGGTATTAGTCATAAAGTCTTTCAAAACGTGTCTATCTTTCACTGCTAAGATCCATGAACATGATTCTCCACACAAAAGCATCTACCCACAATCCCTTGCAAGGCTACCTAATGACCACTCAACGAGCAATGCACACGTTTACACTGGACGTACCATCCATACACAGACCACATGAAGCAATTCAAGGATGAAATAATTGTAAATGGCAGAGGGATGGCCTTGGCAGACTTGGTATCCAAGACAATTTTAATGACCGACAAAGGACTGGCAAACATGACCAAGCAAACCACAACTCCAATGTTCCCAATGAGCGGTGTGGTACGCTCGGCAAAGGGCTTGAAAACTGCCAACAACAAGGTGCCCAAAAACACCGCCGAAATTCCCTGTACGTGATTTCGGACCGAGCCCGGCAAGGTTGGGGTGGATACGTCCATGACGGAAGCGCTTTTGCCGGCAGGCATATTACGAATAAATTGAACCGTGTAGTATATTCCCAAAAATAAACCGACCATGTTGCAGGACCATACTCCAGCTTCGTGCTTCAAAAGACCTGGAAATAGTCACAATGGTTTGTCGTGTTTTTGGAGGCACAAAAACAATCAATCAATCAATATGAGGGGCCTTGGAAAATACTCAGATATTTTCATCTTGCTCCTTCGATCGCAATACTGAACATACCGTAGGTCATCCAAATAAAGGCATTGGAAGCCATGCTTGAATAAGGCAACAATGGCATGCTCCCAACAGCCCCAGAAGAAATAATTTGTCGGATTGTCGGCATTGGCTGGAAAAATAGATGTCATAAAAAGAAATGCATCAATGAGAAGTTGGGAGTCTTTTTTCGATGGAGTATAATCATATGATCAACTAGATGTTGGTGAAACTCACCGCCAAGTATAACCCAACAGAAGCCACTGCAAAAAAGGGATTAGAAAGAAAGGAGACATCAGCAATGATCATCACAGTATCGGTCAAAACAACATACAAAGCCTCCCGCTTTTCTTGAACTCACCCGGGCCTCCTTGGCCACATAATCTCACAAAGGATGGAATCATGGTTGCGGTAGCTGTTGCAGTTTCTGCTGCACCCGACATTTGAGCGTTTGTTGTGAGACTTTTTCTCGGTTGCTTCCTTTGTTAAGGATGCTGTGCGTTACCACTAATATCTACCCTTTCTTCGAAAGAGTACGGTAGTGCCAGATGCTGATAGGTCTAGCTAGAGTAGCTATGCTAGCTATTAGAGACTACGAGCAGTGCGTATTCGGTGAAAAATGATGACAGCTATGTTGTCGGAAGGTCATGGATTCAAAAAACAACGGTGCGGGAAACCATGGACATCGCCGCCTCTCTTCGATCTTCATTTGAATCTGGTTGCGGGATCGGATCGCTGACGTCAGTCCCGGTACAGTTAGACGCACATTTGTACTCTCGTTGAAATGCTTGGAGCTCAGCAACGGTACCAGAGTAACTTCTTACTACAGCTCTTACTGCTGTAGCTAATAGCACATTACAAGCTACATTAGCCGGCCTTGATACAGTATGCTATGCGACTGCATGGAAAGATTAAATAGGTGATGAGGAAAGCCTTTGACAAAATGGTGGCGGGCTGGAAGTCCAACTGCTTCAGGCAGTACTGCCGTGTGGGATCATAGTCCTCTGACATTTCTCAATAAACGTACGCCCTCATTTGGGAGGCCACCAGCTGTCTCCTTCGAACTAACTACTAGTACTACAGATCTTTTCAAAATGGTTCGAATATCAATTAGCTAGTGAGCCAGCTAGGTCGATTACGTACAGTTGTAAAAAACTGGGATTTTGGACAAAATACTATAAAATTATCCTTCAGAGAGGATTGTTGGAATTATTTCTTTCCTTTTTTCTTCTTTTTCTTCTTCTTCTTTTTCTTATCCGTTGTCTCTGCTAGGCTCTCGGGTCCGTCCATCTCTTCGTCTTCCTTCTGCTCAGCCGTAGCCTCTTCTATTTGCATGGCTGTTTTGACCTTTTCAATGATTTGCTTCATCCCTGCTTTGTCGTGCTTTGATTCGAGTTTCGATATAGCATCCGACAATTCGTCAAAATTGGACAGTGTGACGGAGCAGGCATTGGCAAATGGGAAGAGCTTCTCGGCGGACTTCAAAACTTCCTTAATACTCTTGGCCTTTTGCATGTCATCGTCCATGAGCCCAGAAAGAATGGAGGCAGATACTTCCTCGAGGCTTGCTTTGGTCTTTTCCATTGCAATCTTCTCGAGGCTTGTTGATTGAGGGTTCAAGTTTGCATTGAGCAACATAGAAAGGAGGCGATACGATTCGCTTCGCAAGAAATGCGATCTGGCAGTCGTGGCTGCTGTAGCGAGCGGCGACATCAGAGTGGCTTGCGCAACACTTCAGGGAAAAGATGTAAGAAAGACACAATGAATAAGGATTGCTCTTGAAATCAAGAAAAAGGGGAGAATAAAAAATTCTGCTTCCAAAGCCTTACCTTGGACAGTGGTGGGTCAAATCATCGAAAAGCATCGTTTCAAGCCGGGTAGTCCCTTTGGTGGACCATTCCTCAACTGCGCTTGGGTATACCGACGCAACCTCAAGCCCAGAATCCGACCCCTGCACGGCCTTAACAACAGTGACTAAAGCTACACTGCACAGAGCCCTTTGGTCTTTGCTGGCCTTTGCTCGAGCCATATCCAGAAAAGTTACAGCCAAATCATTACAGCATTCCACAATGTCAACGTCCCCGCTTGTCGACATGCTAGCGAATTTCTGCTTGAAGAGTTTCGTTTTCAGAATGGAAGTCAATCTATCAAGCATAGCTTTCTTGGTGGTACCCTCAGCACTGCTGGCCTTCCCAGAAAGTTGGGTAAGTGATTTGTCTATTTGGTTTCGGTAAGCCAAGAGAGGTGGAGCCATTCTGAGGATAATATCACTGCGAAGTAGCCCAGCCCAATTCTCTGATTTCCCGAGCAGTGTCTCCAGTAGCAACGTTGAACGAAGTTGCTTTTCAATCTCCAGTCTTTCTCTGGCCTTGCGGCCTTCCTTGCGCGCGTCCTGCCTTGTTTTTATAAGCATTGCAAGAGCTGCATCTGCCCCTTCGTGATGCTCCAGCTCCCCAGAATCAACTTCAGCATCGCTATCCTCCTCTAGTAAGGAATTTAACTTGTCAGAAGAAAGTTCTACATCCTCGTCTTCGTCCTCAGCTGTCTGGGGTTCCGGTCTCTTTTCTTCTTGGTCATAGTTACCTTCTTCGTCGTCACCATCAAGAATATCACCAACTTTCGAGAAATCGGCGAGCTCCTCAACGGAGCTTTCATCGTCATCGCTATCGCCTTCCTCCTCGTCTTCTGCGTCCATTTGACCATCCATATCACCTTCGATGGCACCAATACTACCAAGTAGAACTGATATAACACCATTGTCCAAGGCGTCCTTTTCTGAAGTTGCAGAGGCTGATAACACGCCCATCCAGGCGAACTTGACAGCCTCGCGAAGAAGCCTTGGCGACGCACCACGACCCGGAAGGCTGCTTGACAGTCTACTCGAAAATAGGCCGGTGCATACCTCAGCGAAGCCGGCCAATGGGTTCTGCTCATTATCAGCAGTGGGATCAAGAATTAGTGGCATTAGCTCACCAATTCCATCGATCGCGTCGAGAATGTCCTCACTGTCGTCGTCATCCTCTGTTGTTATAATGTCCTCATCCATTATATCCTCGGGTTTTCCACAGCCCATGAGATGTAGGAAAAGGGTGGATGCCAGCACTGCACAACCAATCGCGCACCGCTTCCGAGCATTCGCCTTGGCGTCTTCGGAAGTTCCAGTAGACGAGACAATTTCCCGGGCGGTGCTTTGTAACTGCGACACGACCTTCTCTGGACTTTCAGACCCCTCAGCCTCGCCATTGCCAGCATCAATAGCGGTGAACAAGGGTTTGGCTCCAGCTGTCTCGATTTCCTTCCAACCGGTGCAAATATCCGTAATTATGCCCAGCATTGTTAAATCCTTTGCCACAGGCCCCGTTTGAGAATGCAAAGAGGCGTTGACATATTCCGCAAGCAAAGAATAAAATCTTTCTGATAGGATGGAACGAGCGAAGTACGGAAGGCGCCCCGTAGCGCTACCTTCCTCAACAAGATTTTTGACACGAACACCTGCTTCGACCACTGGGTGTTTTGCTGCGTCACTTTTGCCTTTCTTCTTCTTTTTCTTCGACGGTGTCTTCTCCTCGGGCGACAAATCTTTACAATCAAAAAATGAAGACGCCATCAAAAAGCCAAGTGTTCTCTGTACGGATTGGGATTTAAACGCTGATAATGCATCCGACGGTTTGTCGTCCGAAGTCTCAACTCGAAGAAGGCGTTTGGCACTTTGATACAACAAGTCGATCTGATATTGAAGCTCCAATTCTGTTCTTTCACCTGAAGCAGACGAAATAATTTGTTTCTCAAGCGAATCAAAATGCTTTCGCAAAACATTCGCTTGACTAGATCCAAACTCGGCTAGCGGCGCATCACTTAACCCAACAAGTTCTGAGCAAATTGCTGTTTTGGTAAGTGCATCAAATCGTGGCTCTTCTCGTAAGAGGCACTGGGCGATCGCTAGTCTCCTTTGCATTCCTGAGTCAGAAACATCTTTTGCTACAAACTCGGCTACTGCCTCCAAGATTTGTACAGCAAGCGGCCTCAGATGGTGAGCCCTGCTGGACCCAGCTTTCCCGGCACAAATTACATCTAGAAATAGCCGCCGGATGATGACAGGAGTCAGGATGATTTCAAAGTCTTCTGGTTGTAGCTGAATGATTGTCGGCCCAGTGATAGACGAGTTGAACGGTACTCCAAGTAAATTTCGGATTATGCAAAGTGCCAATGCTCGTTGCTCATGCGTTGCTTTTCCAGATCCTTCTGTGGCGTCAGCTCTCAACAATCCTTCAACAATAACGCGACGAACAATGGATTCAATAATGTCCCGAGTACTGTTGCTGCCGATCGCAGGATTCTTTACCAGCGTTCTAACATTTGGTCCTCGCAAACCGTCCGATTTGGGAGAGGCATCACTTTCGCTATCCGTCAAGAATACCCACATAGCGTCCCAAACAAGATGCATACGGGGTTGGGTCACAGATGAGGTATGCGCCAAAGTTTTGGCAATGGTTGGGATCGTCTCTGTGGAAAGGATTGGTTTGTCGAGAGGATACGGTAATCCATCGGGATGCGCATCAACACGAGACTGAAGAGAAGCTGCCAGAGCAATCTGTTCAGGTCCATACTCTTCGATCGAAAAATTGCCAGAGTCATCCAGCAAAAGCCTTGGGACTACCAACTCTTGAATGAGACGAAAAGCAACGCTTGTTGTGTCGGTGGCCCCATCAGCAGATGCCACGTAAAAAGTGTTGAGTATTGTTCCAATGGCGTGTGCAGCTGGCTCTCTCATCCACTTCTTATGCCAATACAGCTCAATTAAATCAGCAACCAATCCTGATGTGACACTCAAAATTTCCTCGACATCATAGCTGCTTTTGTTGTCGGCATCGTTAGGAAGGAGGATTCCGCTTCTGGCTATACTCAATATTCCAAACAATCTACCAAAGTGGTAATCTCGTTCTTCTGAGCCTTTTTTCTTGCCCTGCAAGGAGGAGGGATCTGTGGCTTTTAATAGACGTTGTCGCACATATTCTAAGAGAGATTCAGTCTCATCTTTCTTCTCATCCTGACTTTTGATTTCTTCCAACTGACCTCCCTCCAACGCTACCTTCAAAAAGCTTGCCAAAGCCGATGCATTTCCTTGTCGCGAAGCAGCACGACCTGAGCAGAGCCCATTCAAAAGACGTCGAAGGGCATAGGCCGAATCTTTGAGGTTGGCATCAGGTCCGATCAGACTGTGATGAAGAACTACATTTGCTGACTGGGCTCGTTCGGCGGGATTCGAAGATGATAACCCATAAAAGGCATCCATAAAAGGGTTTTCTTCCTCTGCAACGGCCACACCAGGATTTCGCTCCTCCTCCATAGTATCTTCCACGACATCGTCATCTCCATCGTCCTTCTCGATTTTTTCCATCTCGTCGTCACTCTCAATATCATCGTCTTCTACTTCCACTTTTTCCTCGGCATTCAAAACTTCCATTTCTGCATCTTCAGAGTCCTCGTCGACAGGCGAGTCCTTTCGCTTCTTCATCATTGTCTTCTTCTCTCGCATGCAATGCTCTACAGTTGTATTTTTGTTGACAATGGGTACTGAGAAAGTTATCTGTACCTCTTCCCTGTTTACTTGCAATTGATCACGTGGAATGCGATTGTTCGCCTTTTTGGCCCAGAATTCAAAAACAACATGAATGGCATCAGAACTTTGTTGGTCATTGCGCGCTCCTAATGCGCGCAGGCACGTGACTCGACTCAAAATCCTTTGCAAGAAAAAGATTTGGAGCCAACGTGCGAACTAGCTACAGTTGCTACTACTAGTAAGCGCATAGTGCTACTAAATACGAATAAGTAGTAGTTTTATTTACAGTAATTTGCGAGTCTCAAGTCGTCCTAGAGCTACGGTAGGTTGAACAGCTTTGAGGTAGCTAGCCTTGCCGTGAATTTCGCCCTCATCTAACAGAAGGCACATCTACACCATAAATGGAACGTAATATGAAAATATTCAAGGCAGGTGTCTCTAGTACTGCAACCATACATGTTTGGGAAGAATTACTCGTCGGGCGAAGGTAAAGCACTTGATCGCGCACTCTACACAGTTCCTGCACCTGAAAGCAATGCAACGAAGCAAGGCCATCTCACAAAGGCAAATTTCTTGCCATCAAAGCAGACTCTGAAATTAATAGAGTAGGGCACCAAGCAAATGCGGGAGAATTTTAGGGGTCCACCTTTGTAAACCGGTATATGTGGTAGCCATGCCATCCCTGTCGAATCTATCTTCTGGTATTGTACACAAGCTGCAGTTCGCGGGGAGATCAGCAGTTATTCAGGTAGGAAAGCAGTCAACCTGGCTCTTGGCCCTCGACAATTGTTCTGATTAAAAAAGCGTCGCAGCTATGACAGGTGGTCTTCTCGCCTTCGACAGAACAGGTTGGTGAGCGCTACTCTCTCTGAAGTTCTTCCTGGCCTATCTCTAAAGGCGAATCCGAGTGGTTTCTTGACACTCTCGTAAGACGAGTGTCGGCCATCGCTCGCGTATGGCCACCATATACATTCCTCAAGAAGGAAATTGCAACATGATTTCGATGGACATCCATTAATTCTTGCAGAGAAACCTATACTTTTCCTCTTCCCAGCACAAAGGGGACAGCGCAATCCATCAAATTGAGTGTTGGTTCCAGCGAACGGCCCAATCCTTCCAGAACCAAGGTGCTGATGACAATGCTAGCCATTGCTGGGTCGATTTCCACACCATGCACGCGGCACAAATCGAGCACATCTCCCAGCAACGACCCGATGCGTACGGCACCCAAGGTCAAACCTGACTTTCGTCTATCGTGAAACTCGGACACAATATTCGCCACTCCCGTGGCAAAGGCCTCAACACCACCAGGAGTTTGACTGCATCGTTCATATCTGGCGCGTTCGACCATGAGTCTTCCAGCGTCATAGCCATCATTGAGTATGACAGCCTTGAAGAGGTCTTTAAGATTCTTCCGATCGTTTTCATTGAGGGACGTGACAATCCCTGCGTCTAAAAAGACAATACTGCGCTTTGTTGTCGTGGACGTGTCGTTATTATTGCTGTTCTCGGTGGTTTCATTGCTTTGAAACATGCGGGAAAAAAGATTCGTTGTGGATCGGCGTTTAGGATTGTTTGTAGTAGTTGTCGTTTGGATCAATACATTTCCAGGATGAATATCGGCATGTACAAAATTGTCGCTAAAGACCATTTTCAAAAAGGCACGCAGTAAAGGTCCAGCTAATTCTTTGCGCGTTTGCAGCCCCAGATCGGTGTTATCTTTGAGGAATTCGGATATAGGCGTGGCATTTTCCACCATGTCTTCCACTAAGACTTTGGAACTAACCCATCCCTCCATGGGCCGTGGAAACAAAATAGCGGACGCTGCTGCATTGTTTTCATCTCCGTAAAAATTATGTCGAAATTGTTGTAGATTGTCACTTTCAAGGGTCAAGTCGGCTTGTCGTCGGAGGTTTTCCCCAAAGGTTTGAACTGCCCTTGGAAGACAGACCATCTTAATGGTTTCGGAGGGAAGACTGTGCAGCCATTTTGCTACGGCATCCATAAGCCAGAGATCATTCGTAATTTGACGCTGGAACCAAGGATGTAATATTTTCACAGCCACTGGCTTGACGACCTCTTGACCAGTGTCATTATTCCGGGTTGTCAACGATCCCCGATAGACTTGAGCCGCAGAACCACATCCAATCACTTCTTCTAAATGCAAGCCATTTTCCTCGTAGTCATCTCCAAAGGACTCTTTGAGTATTGCAACCGATTGATTCCAAGAATGTGGGTAGCCTTGGTCGTGTAGTTGAGATAGTCGGTCACAAACAAAGACCGGAAAAATATCTCGTCGAGTGGCAACCCATTGGCACAATTTCACATAGCCTGGTCCTAATCTTTGAACCACATGCATGAAATATTTCCATGCCAGATCGGAGACTGGATTTTCGTGTTCTGGATCCGACATTTTTGAAGCCAGTATTGCCGCTGGCGATAATATCATCAACGGCGAAAAACGAATGGCAATTTCGGATATTCGTAATGAGACTTGAATGGCCTCCCATAGATTCTCAATGAATTCCTTGCACCACTGAACAAATCGAGACGACATGGACGGATCGTGTTCCTTCATTAATATGGCACTTGTCGCCAATAATGCAGTCACTTCTTCCTCCTCCTCTTCTTCTTCCTGCTTCACTGCAGTAAATTGTTGCAAATGGCACAAAAACGATTGCTTTTTACTGCACAGCAAAAATACCGGTAGTGGAGTCAAACCGAGTGCGCCATATTTTTGCAGGAATTGTCTTCGTGCCGAATGCTGGGCGACCGTACGTGTATTGTTTAGTGTTGTTCCTCTGTAGGCCAGTGATCGTCTGCTGATATAACACTTGGACGAAGTTGTGACTGCCTGCAAGTTCTTCGGAAACGCTCGAGATGCCCTCAGCGAAATCGCCACCAAGCTTGGCATTTTATTTTTCAGTCTGTACTGTGTGTGTGCTCGAGTTTCACCAGTTCAAGCTCAGGCTATTCAACTTGAACAAGCCACACCGCGGGTTTTGTGCAAAGGAATATAGTCTGTACTTCTAACAACAACAACAACAACAATCAATCTACCGGTATGTCGATTGTCATTCAGATTCTTTCCCTCTCCCTTCGAGGAACAACAAAATTTCGTTGCCGATGACGCTGTCGTGCAGTTGAGTAACTTCGGTGTGTTTCCAAAGTGTTCATCCCTGAGTCCCGGAATGCTGACTCCCATTTACACACATGAAAACTCCCGACACCCAACTCTAGCTAGTACACAGAGCTAGTTTTCTAACCATGAGATTGAACTAGCTAGAGATTGGTTTCAGCTCTATTTTAAAATGACGTTGATTCAATTATTAGAAAGCAGCCTTAAAAAATGTCTTTAGACGTTCGTTAGCTAGTTAGCTAGACGTCGGTGGAAGCTGTGAGTGTGTATCACACTCACTGGTTTTAGTAGTAGGAGAGCACAAGGGACAACAGCACAGAAACAAGTACTTGGCTTGAAGTTCCCGCTGACGCTTGACACGGGATTTGCCAGATTGGCGACGACCTTCCATAACACTTTCCCCACCTATTCCCCCCCGACTACTATTTCCAGTGTAAATATAGCTAATGGTAATTTCTTCCCCGGTCGCAATGTCTTGTTGTGCCACCAAGTCTATATGAGCATCAATGAAACTTTGAGAAGCAATATGACACGAGGGTTGACAGGAGTGATTGATGCGTGCTGTCAGTGGAAAGACTGCCACTAATTCTGGAGTCACACGTTCTCGGATACGACTGTCCATTCCTCGTTGCAATCCAAATACGTTGACGCTTGCATCATTGTTGTTGTTGTCATCCTTGTCGTTTACTTTTTGTGACGCCGCCGGCGGGCATCCCAAGGCTCGAGACACGTTGGCCATGACGGTAGGATGATTGACCGAGTTGCGTCCTCCCGTGGAGCGAATCAACGAGGAGTAGTACGCCTCAAAAGGATTTTGGGTATGAAAGCCGATACCATTGCGACCTGCCATGGCAGCCATTTGTTGAAATCGAGGCAAGGAGACTGCCTCTTCTTGCTCCACTTCTGTGATGTCCCAAATGGAGACAAGTTGATGATACAATGGTTTCAACGAGTACGCGTTGCCACAACATTCGTCGTTCGCCTCGTTCCATCCCAACTCTAAGGGATTGATATCGGAAGGCTCTCCACACAAGCCATCCATGCAAGTAGTAGTATTTTTATTCGGCCGAGACTTTGTCGTACGAAAATGCTGCAAGGACCACGCCAACATTCGTATGGCCAAAACCACGGGAGCTTGCACTTCCAGCGAGGGCTCATCATCGTCGTTGTTGTCGTCTTTTCTCTGATCATCCATCTGGCCATCTTCTGTTTCAAGTTCACAGTTGTGGTTATTGTTGTCGTCGTTGTTAGGCGGTTTTGGTAATTGTAACAAGTTTAGTAAGGCATTCATCGAGGCTGCCAAAGAACAGCATGATCCAAGCTCTTTTTGGAAGCGTTCTTGACATGAAAGAGAACAAAACAGCGTTTGGCAGTGACAGCAGGCATAATGGCCAAACTCATCCAGTCGATAGCTCTCGTTGTTCTTGTTGCTGGTGGTATTCATGAACTGACGGCATCTGGACGCCTCGGCCAGACCAGGAACGGGCCACAAGTAGGCATTGGGAAGTGGCGGTGGATTATTATTCCTCTCTTCCTTCGTGTTGGCACTACTACTAGTAGCAGCATTGTCATCATTTTCATCATCATTGTTATTGCCTTGTTCTTGGGCGAATATTCCTTGACAGGCCGATGCCGGTTCCAGACTCCGAAAGCAGCATTGGCAAGCACGAACGGGCCAAAAGGGCGAAGAAGCATCTTTCTCTTTGCCACTATTTGAATGTTGTCGTCGTTGTTGTTGAGGAATTTGCGAAGCAAGGGCAGCTGTTTCGGTAAACACAACTTGTCCTCGAGAAATGGGTTGTGTCGCCACCAATCCAAATCCGCGTCCCTGGGAGGACAAATCCACAATCTCTACTACATTGTGCAAGGCAGGTTTTAGAGCAAAATGGTTGCTGCTGCCGACCGTCGTAAAGGCATTGGCAAATAGTATCGTGTTTTCAGAATTGCTCCTCTCCTTGGAATCATTGGGTGTGGTTTGATCCATGCTGTGCTGTATTATTATTGCCATGCATAATTCGTCTGATTGTTGCCCCTGTTTGTGTCGATCATTCATTGATTCTCATGGATAGGAGCATGGCCACCATATTCATGAATGAATGAATCAATGAATCAATCAATGGCTAGCTAGCTAGCTGCCAATTTTTGCAGATATTGAACCTTTTCAGTGCCAATTTTCTGGAAAAATGACATTTTATCCGTTTTCCTCAATTGGCCCCCTTTATTATAAGAGGGGCTCACTAAGGAACGATTTGGTGACGTCATGACGTGTGGAATGCACGTGACGCTCAGAATGCCTAAGTCCTAGACACGGTAAGTCCTAGACACGTCCTAGACGACCCATGGATGAGATTTGAATCCAAACTCTTTGGTTGGCCTGGCTCTCCATGCCCTGCCTGCTCTAAAAAAAAAGCTGACCTGATTCCTTATGCATCAATCTCATAAATTCAAAATCAAGAACACAATTAGCCAGCACAGATTGCTGGCGATCATTGCTAACAAGTGACGTCAACACCCCGTCAACACCCCATTCGGACGACCAATTCGTGACTGACTCGATTGAAGAGTTCTCGTCGCATGGCGGCAACAAGATCCATTTTTGCCTCCACATTTCGTGTATTTTCGAAACAATGTCAACCATCACAAAAAAAGCTTTGCCGCCTATCAGCAATAATTGACTGCAAGCATCGGGGTTTAATTTAGTTGCTTGTGACTGTCTAGCTTCTAAATTATCAATATGGAAACAATGTGTCAAACGACCCCAAGCTATGGGAGCATGGAATCAGGAACAGCAAGAAGTGACGGGTTTGCTGCTAAGGAAACGAGTGCCAAGGACGATGACGACGATCGGCGTTTGGCGCAAGGACGAAAATTGGCTGTATTCTTTGGTGGTTTTGTGTTCTTATTGGTGACTCTTGCGTTTTCAGGTGCCATTGTTCTGGTGACGGCACCTCGAATGCACACGCTCCGTCGTTTCTCCAAAACATCGACGGCTTCCTTGCGTCTCGTTGGTAAGTCGCACTTCCCCGTAGATCCCAAGAAACAAACAATGCCTCAGCACGACCCCACCAAGGAGCTTTTCTTTTCACAAATCATCGATCATGACCACCCCAAAACATCGGGTCACTATCGACAGCGATACTACGAAAATCGGAACCATTTTCAACCAGGGCATCCCATCTTTTTGATTTTCGGAGGCGAAAGTGAATTGCCCAAGATATTGTATCCCTTTATCTCGGAGATTTTGGCGGCCGAAAAAGGAGCTTATACCATCAATCCAGAACACAGGTAAGTGGCTGGTTTCTCGCTTTTGCCGCGTGGTATCGATACTGTCTTTTGATTTGAAAATTAATCCACGTTCAACCTTTTAGATTTTTCGGTAAATCCTTGCCTGTCGAGAATCCTACCAAGAAGCAGATTTCCGAGCTAGTGACACCTCGTCAAGCCATTCAAGACAGTATTACATTGATCCAAGCCAAGCAAGATGAGCTCGGATGCGGCCCCCGCGGCTCCCCCACCTACTGCCCTGTACTGACCATTGGAGGATCGTACGCGGGACTTCTCTCGACCTTGGCCCGTGTCGCCTATCCGAATGTTGTCGACATGGCGTATGGAGCTGGTCCTTGTCTATTCTTGTTTGACCATAGCGCCAGTCCGTATAGCTATTATGAGCAAATTACAAGTGTTGCTCAACGCATGTCACCAGGATGCCCTCGAGCCGTTCACGAAACTTTAGCAGACGTCAAGACCAGGCTAGCTCCGTACCACAAGAAGGACGACATATTGTCTGCAGCTCGAGAGTATGGAGTCTGTGCGAATCACAAGAACCCTCTACCATCCTATATTGAAAACGGTGCCGATTTGGCACAACAAATTATCATTTTCAATTCCGACATGTTTGGCGATTCTGGAATGGACAATTATCCGCCAAGTCCGGATACCAAATTTATGCAGGCGTGTACTATTTTTAAAGACGAATCCAAATCGACACCGGAAAAGATTCGAGCTTACTTTGAGCTCATGGAGGAACCGAAGACGACGGATGATGAGCAGCGCTGTCACGCGTTTCAAGAGAGTAGCGACGGTATTGATTTTTGGGACGCCCTGTGTTGCCAAATCGTACCCATGATTGGTCGATCGAATGATACCATGTGGTTTCCCAAACCCTTTGACGTGAAAGCCTATCAAAAGGATTGCCAAAAGGACTTTGGGATTACCCACGATGTGGATGCCTTTGTACACGAATTTGGCTTTGACAACTTGAGCCATCAGACTCGACTCCTCTTGACCAACGGCGTCAACGATGTGTGGTATCCAGTATCGTATTTGGAGCCCCCTGGGGACGGAGTGGTGGTAATGAATTTTGTAAATGGTGCACATCATTCCGAACTGACGCATCAGTTGCAGGCAGATACACCTGATATTGAACTGGGTCATAAAGAGATTTCGGACTTGGTCGAAACTTGGTTGCAGCAGGTTCGAGAGGAAGGACCCAATTAATCATCTCTAGCTTTTTGGTCTCATGAAACTGAGCTTGTAAAATTCCCCCACTCAGCACGCTACCTGTGTTTCTTGTGTGCCTCATCTACAGATACACGCCTGTTTGATAGAGGTAGTGATAACTGTATTGGATTGTTTGTTTATTTGTTACATTCCCTTTCAGCTTGACGACCTAACGAACTTTCATAGTGGTACAGGTGCCTGGTACAGGATCATGCCCTTCGGACACACAGAAATCTGTCAAATCTGCTTTACTGTTCTTTAATGGAGATACATCGTCGTTTAGGTACTCCGCCGGCCAAAACGCCCGCAGGCAGTCTCATCGTCCAGCAATCCTGTCCAGCAAACCTTTCAAGCTAATATGTAGCCACGACTAACGCTCTTCCGGAATTGCTTTTGATAGGGTTTTCTAGGCACCCTGGTTGTGCCTCTTCCCGAGGTCATATCTTGAGGGTAAAAATCAATGATACGATCACATCGGCAACATTACTTCTGACTGTTTTCGTGATCCAGACATACTAACAATTACCCGAACTAAGAGTGGATGCCAATCACCCCAATGGCGTCGAAGATGATATCACGGTAGTCGCAAAGATTGCGACAAAATTATCCCCAACCTATTTCTTGGTTGGCGGGCCGAACTACTCCACAAGGGCGGGGAGGGATCGCATATGGTTGCCATCTCTAGTAGTAGTATTTTATATTATTTAAGTGAGTTCCTCGCGAACTCCTTGACCCTTGTCACCACCAAATAGATTCTTCCTTATCATGTGGGAGTGATCACTAATTCTGCTGTCACATGGGTCATCCATCCAAGCACGCATCGCCGAATCAAAAAACTCTGGAGAAGAAATGTGTACATCTTGTGCTTTAATGAAACTTTCACGAATCCAAATGGAAGTCTCCCTTGCTCCTTTCATGAGAACCTCACGGACAGGCTTGAACTTTTCCTCGCAAATATCAATCTTGAAGCTATCCCTAACAGCTTGTATTTCCTTGCTCCACTTTTTCCCGGGTACCTTGTGTGGCGCGGTAGTATTGAAGTCTGCTGTTACTCCTAGATATTCACGAAGGTCCGACCTGAGTGTGGCTTGTCGGCCAGTATCCTTGTCAGCAAATTGGCTTATCTCAGTCAAGAAGATTGGGTTTTTCATGGCTTTTGGCTTCTCCATGTTCTTACTGTACGGGAACGATTCACGAAGTAACTGCTCTGTTTCGGTTTCTGGAAGGGACAGCGTTTTGCCAAACCGGTAGAGCCACAAACCAAAGTGAGCGCGCTCGGTGCAGCCATCGTTCGCAACCCCGATGCAGGGACCGACCCTGTCAAAGGCTGTAGCGATGTGTGATCGGTTCCAGTTTCCCTCGTTATGATTTTGGATCCTGAAATTATGGAGCGATTGAAACTGAGAACAGGCATGCAAGAAAATGTGAGAACTCATAGACCCAAGTCGAACCTGCATTGCGAGGATCGAAACCAATAATTCACGTACGTATAGAACCGGGTGCCGAATTGTCATTATAAGCTTCGTCTTGGGAAAATATTGATCAAGATATACGAGACTGGGCTTGGGAAAGAACAGCTCCATCGGATTCTTGTAGCCGCGCTTATAATCCTCAAAGGGGTTCATTGCATAAAGATCCTGAACCAGCTGCCCTGGCTTATTGTTCATGAGATTATAATTCTCCACCTGGTCACACAGCATTTCTGGGTGAGAGTCTAGCCAGATCATTAGGGTAGATGTCCCTGAATGTATTAATCAGAAGCAGAGATGACATGAGAAAACACTCTAAAACAAGCAATTGGTTCATTTCAAGGTCGCTGGCGTACCGCATTTCTCTATTCCAACAATCGCGAAATCAAGCAAAAATTGCGGGTCTCCGACGATTTCACCCTCTTCGTTGACGATAGAGCTCAGCCGCGGCCAATTGGACCTGGAGCGTGGGTCTGCCTGAGATTCATCCTCGCAAGGATCATTCATCCATGCCCGCATAGCTTCGTCAAAAGCGTCCGGAGAAGATATAAAGACATCTTTGGAAGCTAAGAAGAAGGTTCGAATCCAGATGGATGTTTCGCGCGCACCCTTCATCAATTCAGCACGCAATGGGCGATACTGCTCTTCGCATATATCTATTTTCCGACTATCTCGGATTGCCTGCGACTCGGCCGACCATTTCATACCCGGGATGGCATGAGGTGCGTCTTGGTCAAAGGTATGGGTCAAGCCCAAGAAGTCAGCCAGATCTCGCTTCAAAGCGCCCATGCGTTCTGGGTCTTTATCCATGAATTGAGTCATTTCCGTGAGAAATACTTTGTTCTCTGAAGGATAGAGATAGTGGTGAGCTTCGTAAGGATGGACATCGACGATTCGCTTTTGAATGACTGAGTCAGTCATCTCAATAGTCTTGCCAAGACGATACATCCAAAGCGCAAAGTGGGCATGATCAGTGCACAGCCCCTGGGAGTGGGATTGGCAAACGCCAATCCGTTCAAGCGCTGGGGTGAATTCGGCGTTTGGATTTGGCAGATTTTGAATCCTAAAATTATGCAAGGATTCAAACTGGCGAAAACGATTAACACCGGTTTATCAAGTCAGAAAGGTGGGATAAATTACTTCATGGATACGCCAGAATGATAGCTGCCAAACTTACATATCGAACTGGGTGACGTAGGGTAAGCAAAAGCTTGGTCTGGGGAAAGATTTGTTGAAAATTTCGTAGCACACAGGGCTGGAAAATATCAATTGGGTTCTTGTACCCCCTCTTGTAATTTTCTCCGGGATAAACTTTGTACAATTGCTTCACCAAATGCCCTGGCTTGTCGTTGAACATGCTAATATCTTCGTGCTGAAAGCATTGGACTTGCGGGTGGGCTCCAAGCCATTTCATGAGCGTGGATGTGCCACACTTTTCAATCCCAATAATGGCAAAGTCCAACAAAAATTGCGGATCTCCTATCAGTCGGTCATCATGGCCCACTATCTCCTCCAATGCTGGCCACTTTTCGGATGTATCAAACTTTGTCAACTCTCCGGCGGTAACGGGCAGCTTTCCTGCTTGCTCGGACCCTTGGAATGGGATTTCTCCTTCTATAGTCTTGGTATCAAACCCCTTCTTTGGGATCATCGGATCGCACGGATCGTCCATCCACGATCCAACCGCTTGTTCGAAGAAATCAGGCGACGATACAAATACATCGGGGGACTTCAGAAAGCGTTCCCGGATCCATACCGAACTCTCTCTGGCTGCCTGCATCAATTCCTCTCGCAAATCTTTGAATTCCGATTGGCAAATATCAATTTTCCGTTTGTCGCGAATGGCTTGGGTGTCGGACTTGGGAGCAGGACGGGCTTGCGGAATTCCGTTTTTGAAGGGATAGTCCAAATCCAAGAAGGCTTGCAAGTCATCCATCAACTCTTGTTGCCGAAACCAATCCTGATCCACCAACTGCGATGTTTCGACGAGAAAGACCTTATTTTTGGTGCGATGTGTTTCGTGCTCAGTCTCGAAGGCGTGAGTATTCTTGACAATGTCTTCAATTTCGGCAGGGGGCAGGTCCAAGGTTTTCCCTAGTTTGTACAGCCATAGGGCCAAGTGTGCGTGATCGATGCAGCATCCAAGGTCGTGTGCTTTGCAAATTCCGATGCGTTCGTGCGGGGTAGGAATCTCTTTGTTTGGGTTGGGTAGCGTTTGAATGCGGGCATTGTAGAGTGACTCAAACTGCAACAGTAGAGGTTGTTGGAGTTATAGTTAAAAGCAGGTTGTCAAGTGTGTAGGAAAGCAGGCATTGGTGAGTACAGATGGCAACAAAAACTATCAGGCAGGCACAGCAATCGGGCAGCATATTCTGTACGTACAAGCCTCACGGGGTGCCGAAGGGCAATGATCAGTTTCGTTTCATTAAAGTACTGGTGAATATTCGTCAAGGTACTCGGTTGATAGATATCGTTATTGTTGTTGTAGCATCGTTTGAGCTGCGCATCTCCGGTATGCATATCGTACAAATCCTGTACAAGATCGGTTGGTTTGTTGAGGTAGAGCTTGTAATTTTCTTGGATCGGGCAGTCAAGTTGCTTGTGTCCCGAGAGGAGCAATTTGAGTGTTTGATATCCTAGTAGCATTAAAAAGAAAAATGTTGTGAATGAACGAGTATGCTCAACGATACATTCCATCCTCGATTCAAAAACACACTAATGTACTATACGTACCACATTTTTCAAATCCAATCACTGCAAAATCGAGAAGAAACTGTGGATTTCCAATCATACTTCCATCCTTGGGATCCACAATGGCATCCAAAGGTGGCCACTTGGTCAATGCTTTTCGTCGGGTTTGATTGGCCATGATTTGAATCCGTATTCGATTATTGTTTCTACCGTCCGAAATGGGGAATGCCCCCGAGTGGAGTTGGAGTTGTTGTTGCTCTCCTGCCGAGTCTGTTGTCGTCGTCAAAGCTCTCATGTCTGCGGTAGTGGTCGCATTGCATTTGCCTTGTAGGGATGCTTCATCGTTGGATTGTTCAAATCGGTAGAGTTTGACCATAAAGACAATTTGCATACCGACAAAGACACCGACAAATAAAACTGTAAAAATATAGATAAAGTACTCCAAGGCTGTCATGGGATGCTCCTCAACGTGGTAGGAAAGAAGACGTTTGGCGATTTTTCCCTTGCTGGTTGTGCCCGGAGTACCACCGCTTTTGTGTTTGGAAGAGCTGGCATCCGCCATGCCGCCGTCGTGGGGCCTGGGGGAACCGCCGTCATGGGGTTTGGAGGTGGGTCGGCGGTACATTATTCTGGTCGTCGAGTTTCAGTTATAGACAAAACGGGCGGATGAATAACGCCTGTAACTGATCCTATTATGGATTGAAATAACAGCTCACGAGGGATGTGTGGAAGCAATAGGGATTTTGGCTGCTGGATTTGGAAGAAGACGATAATCGTCGGACGCAATCGCGTTCTGGTCTTGGTGGTGACTGTTGTTGCTGTGGAATAAAAGGATCGACTCGACGATTAGAGCCAAGTATGTATAGTACCAGTGGATGTCGTGGAGTTGGCGTCGCCAGCAATATCACCTGTTCACAAAGATCCCAAGGACGTCAAAAATATAGGTAGGCTTGGCTTGTCTTGTCTTGAAGCTGATGAATACTGTATGGTAAATCTAAGCGTCAAACAATTTCCAGTATAAGGTACCACCGATTCGATGGCCGCCCCGAGCACGGATACTTGGTTTCTTCTTTTTGGCTTGTGTGTGTGAGAATTTTGGTATAGCTTTTGCTGTCCAAAATAAATAAATCCACTGGATTTATAAATTCCCTTAAAAAAGATTTCGCTTGTCGACAAAGATGGTGTGAAGTTATATAATTTGTTGGATTGACGGACCACTAACTTTTTGGTCTCGTGTCAATTGTGTGACAAATCAAGACACCCTCCTATTTGTTGGTACTATAATAAAGATGTGGCCTCCACAAAAAGTTTCGACTCTGATCAATCAATTTGGCTTGAAGGATGAATCCAAATGCGCCTTTCTTAGTATCTCCTTTTTCAGTACAGCAGTGTCCCACTTGTGCAGCCAAAATAAATAGAGAGGCCTACAATGATGTCTTCGAAACGTCGTTGCTTGACGCCTTTCTGTGGAGGGAAGGAATTCCAACGTATTTCTCGTGCAGCGTCCAAGAAAGATCCCCTTCCAAATGATGGATATTGCTGTGGGCTCTTTTCTTGGCAGAAAAAGTGGACCCAGGTAAACTTCCGCAAACGCCTTCGTTGTCAGGCGATTACGTTCGGCGTTTTATTCCAACACACGAATAATTAAATTTTAAATGATGATCCGCCGTTGTCAAGGATGAATCTTTGCGAAAGAGCCTCGTTATCATACATAGGTAGAGAGTTTTGACGAATGCTAGCTACAGTAGTAGCTAGCTAGTTGACACTGTCGCTGAGATTCGTCCAGCTACTGCTACAACTAGATGAGCGTCAACTCCCTTCGCGCTCCTACCTGGCTAGCTTGCTAGATAGATAGCAGTGGCTATAGTCATATGTATGACCTTGTCGTCGTCCTGGTTGTTGCTGTTGCTCCTTGCTTGATTTTCTTTGTGACGCCAATCTTCCAAGGCCGATCAACAGGGCGACATAGTGACTATCCATTTTCACGACACATTCATTGTTATTATGTCATAAATGAGACGTTTTCGAAAATTTCATAGTAGACTACTGTACGTAAGCTAAGTACCGTGCATCGAATCGTGAGTGAGTCGTGAGTCGTTAGTGGTGAGTCATGAGTCACACGGGATCCAGGTTTTGTTTTGCTCGTGACTGTGGTTTTGTTTTAAAAACAAAACCACAGTCACGAGCAAAACAAAACCCAGTACTTAGCTTACGTACAGTACAGGTACATGTACTATACTGAAAATAAGCTAGATAGCTAGCTAGCTTTGTCCCTTTTTAGCACCCCTTTTGCGGGATCTTATCTCGCGTGAAAATGCGCTCTTGATTTGCCCAACGAAACAGTAGCGATGAACAAAAGGTATGGATCGCGTTATGAAATTCGACAATGGGGCACACAGTCAGCCCCAATTAACATCGTCAGCGTCATATCGCGCGTACACTTTCTTTCCGGATCGGCCCAATGTAATATACTAGCTAGCTAGTAGCTAGCTACTGTAGCTAGTTCTCGTCGGCCAGGGCAATATGGACAAGGATCGTAGGTATGGCTAGATACCTACAACTAGCTAGTAGAAGAGCATATCGTATTCGTGTGTGTATAATATATTTAAATTTCGTTCTGTACGTATGACATAGACAAATCATGTCCACCAACTGAAACCATTATGACTCATGCATTCAACCGTTTCCACTCTTTGAGATCCTTTCTATATTTTTTCCAAACGTCCTTGTCTTTGATTCGAATCTTGTCGCGCAATCTCTTCAAACAGCAGAGACCCATCAACATGTAAAAAATGCCACAGGCAAAAATCAACCACGAGGATATTTGCATAAACAAGGAAGCCCAGGCCACGTGAAATTCATCCGCGTGCGAGGACACCATTTCCTTGACTCGCTCCGAATAGGCTTCTTCCAAACAAATCAATCCCAAAAAGGAATACAAAAAACCGCGCGACAGATAGGATTGCAGGAGGTCGGAATTTCGAATCAAGGGAATGGGGGTATCGCATTCGACCAAAATAAAGAGGAGACAAAACAAGGCCACGTAAACTTTGAGGGCCAAATCAAAATATCCTTGGGCTTTGAGTGGGGCGAAAAACAGTGGAATCACTACAAGCAAAGAGTCAAAGAGTGAATGAAGTTTGGTCAGTAAGTGAGTCCAATATCAGTGCATCCAAGATAAAAGCATCTCTGAAAAACTTTTGGACGTACCTTGGGTTGCCAATAATCCCAGAGAGGCAATGACGGTGACACCCGCACAAAATCGAAAGAATTCCAGACACCAATTTCGGGTGGGCATGTGTGGTTTGGTATCCATTGTGAGTGTGGTAAGACCATCCTCGGAAAGATTGCTACTGTCGTCGGCATAGGGCTTTTCATAGTCATCATCGAATAAGCTTTTGGGTGGTTCGTTTTTATTCTTGGAGACTTGTTTCTGGGCCGATTTTTTGGTGGATGCTTTGGATCGGCCTCCACCGGATTTGGAGGAAGGAGCCGCACTGTGGTTGTCGTCTGGACTGGACTGGATGGCACCATAATTTCCCGGTTGCGACTCTTCGTCTTTCTCTCCACTGGGAGAATCCAGAGGAAGCTTTCCGCTGCCAAAAAGTGGTTCCGTTTCGGAGGCGACTCGTTTTTCGTGCTCTTGATCAAAGGCCGTGTCGAGCCAAGCTGGTTCGGCGTCCAAATCCATGGTCGTTTTAGAATTCTGCAAAGTGTCACGAGGGCTTCGAGAGGATCAAATTGTACAGATTTGGTTGTAGGAATAGTTCACCGACCAAGAGTCGTCGTTGTTGTTGTCGGCTCGTGTGTATCCAAATGACAAAATTCGGTTGCCAATTGGTGGAAGGCGTGTGCTTTTCCTTCTTGTTCCCAGGATGGATGGGCGTGTGAATTATTTCTTACTGGAGCAAGTATGTTCTAATTTAGAACGACGTTTCCCACGAAAGAGTGTTCAAAAATGCAGGTATTTTTCCTTGTAATAGAAGCAGCGCTTTTAAGCCTCCGACTCGGTCATCCAGGTGTCGCACTTGGAAACACAAGTGCTTCTTCTGAATATTCGTCCACGCTACACTATAGTAGTCTCGGGTGTCAAATATTGATGTAGAGGACAAAGCTTTGGTATTAACTACCACTAGGCTAGCAGCTACTACAGTAGTAGGTGGTCGCTCCGACTGCACTTCGTCCAGAAACTACGGTAGCTAGACAAGTCTAACAGTGCACTGGTAGGTGGTAGCAGAGAGAAAATGGATAACTCCAATGCTTGTTATTATCGCACAGAAGTTTAAAATAGAGATCCGTTGATTGATGATTGATACCGTTCGTTGCAGGAAGATCCCAGTGGCGGATGACGTCGCACCCCACACATGATTTCGCGTCCATCAATGGTTTTTGTTGTTGTTGTTTTGCATTTGTACGAGTACTACTGCGCGTCTTAACTTCTATCTCTGGCCCTAATCATCACACTCACAAGGGCTTCACACGCACCACACTTTCCATTCTGTTGGTTTCTGGTCCCTTGCCCCTCCCCTTGGCTTTGAACTTTGTTAGTGATTCCATTTCTTGCAGGAAGATTTTCTCATGTTGTAACAATGCTCAAAGAATCATTAAAATCAAAGCACAAATGATTTGGAATTGCTGCATGGATGTGCAAGAGTTTCATTCAAATTCTTGCAGGGACTTCAGATTTGGTTCATGATTGATGACCTTTCCTTTGGAAAAAATATTTTTGGGGTGTCCTGATGATTGTGGAAACAGACTCAAAGTTTTGAGATGGATTCATTGGTCAACTTGGCAAGCCCATCCATGTTTTTTTTTTTGAACAAATGACACTTAAGTCAAAGCAGCAAAATTTGCGAAACCTCCTCAAAAGACTGAGCATTGTTGAATTTTAATTTTGTTAGGTTGCGTTCAGCAAATTGTTTTAGGAGGGAACACACACTTTTTCTGTGGAACATGATGCTAGATAAGAGGTTGCATGGTTGACATGACATGCAGTGTTAGCTGGTTATAAATCAAACAAATTGGAAGATTCTTAAAAATGTTCAACCGGCAGTTGAATTGAGGTTGACAACAGCCTTCCATTTGCACAGTGAGACATCATTCAAAAGCAACAGCATCTGTCCAATCTTGAGATTTCAAGGACCGCAACACAGTTGAGATAAATCATTTGTTTGATGCAACTTGTGGTGTCTCAAAAAGAAGGCATCCAGGTTTTTGCAACAGTGCTCAAAAGTTGATGATCATGTGTTGTTTTGCTTTGGCTGTTGGTGTCACCAAAAGAATTGGGTTTGCCTTGGACCAGGTTTCTGAGCATTCTTCATTATGAACAAAAACCCTCCTTTGTTCACAGAGGATCATTCCAAGATTGTTGTCAATTGGTGGAGCTGCACGAGCTAAAGCCATTCCTTCAGTTCATCATCACAGTCAGCTGGTGTTGTGCGCGTCAGCCTCAACTGTTGATTTCTGCCCCCAATTTCCTCTTTGTCAAAAGGGTTAGGGGAACAGAGCCGGGATTGTGCTGTTGTCTGAAAAAACATCAAAGAAGCAGTCATGATGCTCCAAAGGGGCAATCATCCAAACTCAAAGATTGTTGTGGAGGCCAAAGGCAAGACTCTCATTGTGAAGATTGAAGAGTGTGAAGCACTTGCTTGGGCCCAGAGAAATTTGGGCGTCAACATGATTGAAAAAAATGTTGAGATAAAAAATGCACTGAAGGAACACCTGCAGGATCATTGGTCCAGAAAAGACAACAAGTCATGGTTGCCACTTAGGTCAAAATCACAAAATGATTGTAACCTCAAAATTGATGTTGCATTGTCATTAGGTTGAATGCTGGTTCTACTTAAACTGGGCAAACATTTTTGGGCTGACATGCACACATTGCTGGGTCTGTTGTCACCAATCATTTCAAAGTTAACAGAGTTTCTCAACGTTGAACAACAGGAGGCTTAACTGAAGTTTGCTAAAAAAAATTGTACCAACTTCGTGCTGACAAAAGCACAATTTGCACAGAACAACATTTGTGGAAGTCACTCAAGATCCAATGCTCTGATGGCATCATTCACAGCATGGACCCTCAATTTTGTGCAAGTGATGGTGATCTTGAAATCAAGCAATTTTTGGTAGCAAAATAAGATTATGATTACAGTGTTTTCAAATTTGAACTCTTTTGGGTTGTCTGTGCCTAAAGAACATGGTTAATCTTTGAACTTTCTATGCAGGACATTTGATGCCCTAACCCTTCAGTTGCCAAGATCACTGAATTTGTGGAGTCTTATGAGCTGTTTATCATTGCAACTTGAAATTCTCTTTCATAAAATGATCAAGGCCAGTAAATCAGGGGTGCCATTTCAATTCCTCTCAAGCTATCTGATAAAAGAAAAAACCATTCATATGAATTAGTGCATGTTGAAAAACACAGTTGTCTCACAAAGACAGATCCTAACTAGCTAGTGACCCTGTGTAGTGATATCATGTTACATGCTTGCTGGCAAACCAAAATGGAAAAGAGGCAGAAGGTTCACAATTGTCCCCTATCTTATTGTCTTGCACTCTCTGGAGAGAAGGAAAGCTTTGTCTCCTTGGTGACAAGTCGAAAGATAGGTCTCTGTAACATAGTAAAAATGCATTCCATGCCATACTAGCTAATGCTTTTAATGGTTCTCTTCATCCAAAATTTGCATGGGTAGGTCCGTACTCACTCCTCGAGGAGGTAACCTCCCGTCTTTTTATCATCATTCCCTAAAATAGTTAAATGGCACCAGTATTATTTATTTCTTTATTTATGTTCTACCTATTACATGGAAACATGATACGAACGTCCATTGGGATTGTGAATGGGTGTCACATTGAGGATTTCACCACCCCGATGGATTTGAGCACACCATTCGTACCATACGCGATGCTGTTGTGGAGCCGCGGCGGCTGCAGTCGATGCGCCTGTCACTACTGGAGTTGGTTGAACGTATCCCGTCGCCGAATCCGTTCGACGCCAAATACTAGCGGCAACGGTAGCACCGGCCGGCACCGGAAGTGGTTCTCGCAATGGAAAGTACAAGGGAAACCAAGAACACATGTCCTTGGAAAAATTGGCGGGTGCGGTACTGATTTGCGTGGGTGGCGCCGAGGATGACATTTCCGAGTCTGGCGTCCCCATGAGATTCTTGACACTGGGATGATCTTCATCAAACAAATCCGCGGAAAAGGTCCCCAAGAATCCGTGAATGGTAATGGGGGTGGGTGCCGCACCAGCATTGGCGGTAATCAATTGTTCGACGGCACGATCCAAGGGAACACTACCACCACCACAATAGGCAGCGTGGGTCGGACTGGTGACAAATTCCAAATGCACGGTGCGGGTCAAATCACCACCGGCTGTCATGCCATCATGAGAAAAGGACCAACAATCCAATTCGTTATGGGTTTGAGCGGCCGAATGACTGCGGACCACGTACTGTAAAACAAAAAAACAAAACAAAAGGAAATAAGTATTGTTAGGGTTGGTATAACATGCCACAAGAAACCCCAACTTCAAAACAAGGTGGAATGTATTCTACTATATAGTACGTACCGGTGTTTCCATGGCGGCCAAGGGCCCGACACTCTGTCCACTAATGGTACTGGTGGTACAAGAACTTCCATTGCTGCCACCACCACCCATGCTAATGACGGCCGGCAATTGGGATTGATGGCGGGCCTCGCTAAAAAGGCGCAAGGACGAGACGGGTGCCAAATAACTGGTATATTTCATGGGAATGCTGAGCGTCGTAGACTTGCAAACATCCGAAGACAGCAAGACTTGCAAACATTCCGGACTCAATTCGTTGCATCCAAAACTCCCGAGCAATTCACTAATGACAATGTCGGCCTTATTGGTGGGCAATACAGTATTGGGTTGCGTCAATTGTTGTTGCGTCACGAGACGAATGTCCTGATGCAAGACATGAATGGTATGTTTTTTCCAGAGGGGATCCCCTGCCACCATGGCATGGAGATAGACGACGGCGGATGGATTTTTTTCAATCGCATGCACAATGATGCGAGGCAGACTGCTCGTCGTAGCATCCCCTTGTTGGACGACGCGTTGCAAGATGGCTTCCAAGGCCTCGAGTGCGGCCGTCACCAAGGGTCCTCGACCTGCGCCCGCCACCACGACGACAATGGGATGATGGTTGTGGTGGTTGTTGTGTTCCGTTCCATCCGTCATGTTGTTAGCGTCCGCAGATTGTTGACGTGCCAACAAAATGGCATCCATCGCCCGCAAACAGGCCTCGCGATATTGCACGTATTTGATGGGATCCCGTTCAAAGGTTTCGTACATTTGATTTTCCAAATGATCGGCGAGCGGTTGCAAGGGACGTTGGAGGGAATCCAGATAGGCCGCCTCGGCTTGGGCCACGTCACTGTCCAAGGCGGCAAGACATTCGGGGCGCTGTCGAATATGATGAATGTATTGGAGATAGGGCAAACAATAGGTACCTCCGGCTCCAGCTCCATCGGGAATTTCGTGAACACTGGGTCCTTCCACCACCACGCGAAGGGTACGACCCACGCGCCGCAAGGCTTCGGTAAACAACACCTGATTGATCTTGGCGAGCGTGGGATAGCCACGTTTGTTGGTCAAAAAGACTTTGGTAGGAAAACACAGAGCTTTTAATTGCGCACCGATCGCCTTGTGCAAGACCGTCATTTGAGCCGCGACGGTAGCACCGGCGGCCGTCGCATTGCTACTGGCGGCACTCGCAGAAGACGCCGAGGTTTGTCCAAAGGCCAGGGGTTCGGCCCATAAAATCATACCCAAACAAGCGGGGGTATCGCACAAACGACAGAGGACATCAAATTGATGCAAGGCCAAATCACTCAAGACGACCTTGACCCACAGTTGCGTTCCACTCGTACTGGCTTCCAAACACAGAGACTGCAACAAGCGAGCATATTCCAAAAAGAGAGCGGGTGGCGAAGGAGGGGCCGGCAAGACAATGGCGGGAACGTTCATGTGCAAGCCCCATTGGACTTGTTTGGGCAAACGCTCCAAGGTCAAGTCCCAATGGCTGGGAATCTCGGGACACACACCCACTATGGAAGTACGCCACCATTTACTGTCCAGCGTCAAAACATCCTCGCGACCCTCCAATGTATGGGGCAAGGCCGTCGTGACAAAATCATACTCGTCTTCGCGGGCGGCTTTCAATAAGGTGGCAGCATTGACTATAGATAGATATAATGTGAAAGAGTGTGAAAGAGTGTGAAAGAGTGTGAGAGGTTGAGGCAAGTGGACAAGCAATCACAGTCATTTTTCGGATTCTCATTGCACGTAGAATGCAGTACAATTTCTACGGAAGTGAAACAAGGCCACGCCCTGGTGGAGAAACAGAAACCTACCTTGGGATTGAGGAATAGAAAGACCCACAACAAGACTAGAAGGTCTATCTCCGTTGGCACTGTTGCTTGACATGGTGAATGTATCAAATAAGTTATAATACTACAGCTGTCTCTTATACACATCTGACGCTGCCGACGAATAGAGAGGTGTA
>ENA-ORBV01003757-ORBV01003757.1-microbial-mat-metagenome-genome-assembly--contig:-NODE-3757-length-29996-cov-12.690163_pt1 | contig 29996 bp, 27 predicted proteins | sample MGYA00237777_ERZ505514 | MGnify/ENA primary metagenome ERZ505514 (study PRJEB26160, sample SAMN06269048) | microbial mat metagenome | isolation source: Oligotrophic lake microbial mat | place... | reverse complement strand
CCTTCAAAGCCCGCTTCATTGGCTGACTGAAAAGCCAACTTAGGCTGTCTGCGGCTGACACCTGCGACGATCGCCTGCTTAAGATCGGCATCGGCTTGAAAGCGAACCTCCGTCATACTCTAGTTTGCTTTTGGGCTTGAGCCGCTTTCAATTTCTGGTGTAAAAGGGGACTCTTCTTCCTCAAGGTTTGCTGCAACTGCTGAAATTCCGCCTCACCCTCTTTCAAGTACGTATCGATCATCTCTCGATGAGCAAGATAGAACGTGATAGCGCCATAAACTTGCTCTAGGGATAGCAGCGGGAAATTTTGGGCAATGCTCTCAGGAGATTCGCCATTCAAGAAGGCGTAAACAACCGAATCAAGGGAAATGCGGGTTCCTTTAATCCAATAGCCCTTGTCTCGTTGCTCAACATACGGGTTCGTCGAGGCGTTTGGTAAGTTCAGCATACTGAAGCCATCTTCTTGCTAGATCGTAATGGCTCCTCCATTGTAGGATATCCGACTTTATAGAGTCGCCGCGATCGCTAAAGCAGTAGGCGATCGCTCCCTTCAGAACGTGCAGTGGGTTGAGCGATCGCTTTAACTCAATCGATGAGAGGGGCGATCGCACTGCAATAACGTTCCTATTGAGCGGCAGCCAGTAACTTTTGCATCTACACTAGGAGCCTTCGGCAGCCTGCTCCAGCTAGGTTGTTAAGCAGATTTCTGCAATGCATCTACCAGTTCAATTTTTATCCATTGTTCAGGAGACATAACAAAGCGACCATTGCAAGTCATACCATACCAACGACCGACCCCGTAAGACCGAAAACTAGCTGTATTCGCAGAAGTAAGCCCACGAATAATATCCTGATTCTCAGGTAGCTGGTAATCATCCATAACGCAAATTGGGTCGCCTACCGGAACCCAACGCCACAAGCCAATTCCTTTAGAACGTGCATACTCTAGAGCACCTTCATCGAATCCAACTGGCGTTATTAATGTGCCCTTCGTGCGATCAGCCCCAACTTGGTTGAGTTTAGCGTGAAACTCTTCTACATCATCAACTGGAACTTTGCCACTGTAGTTTTTGCATTCCCAAATCCAAACTAAAAATGGGGCAGATGCATCTTTTCGGAAGACTTCAATGGATAGGTCAAAAATGATGTTTTTCCCTCGATCTCGCGAATAATAAGATGGCTTGTGCTGAATATGAGTTTGTACAGGAATTATACCAAACTCACCTTGAGTCAACTTCCTCTGAATTAGGCTTAACACCTTGAGCTCATACTCAAGCCCTGCATTCATGCCAGAGAACCTCATCCAATTTGAACTACTACAATTTGCATGTTAACGTCTTTTATTTGTTTCACTATTATCGGTATCAGCTTAACAACTTACTGCATAGAATTTTTTCTCGGTAATACCCTGATTTGGGCATTACACTCACGTATTTTTCCATGATGTTTTTGGCTCTATCGTTCCAATTATGCTGATTTAGGCTTCAATTAGCTCTAAACCCTTGCTAGCCAAGGATCTCAGCCACAAAGGTATTCTTGTTAGGCAGAAAGGACTTCAAACCTTTATCTAGCAAGCTTTTCCTCGTAATTTCGTCTGATTTAGCATAGTTTGGTCGATAGACCCATATTTTTGTACCAGGGACATCATAAGAATTTTTCCGCATGATATGGCTTCTGAGGGGAGTCATGGAGAAAATTTGCGTAGCACGATCGCCCCTTGTGCCAAAACGCGATCGCCCTTCTCTACTTCTCCGAGACAACCAGGCTTGAGGAGGTCGATTATCTCTTGCGATCGGTCGCTTCAAACTCATGAATGCAGCCTACAAGCGCTCCACAGGTTAGCTGGCTGATGGCATCGAACTCATTTTCCCCAGTTCAACGCTCACAGCATCAAAGCGATCGTCGCCAGGACGATAGGACAACACTTCCAGACCAATTGGCTCACCACTCACCCCGTCCTTGATCAAAATCACCCCGTCTCCAAGCTCAGTCGCAATTTGATTTAGTCTCGGCACTTGCCAAAAGACGCTTAACAATTCCGTCTCTGGTTCGTAAAACACCTTTATTTGAGCCATACCCTTTCCCCTTCTTTAATCGCATCGGTTTGGTAAGCCGTGATGAGGAATCCATCTCCATTTAAGCGCCGCGCCACCGCAACAACCCAACGTTCTTCTCGCCGCACCCGATAGAACAATAATACGTCTGCATCTCGGCTGCTGCGTCGAACTTCATCCGGTGCAGAAAGAGCCAATTGAATGAGATCTTCCAACGCCTCCATATCAGGATGCTTAATTAGCAACCGTTGCCAATAGTCTTCGGATGTCCTGACCGTAAAGTTAAGAGGCGTGACAATTTCAAACTTCATGGAAGACTATAAGTATTAGTTTAGCTGCGTTTTTCAAGCTGTGATTGATTCAAGCACTGTTGCTGCGCTGCCAAGCCCAAGATCACTCAAAAACCCATACCTCTACTTCTCCGACACAACCAGGCTTGAGGATGCCGATCGCTCCCCATCGCCATTTATCTGATACAATCAGCAGCCAGTTAGCGTTGAAAACACAATCGGAGTATGACTATTGAATCACGGCTCGAAACGATTGATGAGCGGATTGCCCAACTGGTAGTGATTGCAGGTGAGCTAGTCAAAGCGTCGGTGCAGCAGCGTGAAAGCATTGAGGGATTGGTGTCAGGCATGGGGCAGTTGATCGAGTCTAATACTGAGTTCAGAATGGATTTGGCTGAGCTGAAAGCAACGACTCAACAGCAGGCTGAAACAGCAGGGCTTCAGCAGCAGATGATTGAGCAGTTAATTCATCAGAAAGAAGCGCCATAAAGTTAGCTTGCAACCTCTACTTCTCTGACACAACCAGGCTTGAGGATGCTGATCGCCCGAACTCTTCGGGAGCATATTCTAGATGTGCCTCTGCACCAGGGTAAAGGAACGTACCGGGAGTGACGGAGCGGACGAGGTAATGCAGAGTGTAAACGCCTGGATCGAGCTTGTCGCCAAAGGCAACGACGCGATCGTGGTAGATCGTCTGATAGTCAAGTTGCCAGCTATCGCCCTGTGCCTGAAAATAGGGTGTCGTCGTTTGGAAGCTGTTATCAACCGCCTCAAAACCCGCAGGTAGAGGATCAGTGACAACCACATGATCGACGGGATGATCGGTGATGATTTCCAGCCCAATGTCGTAGACTTGCCCAACCGGAACCGTGAGCGGATCGGGTGCAACCAGTCCCGTTTTGTACAGCACCTTGTCTTCGTTGGCGGGACGAATGGTGCGGGTGACGCGCAGACCATTCAGCTTACCGGGTTGGTTGCCCTGGAGCCGATAGCGGTAGGCAACCAGATAGTGCAGAATGCCCTGACCCGTTTTCTTGAGGGTCAAGTCGTTGCGATCGCGCGGGAGATCCGCCATCTTCACCGACACATCTGCGCTGGGAGTACGGTAGCCTTCAAACTTCGCGGTACTGAGCGTCTTGCCTGCTAGGGTCGCCGTTGCTTCAAAGCTAGGCGGCGTGGGCTGAAGCTTGCTGTATTCAACCAGTGCAGTGAGCGCTTCCGCATTGTCGTAGGTTCCTTGCCAGGTGCCGTTCCGCCGCTGAGCTAGAAGACCTTTCAGCAGTCGATCGAGATCCTCGGACTTAGCTTTTTGGGCAACGAAGAGTCGTAAGGCTTGCGCTTGAGCAGTGGTAGAAGAATTCAGCCAGCGCCAGTTAGGTGGCAAGTTCACCGTTGCGTTGCGTCCGGTCTGGTAGATCGTCTCCTGGAGTTGACCCACCATTGTTTTAGCTTCTTGCTGCCACTCAGGAAACTGAGACAGGTATCGTGCTAGTTTGATCCGGCTGACCGAATCAAGCTGGTTGCGCTGACTGTAGAGATCTGAGAGGAAATCGTTGCGTCGATCGCCCAACGCAGCAAGCGCAATCAAAGTTTCCAGACGCACCTGATTTTTGCAGAGTGCTTCTTTGCAGAAGTCGTACTGTCCGGGATCGGCGAGGAGTTTTTTGAGATAAGCGATCAGGGGAGTTTTGAGTTTTGTTCGCGCAGCGTCTCCGAAGGAGATATTTTGAGTTTTGAGTTTGTCAGCATCACTACTAAAGGCGCGATCGGCAAGGGCGATCGCTTGGGCAGCGTAGGGGGTGATGAAGGGATCGGATGCCTCTTGGCTGGGATAGGAGGCGAAACCGCCATCGGGTTTTTGAAGCGTTTGTAAGCGCTCGATCGCCTGAGTCGCCTGTTGGGTGGGATTGAAGCTGGCGAAGGTTTGCCCGTAGGTTTGGGCGAGGGTTTGCAGGTTGGCGGCGATCGCCAGTTGGCTGGCGGCAGGTTCCAGGAAGGGGAGGTCGGTTTCGTCCAGCACCTGTTTAGCGGGAGCAGCCAGTGTGGGAATCAGGCTACTGGCAAGGGAAAGGTTCAGACCGCCTGCATCGGGTGCAACGTTTTTATCCACATTCAGGGGAATGGTTGCCTGATCGGTGGTCGTTCCCGCTTCTACTACCTGTTCCGTCACATCAAGCGCTTTAATGTCGAGCGGCACTTCAAAGGCATCGGTGGCGCTGCCAAGCTGGGTGGTAAATTTCACCTTCGCATCGCCTGTAGACTGCACCACGACGGGAAACCGATAGGCGCTGGTGCCTGTGGTTGCCTGCGTCTGCTGTTGTCCAGAGGAGTTATCCAGCTTCAGCGGATCGGTAACAGAGCCGTTAACTGCCAGATTGCCCGTTTGTCCAGCCGTGTTGGTGACGGATACGCCTACCTGGAAGCGATCGCCCGGACGCGCAAACTGCGGTAACAGTGGATTCGCAATCAGCGGTTTCGTCGTTACAAAAGTCGTATCGCTATTACCAAAATGCATATTCTCGTCGGTAGCAACTGCCATGACGCGCCAGGTAGTGAGGTCGTCAGGCAGCTTGAATTTAACGGTGGCATTGCCGATCGCGTCGGTCTTCACTGAGCCGTTGTAGTACGCCAGCGCTTTGAAGTCCGTCCGAACGCGTGTGCTGCCTGCGCCATTGGAGGCACCGCCGCCGTAGCCCCACCCTTTTTCCAGCGGTGATGCCTGCGGTTGCAGCACCACATCGGGTCGGTTGTCGCTCAAGCGAATCGAGACGGGTTGTTCGGCATACACCGTCTTCACCAGGTCAGGCGGACGATAACCGCTAAGTTGCAGCACCGCTTCGTTCACCACCATCAGCGTCACCTGTCCCTTTGCTGCCTGACCCTGACTGGTGAGCCGAAGCTGCACGGTTTGTTCGTCACCAGGCTGGAGGGTCGGTTTTACTGTCGTTTCGACGTTGAGATACTGGGGATTCAGGTCGGTTTCAAAGGGGACAAAGCCAATGCGGACGAGTTTGTCCAAGCTGCCTGGTTCTAGCTGCTCCAGCGGTTTGCCCTGACGCACCAACACCGCTTCCACTGCCGCATTGGGCAACATCTCAGGCGTAACCTGGAACTGCACACTGGGCGCACTGCCCTGCACTTTGGTCAGGGTTTTGTAAAGGGTGTTGTGGCGCACCACAGCAAAGTACAGTTCACCCGCTGGGTAGGGTGATTGAATGAGCGCAGTTGCCGTTTCGCCTACCTGATAATGCTTTTTGTCGAGCTTGATTTCTAGACGATTGTTGCGGTAACGGCTGCCCCAACTCGCGGACGCATCGCCCGTTGCCCAAAGCTGAACATCAGTAGCGCTGACTTGATTATTATCTGCAAAGGTCGCTCGAATGCGATACGACCCGGAAGTCGTCGGTTTCAAATTAGCGCTCTGGGGACTGGCATCTGACTGGACATCCGCCGTAGCAACGGTTTTGTATTCCACCTGATCTTGCTGGGTGCGGCTACCTTCCACCAGTTTTGATACGCGGCTATAGGTCATCTGCTGGAGTTCCAGATGGACTTTTTGATTCAAAACTGGGGTACCTGTGGGGTCGGTGACAATGACCTTTACAGGAAAATCCTGTCCTGCCGTTGCTACAAAGTCACTTTGCAACCCAATCAGCTTATCGGTGGGTAGCGCCAGAAAGGTTTTGGAGTCGGCAACAGAGAGATTCGACACGTCCGAGACCTGGGCATCGACGCGGTAAGTCATGGGGTAGGGCAGATCTTTGTCGATCGCCACAGACTGACTACTATCCCCGGTTTTGCTCAACACCTGATTGGTTTGCAGCACGTCAGTCGTGACCGTAGGCGCTTCTTCGGGCCAAAACCACTGTTGCCCAAACGCGAAGCCATCCCAACCTTTGGGTGCAAATTCCGCTTGCTTTCGAGTCACGTAATACTCGACTTTGCCACCTTCTACAGGGGAGCCAAAGAGATAGTTGCTTTGGGTTTTGGCGGTGATGGTTGTGCCGACGGAGGCGATCGAGGAGAAGTTTTGAGTTTCGAGTTTTGAGTTTTGAGTTGAATTTGGCTCAGCGGGTTTGCTGCCTTCTAAGGTCAACGAGACTCTAAAGTTAGGTGGTTTAAATTCGGCAACGCGGAATTCGCCCGCGATTTCAACCTCGTTCGCGTTCTTGGCGAGAATGGCGTAATAGCCGAGGGGCTGGTTTTTGCCGATCGCCCATTCCTTCGAGAACGTGCCGAACTCGTTCGTCGTCTCGGTGCCCAGGCTGGTTTCCTGACCGTTGGAGTCGCGCAGGGTGAGGGTATAGCGGGCGTTTTTGTCCTGTTTCAACGCGCCGTTTTGCAGGTAGTAGGCAGCACCCGTAAACCAGGCCGTTTCGCCCGGTTGGTAGAGCTTGCGATCGGAAAAGATGATACCCCGCGAATCCGGCTTACTGCTTTGCCAACCTGCGTCAACGCCATACTCATAGGCTCCGCTGTACTCTAATGTGCGCGTAAAGGCCCAATCCTTGCCTTCTTGCGCCACGACCAGCAGCTTCGGTGCATCGGTAAAGCGTCCACCACCCATACAGGTCTGCAACGCTTTGCTGTCGAGCAGCAGCGTCCCAGTTTTGTCGGTTTTGCCTGTGGCACAGGCGCTAGGCTCAGGCTGGTCTTTCGCTTCTAGCTTCGATGGATAGATTTGCACAGCGGCATTGGCAACCGCGCCACCATCGGACAAGTGGCTGACGCGCACCATGCCCGATTCGGGAAACCACTGAGCAAACACGCCCAAATTGGTCAACTGCACCAGACCGTAGGTGGTGGGTTCACGCCACTGCTGCTGCTTACCGTCCTGGTACTGATGGGTGCGCGCCTGAACGCCATACGCCAGCATTCCCGTCGCACCGCCCAACTGTTTTTGTAGCGGGACTGTGGTGTCGATCGCCTGATTCTTTTGCCCCTTCACCGATGTACTCTTCCAGGCAGAAAGATTGGGCAGCAATCCTTTCCCGTTCTCGCTGGGCATGGCGGATTCGGCGTAAACCAGATCGGTAGGCTGCACAACCGCAAACGCCGCTTTGTAGTTAGACAGATTGACCGTCGAGAGGTTAAGTTGAAGTTTTTTACCTGTCGGGAAGATATTTAACCCAGAGGGTGCCCAGAGGTCGGTTGCTACGTCGCCTGTTTCGTAGTCGATCGTCGTCGGTTTACCGAGCGTCTGTCCATACTTGTCCTTGAGATCGGCACCCAGCTTTACCGTATACTTCTTGGCTGGTTCGAGTGCCCAGGGGTTAATGGCGACAATGCGATCGCCCTCGTACACTCGCACCAAGGGCACATCTTTCTTTGGTGCTGGCTCAACGGTAATGTTGGCGATCGCCGACTCTGCATCCACTTCGTTATTGAACTCTAGCTGAGCGCTACCGTTGACAAAGCGTCCCATAGCGCCGCCTGCATCCGGTTGCCCATAGTAGCTGAGTTTCTGAAACGCCAGCGGTGAGTAGGTTTCGACCTGGCTGGCAAAGACACTTTCGCTCGCCAGATTGCCCTTTGCCGACGCTAACCCTGGCGTGATTTCCAAACGATAGCGAGTGGCTTTTGCGAGTGGCTGCTGGGGTTCGAGCGTATAGAACCAGTCCCGCACAGACGGATCAAACTGTTCCGTCGGCGCTTTCTCTTCAGGATATTGGTCGCGTGCTTTCTCCTCACTCCTTTCCAGCGCCACATTCAAGCCCACACCGTTCTTGTCATTGCCAGATGCAAGCTGTACATGCTCTTTCAGCGAGGTTAAATCTAGCTCCACATTCGATGTGAATTTGAGCACAGGCTTGACCTCCAGCGGCTCGACGGCTTCACCTTGCGCTGTTCCGGCAGCAGGCGTACCGGGCAAAGCGGTGAGCTTGATCGGTTCGGTATTAAATGTCCAGGCAAAATCTTGCTCCAAACGATGCTGCCTCAGATCTGCTAAGCCTGCTTTGAGCGTCACCTTGATGCGGGTGGCTTTGGGAATGGCGCGATCGCCCTGAAAGCCCACCATACGCGGCGTGAGAAAGCGCCACTGACCAGGTAGGGGCGGCACCAGTTCAAACTGCTTCAGCACGTCTTGTGGCTCTTTACTCTCCAGGCTTTCCACCGGCAGCAACGGCTCTTTGAAGCGAATGCGGATTTGTGCCGTGGTGGCGGCTTCTCCAGTGGGACTGATTTGCTCAATCCAGTCGGGTAGCTTGGGTGCGGCTAGAGCAGCAACGGAGGGTTGTGGGTTGGCGGTCGGCGTAATGTTCGCAACGCTACAGCCTTTGATGGCAAGGGCAACGCATAATGCCAGCAAAACAAACCACGGCTTAATGCCGTTGCTACTTTTCATCACCGATTTCCCCACTGTATAGGCGATCGCTGCAACAACGAGCCTGTTCCCACACCATTCCTACCCGTAAGGATGGGTACATTCCCGGTAATAGCTATAAATCTTTACTCGTAATGCCAAAAGGCTCGTAGTCATATCCATCAATTATGGACTTTGGAAAGCAGCAACGCTTTGTGTATCCGTTCTGAGGAGCACAGAACTGTCTTGCTCAATCTGGCTGTAGGAAGAGGCTTGTTGGCAGACTCACCTTCTACCGTGAAAGTGAGTAGGGCTATTGTTCATCGCAGGAGAGCCTTCAACCATGCTTCGTACTGCTTTATCGCTAACTTGTGCGATCGCTGTTCTCGCTCCAGCAGCAGCGTTTGCCAACGACCGAGACTATCGCGGCATCAGCCGCCCTAATGACAATCGCTACCGTTACCCTGAACGAGTGCGCACGATCGACCGTTACGATCGAAACCGCTCGTCCGATCGCTAGGACGACCGTGAGCGGGAACGGCGTGACGCAGAACGGGTGCGCGATTGGCGCGATCGCCGTGATGATCGTTTTCGCCGCAAAGATGATCGCGATCGCTACGACCGACCCGGAATCATCATCATTCCACGGATCTCTTTTTAGAGCGAGCCGTTCTAAGCGAGGCGCAGCTTGATCATCAGTGCGGTCGCCTTCAGGGTCTCGTCGTTGCTCTTGCCGATCACCAGGGAACCGTTTGTTTGCTTTCGCTGTCTAATGATCATTCACCTTGGGAGGTCTGTGCCATGCTGAGTCTTGTTTTGCCAATCCTCGCGTTGGCGATCGCCCTTACACCAATCGTTGTGTCTGCTAGAGTTGCCTACGAACGTGAGTTGGCAGAGTAAACGTATGACCTCACTTCTGGTGAAAGTCGGGTCAGTAAGGCTGTTGCAGCGGGTCAGTCGAGCGGCTCAGTGGGTACAACTATTTGATGTCTACTTGGGGGCTGCCAGCGGGGGGCAGGTTTTATAGGCAGGCGATGTTTTATCAAAATTGCACTTGTAAATAGTTTCTTCCTGCCAGCTCAAGGGAATTTCAAGCAGGTCGCGTGTGCCAGTGAGTCCCTGCCCAACAAACAGCAGTAGCGCTACGCAATTTAGCACTACATGTACAGTACGCCAGCGGTTAGCCCGATCCTGATAGATGTCGCGGACGATCGCCAGCGAAAACACCATCAGCAAGGCTGCGACCAGCCCAATGTAAAAGTGGGAAATGTACCACGCATTATCTAGACGATAAACCCCATCCTGAAACCCAAGCACTACAATCCCAATGCCAGTGAGCGTAGCAAAAACACCCCGCCAGAGCTTGTCTTGTGCGCGATACAACAAGGCGAGAGAAGCAATGGTTGCCGCATAAAGCAGCCCAATAAACACGACCTGGAATGGCTCTTTACTCAACAGCTCCTTGGTCTGAATGTTGTCAACGATTGAGCGTGTGATACCAAGAAAGTAAACAGCTACGACTGAACCCGTCAGCCAGCGACCTAATTGAACGTGCTCTTGACCAACGGCAGGCGGGATCTTGCTTTTGTTTCCTGCTTTTACCTCCAAGCGTCGCTGGCGTGTTTGCCACGCCATTCTCACGACCATGCCAATGAGAGGGAACACAAAAATGACCGCGATCGCAGGATGAAGCAACAGCACAATGTCTTTAGTATTGAGATCCATATCACTTTCTTGGAGTGTGCATGAGCAGTTTGAAATGTTGAGACACTCAAACTGCTAGTAGACTATCAGGTCAAGCTGAGAGCTTGCTGAATTGAGTCAAACTCCTCAAAATTAACCCATCTCAAGCAAAGTAAGGGCATAGGGAAATTGATACTGTGAACAAATGTATGCCAGTGCTTACTGCATCAACCTTCCTATGCCCACTCACGGTCTTGCCCCGCTCTTAATGTGGCAAGTTACACCTTCAGCACCCAGGCACTGCGGGTATCAGCACTAACAAATGATGCTGGTACAACCGCAAGGTCAACTCCTAAGGCTTTGAATGCAGAGCGAATCAAGGTTGCATGAGATGCCTCAGTGGCACCAATGCTGGCACCGGCTGTCACCAGTGCAGGCGTTTTGAGTTTAGCAATTTCACGACCGTAGGCGATCGCAGCATCGGTTTCCAGCGCTAGCGCCAGCTTAGCAATGTTGACATCAGAGTCAAGTGCGCCTTCACCTGCCTTCAGATAAGCCGATACGTCATACTGCTTTTGCGCCGCAGCAGGAATCCCGCCCAGTTGTGTAATGACCGCTGCCAGCGTGTCGCGGTGCTTTTTATGATCTGCCTGATTTGCCAGCGCGATCGCCAACACGGCTTTACCCACAGCAGTGCTGGTTAATTTACCCGCAGCGAAGCTGTATGCCCAAATTGCCTGATGTTCATAAAACAACGCGCCGTTCAGCACTTTGCTATCATTTGCCTGCGCTGCTACAGGTGCAGCGTCCACACGTTTGACGACGGCTGGAATGCCGATCGCGCCCGCTGCGCCGACAACGGCACCTGTTTTCAGCAGGTTACGGCGCGACCAACGTCTGCCGCGAAGGGCTGTTGCGTCTGATAGCATTCTTCTTTCCTGATCCATGTCGATGTTCTCCTAAAGGATGTGTAACTCGGTTTGTGTTTAACCAGCGCACGTGGATTCGGTGGGCAATCACGTAAATGACTGCAAGCACCACGAAGCCAACGCATACCTTGAAGCCCAAGGGGTAAGCTGTTATGCATTTAAATTTTCGAGTTGATCTAAGCTAGCAAGGGGTTTTAGCCTCCTGAATACCCAGTTTGAATGATTAACAGCTTAGTGCTTGGCTGCATCGAGTACCGTTCTTTCTACGCACTTAAAAGCAAGCTCTTGTTCTACCGTTTCTGGAAGAAGCAGACTAAGCCGTGATAAACGAGTCTAGAAAGTGATACGCAATTCTTCCAGCTTTGGATTTATTATATGGCGTAACAAACCTGCTTAGAATCAGGCATTAAGCAGGTTTAAGCAGCCTCTTCAATAGGCAATCTGAATCAACAAGCAGGTCTGCAACTCGGTAGTAAAGGGCATTTGCAGCAACACGCCGAAAGGTCTAAGAGTAGAAATGGTTATGCTTAAGGCGACTTTTACGACATCCGCCTAGCGAATTCTGACAAAGCCAGCTTTGGCGATCAAATCTTGCCCCTGCGGTGAGAGCAGAAAGTTTGCATAGGCTTCACCAGCCTGTTGCTCGGCAGCGCCATTCTGCTTCACAATCACAAAGAGATTGCGAGTCAACGGATACTGTCCACTTTGAAAGGCACTAGTGTTGATCTTATTGCGCTGACCAGGACAGCTATTAGGAGCAACAAGCGGTTCCTGATAAGGCGGCACAAACTGACCAGGCTGCCGACCGATCGGCACAGGCTTAACGGTACACTGTGGCACCAGCTCCGTTGCCGTAGAGAAATAGACCCCCCCCGGATTCGTTGCCAGTTTCCGCAAGCCTGCTGTAGTAGTGGCAACATCTTGGACGTTTGCGCCCGGTTTGCGATCGCCTAGCAGCACTTCAATGGTTCCTGCCCCGGCGGTGGCAGGGCGCTCGAAGGGTTGAATGGCAAGATTTGGACCGCCGACCTGGTTCCAGTTGGTGACGTTACCACTATAAATTGCCTTGATCTGGTCAATCGTCAAGCCAGGAATCTTTAAGCTGGGATTAACCGCGATCGCGATGCCATCGATCGCCACTGGTATTTGCTTCAGCTTAACCCCTCTCTGTTCTGCCATTTGGTTTTCTTGATCGGACACGGGTCGCGAAGACTGAGCAAACGCAAGTCCATCCTGTAGCAGCATTCGGATACCTGTCCCCGAACCAGGTGCACCAGAAATCGGATCAATGTAGCGCAGGCGAAACTCTGGTCGGACTGATTGAATGACCGGATCAACGATCAGCCGAATGGGTGCCCAAGTCGTGCTGCCACCGTAGCTGAATAAACCGGAAGGAATCTTTTGAACGCCTGAAAAGCCTTCAGCCGATGACGGATTCGCTTGAGCGTTTGGAGCGCCAGTCGGTGACACTGATGGCTCACCGCCATCAGAACGATCCGATGGAGAGTTGGTATTGTTTGGTAGTAGGTTACTTAGGTCACTGCCAGATCGTTGAGTAAACCACCAAAAGCCCCCTCCAATTAGCCCTGCCGTCACAAGAAACGCCAGAATCAATGCTGTTGTATCGTTTTTTTGTGCCATAAATTCTTTGGTACCAAATGGTATGCATCCAGCCAGCAAACGGCTTGTACTCGCTCAAGGTTAAAGGCTTAGCGATCCCAGTTAATCGAACGATCGTACTCTGAGTCGCCTTAAAGAAAGGTAGACAACAGATTAAAAATGATCCGAAACAGGGCAGTGACTGCGATCGCCACCAGCCCCGTTAAGACAGCGATGACTACAACAGTCACCAACCCGTTTCCGCTAACGATGGCGGCAAGATTATGTAACGGTGGTATGAGCAGCACGATCGCCAACGTCAGACCCGCTGTAATCAGCAGATCCACCCGTTCGATCGTACGACGCGACTGGAGAAAGATCAGTCCCAACAACAGTGCAACCCAAAAGCCGCCGCTAATGATGGAGGTGCCCAGAAAGCTGAAAAGCGCGATCGCCAACAGCCCGCCTTCAAAGCCAGTGAACGCAGCGGCACCCAACAACTCCAGCGTCGAGAAAGGCGCGATCGACCCACGCTGTCTTCTCGCGGGCTTTGTAGCCTGAGAGGCTGGTAAAAGCACAACTGGTGTTGCAGCAGGCTGAGCTTGAGGCACCGCTTGGGGTGGTGCAGTAGGAGGAGACGGCACTGATGATGCCGCTCGTTTTGGGGTGGCAGGCGATCGCACCGTGCTTCGGCTAGGAGGCTTAAGTGCTGCGAGCACCTCTGCCGCCGATTGAAACCGCTGGCTGGGTGGTTGCAAGAGCATTCGATCGAGTGCATCTGCCAGCGATCGAGCCACACCAGCCGCGTCGCTACGCCACTTCCAGGTGTTGCTGTAAGAATCAAACAGTTCATTCGGCTGCTTCCCCGTGAGCAGCATCAGGCAAGTGACTGCTAGAGCATAGAGGTCGCTACAAGGATACACTTCACCACCAGACATTTGCTCTGGCGGCGCAAAACCCAGCGAGTAAATACCAGTTGACTTTGCGGTTGCTGCACCTTTTGTTGCCTGCTTCACTGCACCAAAATCGAGCAGGTAAAACCGTCCGTTGCGGTGACGCATGATGTTGGATGGCTTGATATCGCGGTGGATCGAGCCATTTTCGTGGACAAACGTTAAAATTTCGAGAATTTCCTTCAGCATTGCAGCAACGTCGTCTGAAGAAAGTGTGCCTTTCTGCACCACTTCCTCCTCCATCGTCTGCCCATCAATATATTCCTGTACCAGATAAAAAAACTTGTCCTGCTTGCCCGCTTGGGGACTGGCGATCGTCAGCTCAAAAAAGGCAAATAGGTCAGGAATCAGGGGGTGCGTATTGCCTAGCTGCTCTAGCACTTCTGCCTCCCGCTCAAAGAGGTGCTGCGCGATTTCGAGCTGGGCAGGGCTGAGGTTGCCAGACGGCAAGAACTGTTTGACGACACATTGGCGCATCGCTGGCGTGTAGCGATCGCGTGCCAGAAATGCGGCTCCAAAGCCGCCTTGACCCAAGAGCTTCAGCGGTAGGTAGCGCCCAACCAGGATCAATTCCATGCCGCAGGTCATGCAGTATTTTTGCGACACCGCCTTGAGCGTGGCTTGGTCATCCAAGTCAGCAAAGGCATTCACGGGGCGTGGACAGCCTGGACGGGTGCAGTAAAGATCCATAGAGAGGATGGGCTAGCTTAATCAATTTCTGGGACGACGAGTCGCTTACTGCCCGCACTGGAAGCAAGCGGCTTTAACGGCTCCACAGGCTCAGACTCGTAAGGCTGTAAATTGGCATAGCCCGCAAACTTGGGCAGAATCTCCCGACAGAAGGCTTCGGCTGCTTTCGATCGATAGCGATTGGGGTTAATAATGACTGACAGCATGCGTTTCACTACCACATCATCGATCCTGGCGCGGTGCAAAACGCCCATTTGTAGCTCTTTCTCAATCGCCGAAATTGAGACAAAGGCCGCCCCTAAACCAGACTGAACGGCGTTTTTAATGGCTTCGATCGAGTTCAGCTCCATCTCAATTTTAAGGCGACGAGTTTCAATGCCGCAGCGTGATAAAACCTGGTCGATCACCTTCCGAATGGTTGATTGTGAGTCCAACGCGATGAACTGAAGCTTATACAAATCGTCTTTTTGAATAGTCTCCACCTTTGCTAGCGGATGGAAGACAGGCAGAATGAGTGCTAGTTCATCTTCAGCATAGGGAATAATTTCTAGAGAGTCTTGCAGTTCAGGCGAAATTTCACCGCCAATAATCGCAAGGTCGATCTGTCCATTTGCTACACTCCAGGAGGTGCGACGCGTTGAATGCACATGAAGCTGCACAGCCACATCCGGATACTGCTGTCGAAAGACACCAATCATCCGTGGTAATAGATAGGTGCCCGTAGTTTGGCTCGCTCCAATAATCAAAGTGCCGCCCTGAAGATTTTGCAAGTCTTCGATCGCTCGGCAGGTTTCCTGGCAAAGCGTGAGAATTTTCTCGCCGTAGCCCAAAAGTAGATGCCCCGCTTCGGTAAGCTGTGCGCGTCTACCGCCCCGATCAAACAGAGGCACATCCAACTGGCGTTCCAGATTTTGGACTTGCAAGCTAACGGCAGGCTGCGAAACATATAGACTATCGGCAGCACGCTTAAAGCTGCCCTCAGCGGCGATCGCTTTGAGAATGCGTAACTGATCCAGAGTAAATGGGAGGTCAGACATACTGCTAAACCTGAGATTTTGGAGGAGCCGGAGTGTACTCACCGACTGGTACGGAAGCGACAACGGGATCGGGCGATCGATCCGCGTTTAAACCAGAAACCCTAACACAGTCGTCCGAGTAATCCCTAACCGTCACGTGTGCCATGTATCGTATTGAAACGTAAATTAAAGAACTATGAAACGGGAGGTTATTCAGGACTTTCTGAATTTACCAGGAATTGCAGGCGTTGCCCTAATGGATGGGCGCGCTCGACCCTATTTCTGTGGCATCGAGCAGACCCTGAACTTTCAACAAAAAGAAGCCCTTGCCCAGGGTATCTTACAAGTCGTGGAGACCATTCCTGATGGTTTCAATGTCTTTGAGTTTCAATTTGCCGAACACCAAGTTCATCTTTACAGACTCGATCGCGGCATGGTTTTGCTTGTTTTAACCGATCACAAACTGGTACATGCAGACTATTTGGGCATGATTCAACCGCTCCAAGCAGTCCTGCAAGAAGACATCCCAAACGCGATCGCCACGTTTCGGCTGATGGCTGGCAACATTAACCTGAATGACTTGCACTATCGCAAGCATAGCGCCGACCCAGTCACCAATGCTGACCCAACCGCTGACACCCAAGACTTCCTCACGCCGCCGCCAACAGCCCATCCTTCTGAAGCTCTAGCGCCCCCCAAGCCATTCACTAAGGCTGGGCTGTCTCCCTCTGACCCCGCCACCCTGAAAGAGGCGATCGCCGCCCTCAATCATCTTAGCCAGTTCACCACTCAATACCTGGGGACTCACGTCATTGCTAACTACTGGAAAGCCACACGCCCACAGTCAGATGGGTTGGCTCACCTTCAGATCGATCGCGCGACTCAGTTTTCGTTTACCGGAGCCTTGCCTGAGGGTATGACTGTACCCCTCACGCCTCAAGAGCAAGAGTGGCTTCAGACCTGGGTTGCCGCTTTTGTTAAACGCTGTGCACAGGTGATTCGCGACTTCCCCGCGATCGTCGAGCAAACAGCCCTCAACGACCAGCAAAAAGCCATCCTACTAGAGCCGCTGAACGATACCCAGAGAGGAGTGAGGAGTTAACTCTGACCCACTGACACTGACGACTGACCCCTAACCACACTCTTAGCCTTTATCCCTCATTCCCTATCCTTTTACCGGAGACCCCAATGGCTAAAACTGTCAGACTTGAACCGATCGCCCAAGAAACCTCTGTTGAAACCAACGGTAATCTGCTCTCAGTGCTCCTTAACAAAGATCTGGATGTTTTGAAAGAATGTGGTGGTCGAGGCATGTGCGCCACCTGCCATATCTACGTGCAAGAGGGTATGGAAGCCCTCTCGCCTGTCAGCCGTCGAGAGCAGCGCACGTTAGAGGTCATCACAACGTGTAAGCCACACTCCCGTCTTGCGTGTCAGGCAAGAGTTCTGCAAAATGGTGTGGTGGTAGAACTACCACCCGGTATGTACATTAACTCCATTAAAGACATCGAAGCCCTGATTGGCAGACGCGCCGACCAGGATTTGCTGCATCCCCTCACTGGAAAGGTGCTTGTGGAAACAGGCAAACTCATTACCCGCTCCACACTGAAGCAAATCGAAGACACCACGAGCTTCAATGTTGGTAGCTATTTCTCGCACACAACAGATTCCTAACCCAAAACTGGCGTAAAAAGATTTTCCAACTCTGCCCGTTTCGTTGCTCCATAGAAAAAAGGCTTGAAAAGGTAACTCTTCAAGCCTTTCTTGTGAAGGTAAGGTTAAGCTGCTTGCCAGGAGGAAACTCTACGCACACGGAGTCAGTTTAAAGACTTGGATGACATCCGAAACAACGCAACCTCACTGACAAGGAAAAAAATGATGCTACATTCACCCTCCGTTACGTCGTTGAACAAGCGACTGTTAGCGTTAACCAGTCTTGCCCTGCTTATGGCTATTCCTGCCACAGTCCAGGCGTCTATCCCCGCACCTCAAGCCATCGCCTTGAATGGAGCTTCCCTTAGTCCCAAGACCAATAGCCACCAGTGGTTGATAGCAGACAAAAAAGATGACAAGGATGATAAAAAAGGACGGCGCGATCGCGATGACGATCGGGAAGTTCGCATTGACCTCAACCGAGCCAAAAACTTCGCCCGCCAAGCCGCAGAGTCGGCAAATGGCGGCATTCGCTACTATCGCGCAGAAGACTCAATGCACGGACCTGCTCAACGTTGTCCGTATACTGACAATGGTGATTCGTGGACGTTCACTTTTTTGGGTACCCGGGTCGGCTCAGTAACCAGAACGGTTCAAAGCGTTGTCACAGTCTATAAAAGCAGCAGCCAGATCGTTGTCGCTTACAACGGTCCCATTCGTACTGTGCAACAAACGCAGGTTACAAGCTTTACCACGATTCAGCGAACAGTGCTGGTTGATCTGCTACGTGGTAACTGTAGCTGTAACAATCTTTTGACCAGCGCTACACGAACTCAAATCATGAGCCAATCTCGCTCTCTGCCACCCGGCATTCAAAAGAAACTGCTGCGTGGTAAAGGCTTGCCGCCTGGTATCGCGAAGAAATTAGTGGCATTGCCAAAGCAAGTCAACAGTTACATCAACCTGCCAACCGCTTACAACCTCTTTATCGTTGGTTCTAATGTTGTGTTGATTGATCAGGTAAATTACGTCGTAGTAGATTACATCTCCAACGTGTTTTTGTAAGTCGATCACATGCGGGGTGACGGGGCTGAGACCTCCCAACAGTCCTCAACAAGTTGGGAAGTCTAGCCTCACAACCGCTCCGATGCTAGCCGGACATAGCATCCTGACTGCCTGACAGAAGTGAGTGGAAGCCAATAGAGAGGGGACTTATCGAGAAGGGTAGAAAAACATGAGTGAGAAGCATTGCCCTACAGACGTTCCATTGCTTAAGCAAACGCAGCAGTGGCTCTTTCGCCACACCAAACCTGCATCATTTTGGTGTGCTGCCTGGTTGATTTTGACAAATTCCCATAGGCTCAGCGATGTCTAAAACATTACATGGGGGGATTATTCGTTAAGAATTCTATGAATTTCTCTCAGCATAGCGCTAATCACTAGACAAATCTGTAATCTTTAGACACGAGTGAGTAAAATATTCCTTAGAGGATGTTTAGAAGGTTGCAATGGGCACCAGTACTGCAAGAAAGCTTCCTGGAGTCTAGGCTGAAGCATATACAAAGTCTCAATAGCCTTCCAGGAAGCGATGGATCTAGCCTACGCCACCGAACTCAGCCTTGAACAGTACGCCTTGTTTGAATCCCTGCTCCAGCCACACTATACAACCGGTAGACCGCCCAGCGTCAGCTTGATGCACGTGTTTCAAGCCATCTTGTACGTGTTAGTCAGTGGTTGCGCTTGGCGACTTTTGCCCCATGAGTATCCACCCTACTCAACGGTCTATTACTATTTCCGCAAGTGGCGTCAGGATGGCAGTTGGAAGCGCATCCATGACCATCTGGTGCAATGGGTGAGAGTCGTTGAAGCACACGAAGCTAGTCCCAGTGCGGCGAGCCTCGATTCCCAAACCGTACCGACTGCCGTCATGGTGCATCAAGCCGTGGGCGATGATGGCGGCAAAAAAATCAAAGGGCGTAAAAGCTTTACGCTGGTCGATACCTTGGGATTGTTGCTTGCCGTGCGCGTCGTGGCAGGCAATGTACCCGAGCGGGAAGGGGCAAAGTAGTTACTGCAACAGGTGCATCAGGAGCGCCAACGCCTCCCGCGCCTTGCCCGTATCTGGGCGGATGGTGGGTTTGCGGGGGAGGACTTTCTCCATTGGGTCATCGATACCTGCCGTTGAATTTTAGAGGTGGTTTTGCGTCCTGAAGGGGTGCAAGGCTTCGTGCTCTTGCCGAAGCGGTGGATGGTGGAGCGTACTTATGGTTGGTTGCACTGGTGCCGTCGTCTCAATCTGGATTACGAGCGCTTACCCGCGTCTTCCGAAGCATTTATTCAGATCGCCATGATCAGTCTCAGGCTACGCAGACTGGCTTGAGCTTTTTTAACGTTCTCCGTATTTCCAAACATCATCTCAGGCTTGAGTGATCCAGGATTCACAAAGATGCGTCAGGCAGTCAGGGTTTCGACTACACTCAATCTGCCATCTTAGAGAGTTAAGCGTAGTCGAAACCCAAGCCACTGGTACTGTCTTTTCATATAAGTCCATAAGCTTTACTCATCTGGCTCTCTCAGTGCTTGATACTACATAGTCACAACTGATACTGAGTGAGTTTTTTACGGTCTACCCGACGTTTCACACCTCTCCCTATCACTAAGGATGAAAAATTCGATTAAGCTCTCTGTAAAGAGATCGTGAATCTGCCTAGATCGACTATTAGAATGCCACCTACATCTGCGATGCTTTACAAAGTTTCCCGAAAATAATACTGAGTGGTGCAAGCAACCTCTGAAATCTTTGCCAAACTCTAGACGACTAGCGAACGATGCAAGATCTGAAGCCTTTTTCAAAATTCAATTATACTTTTGGAAAACTGCGCTCTCCTTTTCTGATCAATTTTGATTGAACTTCTGGATCATCCAAGGTTACAGCGCCATGCTTTTAGAAGATGTTCCTCTCTTCAAGACAGTGATTGGTCTTCCTGTTGCGGCTCTTCCGTTTAATGCCCAGATCGCTCTCATCTTGAAATGGTCTCAAGGTCTAGCGAGTAAGGTGGTCTGTATTGCAAACGCGTCTATATTAATGAAGGCATATGGAGATCCAGTCTTTGTGTCTGTCTTGCGAAATGCCGATCTCGTAAAGCCTGATGGCATACCGTTAGTGAGGATGTTAAAGTTGATGGGAGCTTCACAGCAGAAGCGGGTCGCTGGTTTAGACCTTCTGTTAGCATTATGCAAGCAAGTATCCACAGAACGTATCAGTATCTTTTTCCTGGGATCTCAAACATCCATTCTAGAGAAGATGCTAGCAAAGCTTGAGCAAGACTTTCCAAGCCTACAAATCGCTGGCATAGAACCGCTTCCCTTCCGTCCTTTATCAGAAGATGACGATCGAGCAGTGATCCAAAAAGTGAATGAGAGTGGCTGTGGTCTTGTGTTTGTTTCATTGGGTTGCTCGCAGCAGGAAGCTTGGATGTTTAAACACAAGCACCGGGTACGAGCAGTTATGGTCGGGCTTGGGGGCACCTTTCCAGTCTACGCGGGGATTCATGACCGATCCCCACGAATGTTCCGCTCTATGTGGCTTGGGTGCCTTTATCGGTTAGTGCAAGAGCCTCGTAGGCTTTGGGATTGCTATAGAAGTACCATGCCAACCTTCATTTGGTTGGCAGCCCGACAACTGCTGACGGTCGATCGTGCTGGCTCAACACAAAAAAGCAGCGAGTCATGTAATGACCCTGCTCTCTTCCATCAAAATTCCGTTCTATGTCAATTTAGACTGGCATGACTATGTGGAATTTGATGAGCGCTACTTGCGTCCGGCAGAGGTAGAGGTAGTGATTGAAGATCCGGCAAAAGCTAAGCAACAGTTGGGTTGGGAATCATTGGTTAGCTTTGAAGGTTTGGTGCAGCTTATGGTGTAGGCAGATTTAAAGGCTCTGGGATTAGTTCCCCTCAATAGTCATACTGTTCAATCGATGGGGGTCTTGCCACTATTCGTCAGACTGTCAATAACACAATACTTTGAACAAAGATGGCTATCAGTTGAATGACATTAGTTTGAGAATAATGGGCACTGCTCACACCATAAATGATCAAGATTTTTAGCGTTCAACGTGGCTTATTTAGTAACACCCAACTATCAGTTATGGAGAAATCGGTGAACATTATGTCGCTATTAAAACGGTGGAAGAAAAGCAAACTTGGCGCTGACCAAGTTGCAAGTTCTGAACTGGCTCTCAGTGAAGGGCAAAACAAAAATCTCTTTTTAGCGCATTTTAAGGCTCTACGTCCTCGGCAGTGGACTAAGAATCTAATTGTTTTTGCAGCGCCTCTCTTTGCCTTCGAACTTACTTTACAAGCTTGTTTGGGGAGTTTGCTAGCCTTCCTTATGTTCTGCTTTACGTCCAGCAGTTTCTATTTGATCAATGATGTCGTTGATGTAGAAGCCGATCGCCGTCATCCAGTGAAGCGCAAGCGTCCAATCGCATCCGGCTTGGTCAGTATTCCAACGGCCCTCGGCATGTCGATGATACTCCTTTCTAGCGCCCTCATTGTGGGATGGTGGCGTGCACCCCGACTAGGGTTAACCATCTTACTGTATGCCCTTCTTCAGATTGCCTACAATCTACGTTTGAAGCGTACCGTTATTCTGGATGTAGTCGCGATTGCGATCGGTTTTGTTCTCAGGGCCTGCGGGGGGGCAGCGGCAACTAACATTGTTTTATCACCCTGGTTTTTGCTCTGTACAGCAATGCTGGCGTTATTTTTGGGTATTGAGAAGCGCAAGGCAGAGTTGCGGCTTTCCGAAATCAAGGGAAGCAAATCCCGTGCTGTTCTTCATCGCTATTCCTTACCGCTGTTGAGCCGCATGGAAGGCGTTGCGACCAATGGTACTGTGTTGACTTATGCACTTTGGAGTTCTGGTCCAATTGTACATGGTGCTTCAACGCCCTGGATGATGTTAACGCTACCCTTTGTTTTATACGGGATTTTTCGCTATCAGTTGTTAAGTGATCCGGATGAGATTGCGCGCAAAAGCTCTGATACTGAGAAGGGGGGACAGACAGAACGACCAGAAGAGGTTTTGTTGAGTGATAGACCCTTGCTTTTGGCAGTGCTGGGATGGGTTGTCCTAACGTTCTGCATTTTATTACTGAAAAGCTATGGATGGATTACTTGAAAAGGTGATTGACTGCAACGGGTTCAATTGATTTTATCGGTGAAGGATTAATGCTAAGTTCTTTGATTGTTCTACTCAGAAAAGCTCCCTTTCTTTCTCCTAAAGATCATTTGAATCAAAAGCCTGCTCGACAACGGAGAAAAGCGGTCTTTGGTTTTCCCGCTTCTGTCGATATTCTGGCTGACATCAAGTTTGCTGCCCTGATAGAGGATGGCATTCAAGGCATTATTCTGGATTTAGATAATACGATTATCTCTGAAGATGATCGCTATTTATCGCCTTATGCTGAAGCCTGGATTAGTCAAGCAAAAGACTTAGGCATCAAGTTTTTTATCTTGTCTAATGGCAAGCGTCGCTATCGAGTAGAGTATTGGTCTAGTTACTTAGGTATTCCGGCAATCAACCCAGCCAAGAAACCGTTTCCAGGGGCTTTCGGTAAAGCCCTAAAGGTTATGAACTTAAGACCAAAACAGGTTGTGGTGATTGGAGACAGCAGACATACGGATATTTTAGGGGCGTGGTGGGTGGGGTGTCCATGGATTCAGGTCGCCTCTCTACCGCACCCACCACGCTGGTGGGAGAAACTATTGGGGAAATATGTTCAACAGCCCTATGTATTAAAACAAAAGCCGTGGGACTTTAACCCATCAACTTACTTTGAAGAGTCCTAAATACCTTTATGCCAACTTAAGTGTTTATGCCAGCTTATATTTTTTCAGGGCTACTCATTCTCGTCACCGTAGGGCTAAATACTTTGGCTCAGGCTCTTCTTAAGTTAGGATCAGGGCAGAGTTTTCTTAACCTATATTTGTTAGGAGGGATAGTCGTTTATGGTCTAAGCACAGTTCTATATATCCTGGTTCTGGGTAAACTTAACCTATCATTGGCATATCCTGTTGTGATTGGGCTGACCGTTCTTTTTACAACTTTGACGAGTTCACTTCTCCTTGGAGAGAAAGTGTTGCCTGTTCAATGGTTAGGGATTGGTCTCATGATTAGCGGGATTTCCGCGATCGTCTTCGGGAAAATTAGCTGAGTCAACGTCATTAGAAATGGTATGAATAATACTATTATTTAGGGTCTCTTCTTCTTCTATAAAGCCACAGTCGATGCTTAAAAAATTGATCTGGTATTGTCAAAGAATCAGACTGGGGGAAGTAGGTAAAGGAGCGAATGTCAGTGCTTTTGCAGACTTGCGAGGGCAAAAGAACAATATTTTTATCGGCGAAGATAGCCTAATATGTAAACACGCTACCCATGGAAGTTGATACTGTTGGTGAATCGAAAATCGTTATCGGCAACAATACACTGATTAGCTCTTTTGTCATTCTGCGGACTTATGGCGGCACGATTAAAATTGGAGATTCTTGCTTCATCAACTCTTTTACTATCCTTTATGGGCATGGCGATTTAAGCATTGGAAATGGCTGCCTAATTGGTCCACAGGTGACCATTGTGCCTGCCAATTATGGCTTTAAGGATCGCGATATTCCTTTCAGGCTGCAAACCACAACCATGAAGGGAATTACGATTGAAGATAATGTGTGGATTGGAGCTGGAGTCACCATCTTAGATGGTTGCACTGTTGGGATAGGTGCCATCATCGCTGCTGGGGCAGTGATTACAAAGAACGTTTCGCCTTACTCTATTGTGGGAGGGATACCTGCCAAACAAATAGGAATACGGGAATAAAACTTTAATTTGTTTTTTAGTCTAAGAATGGGGACATTCAGGGAATCGTTTAACAATATCAGGTTCAATCTTAGTATGTGTAGATCGATTAAACTTTTTCATCTGTCTGTCGCTCAGTGGCAACAACTTACATGTTTACCAGACAACCTCTACTCAACAATTAGAAGATGAATCAGGAAAGAATATTTGACTTTAAGGCAATTAGGAAAACAACCAGAATTTTTCTGTATCAACAGCTCCATCAACATGGGGTGGACGTTTCTATTGCAGCCACTCTTGCGATCACTATGGTAATCATTTCTTTCCTGGCAGCTCAACAGATTCCCGCGCCAGTGCTAACGGATTTCTACGCTCAAGACACCTGGTTTGGCAGCGATCTTCCCACTGTGTATGGCAACATCACCAATCTAAAGAGCGATTATGGTCGCAACAACAAACACCCTTTATTTCCCCTACTTGTCTTTCCCTTAGTCTTGGGCGCTGGCAAACTGCTTCATCTTGAACCCATTACCGCAACCCGGTTGGTGCTGGCGTTGACTGCTGGCGCTTGGCTTGCTTCACTCTATAGCCTCTTTCGCTTGATTGGGTGTCAGCGGTTGGATGCCACAATCTTTAGCCTGGTGGGAAGCGTTAGTGCCGCTGCCATCTTTTGGTTTGTTGTACCAGACTCGTTTCCGTTTGCGTCTCTCACTATTCTGCTGGCACTCGTCTTTGCTGCGCTCACGCAATACCGGAAATTCTCCCTGGTCTGGTATGTTGCTGTCAGTGCTTTGACCGTCAGTATCACCATTACCAATTGGATGGTGGGCTTATTGGTAACGATCGTCAACACTCGCTGGAAAAAGGCACTACAAATTACATTCCTGGCATTCTGCTTGGTGAATGGGCTTTGGCTGGTGCAACGGGTGATCTTTTCTAACGCCGGTTTGCCGTTTCAGCCCAAAACATTCATTGGTGAAAAGAAGTTTGTGTCTGTACCTACTGTTGAAAGCATAGTGTCAGCACTTAGCTCTTTCATATACCAGACAATCATCATGCCAGCGGTTCAGTTGAGTGATTCCCTCACCAGACCCGGATGGCCCAAGCCAGATGTTAACACCCTGGCTCCAGGTTCGGGTGGTTTTTGGGGCACTCTTGCGGTGCTTGCCTGGACAGGACTTTTGCTTTTGGGACTGTGGGGCTACTTTTCAACTAAGCGCCATCTTAAATTACGCCTTGTCCTAGGGTTCACTATTCTCGGACAGTTGCTCATTCATAGTGTGTATGGCACAGGTGAAACGTTTATTTACTCTTTACACTTTGCCCCGCTGCTCCTTGCGGTTGCGGCTTTCGCCTCTTTAACCCGATTGCGTCTCCTAGGGCTGGCTTTGGCGGGTTTACTTGTAGTCAGTGCTGGCATTAACAACCGATCGCAATTTAATCAATTAACAACTGCATTGCTGGATTATGGTACGCCACGTCAGCAGGTGCAGGCTCAGATGGGGTTACGCCCCACCGATTTTTGGTCCCGTAGTGCTGGTCATGTTGTTTTGGCAGCGGCGGGAAGTCGGGCGGAAGACAAGGCGTATCACGAACCAGGGGGTAGTTTTAGCCCGCAGGCTGGTAGTTTTGGTGTCGCCATTTGGATGGTTGATCAAGAGGGTAAACCCCAAACGACGAGTGATGCCATTCCACTGAGCCAGATCCAGCAGCAATTCACCGATACGGCTGGTCAAACGATACCGGGAATTTTGACAAAGACAGCGTTCTACCAGGCAGCCTGGTCATGGGTAAAACCGGGAACTTGGCGATTCAACCTGAACGTGTCAGCAAAGGCTACCGCTAAACCTGTGGTGATGATCCGCAGTGTTGGTCCGGCAGGCGGAGCCATTCAAGCCTTAAATTGGGACGGAAAGCGGTTGCTGATTAACGATCGCTGGGCGATCAAAAATTTACCCGCTCAAGCTAGAGTTTACCTGGGCAGCGAGCGATCGCCAGGTTGGGTTCACCAAAAAGCAACCGTAACGCAGTGGCAGGATCAGAAGGGATGGGGCTATGCCCGCCTGGAACTGGATACAGTCACTACTGCAAGCCTTGTGGTTGAAGATCAAACTCCACCCCCTGAACCAGATTTGAATTTGACTGACACGGTAGCCAGCCCGGTGCTCAATCTGCCCAACACTCAATTTATTGATAGCTTTAAGGCTCAAATTGCCCATCTGAAGATGGGCTTGGTGGGCAACCAAACTCGCCCTGGGGACCCAATTGACTATCCGCTACCCCGCTTCCGCGATGGTGCTTACGAATTGGTGGCTCTGGCTCGTACTGGGCATCTGGATATCGCTAAAAAACTCTTACCCTACTTTGCAGCCACCGATTTTATTAATGGCACCCAGCCAGAAGCCGATATTCCTGCCCTCGGTATCTGGGCATTAACCACGCTCTCTGAGCAGGTCAATCAGCCTGAATACGACCAGCTACTGTGGCCAGATGTTCGTCGTAAGGCGGAGTTGATTCTAGAGATGCGAACGACGAACCGACCTGGCTACCCAGTGACAGACAAGTCCAAAATTCTCTTTTCTGAAAATCCAGACACTATTAGCCTGGATTTGGTTGCTGGCAAAATGGACGCTGCGCCAGGACTCATCGCCCTTGATCCAATGGCAAACCTCATGAGTTATCGGGCGCTATTGGACGCGGCGACTCTTGCCGATCGTCTCAAGAAACCTGATCTGGCAGCACGGTGGCGATCGCAGGCGAATCAACTACAAACCGCATGGCAGAAAGCGTTCAATGATCAGTTTGCTGGCATGGATGCCACCTATACCAATGGTCTATGGCCCAGTGGGATGGCAACGGTGAATCAAAACGCCTTTAGGCAGGGTCTAGAAACCCGTTGGCAATCAGCTCATGACGATAAGGGCAATTTGCGCCAGCTACCAGAAAACACCAATTTCAATCTGGCTGAAGCCCATCAGTGGCTGTTTCTCAAGCAGCCTGAGCGAGTGTGGACAACGTTACGCTGGTTTTGGCAAAATCAGGCATCGCCTGGACTGTACACCTGGTGGGGTAAAACCGATGATCCAAACGGCACTCGCATTCCAGCTAGCTTATCCCATTGGCATCGTTTCCGGGGTTGGGTAAAGCCACCGCATGTCACTCCACACTACTGGTCGGCAGCAGAAATGTTGTTATTGCAGCTAGATATGCTGGCTTACGTCAAACCAACAGCGGATTCTCAGACGTTAGTCGTTGGAGCCGGTATTCCACAGGAGTGGCTCAATCAACCCCTGAATGTCAAAGGTCTACTCATCAATGGTAATGTCGTTGACTGGGTGTGGGATGGTAAGCAAATGAATGTGCAGATCCGAGGTAAGCAAATGAATGTGCAACTTGGAAGCACATTTCCAGCAAACACGCCAGTGAAAGTAGTAGCGGTATCATGAAAATTGTAGTATCCAAGTTTTTCAGATTTACCTTCAGCACTCTTCTACTGCTTTTGACCACTCATTGGTGGCTCAAGCACAAGCGGCTGGAGTAGAAGGGGGTGTCACTGCACAATCGCCATTACAGGTGATTGTGCAAATTATTCTTGCGGCGATCGTTCTCAGAGCGGTGAATTCTTTTAACTTACCCTAATGATAATCAGTAGATAGAAGATGCCTAAAATTCCTGCGCAGCTTAACACTGAATACAAAAAACAGCTCTAGCAGGAGAGGTTTGAAGGGTTTGACTTTCTACGTGCTATCTTTTCGGTAGTGATCGTAGCCCTTAAAGCTGAACTTTTTTCGCTGATAGAACTATTGATTTCGGGCGCTCTTGCCTATGCGTTGATGGCTAATGTTGCCTACCTTGCAGTCCCAGTATTTTTTCAAATTTCCTTGTTTTTGCTCTATCTTAAAAGTGAAAAGGTGGGTTCCTCATACTTCTTTAGCAAGCGCCTTCTCAGACTTATTTACCTCTACCTCTTTTGGATAGGAATGAAGATCCTATTCGATATTTTCTTTAAAGAGGGATTTGAAGCAATTAGAAGAACGGCTTCATCGCCTAGAAGTTTGATTGAATTTATTGTTAGTGGCGGACAATCTCCTTTTTTCTTCTTTTTTTCGTTGATTTTCTTGAGTACCCTTGCTGCATCTCTGGTTTTTCTATTCAGAAAGCTACAGGTAAATCAGTCAAGAAAGTTATTCATGAGCTATGGATTATTAGTGGCTTCATGTCTTTTTGTCTTTGGGCTTTCAGTAGCTGAGCCTGTCATAATCCGGGTTAGCAATGGTTCTATGTCAGGACTTGCGCGTTCGATCTCAAACATTGCTTTTTGGGACTATAATTCCGTTTGCCTTTCTGCCCTATCTCTTTACAGCAGCGATCGTAGTGCAGGAGTTTAATGAGGGGAAAATGGAAAGCTGGTCTTCGCCACTAAAGCTGAAGCTCCATAGCTTACTTTCCTTATCTATATTCTTCACTATTTTGGAATGGAATTTGTTTGAGAAATTGCTCCATTACTCAAGACTCTCTCTTGTATTTGGCTCTTGGCTCCTTCTTTACCTTGCATTGGCATCTCCACTTAAGGCTCCCTCCAGTGTCAAGTTCCTTTCGGCCTCTTCTTTGGGGATATACGGATTCCACGTTTTCTTTACCAGTTATGGCTCTGTTAGTAATATTGGCTTCCTCAGAAATTTGTTTGATGCAGTTCCAGGTTTAGAAATCCTGGTTGGTTTTATCATCACTCTAGCTGGTTCAATTGCTTTAACAATAATTCTCAAGAAGATTAGAGTTCTGAAAAACCTTGTTTGAGTGTAGGGTATGTTTAAATGCTAGAGCTTCTGTAAGTTCTAAAGAATACTGATTATTCTGATATTCATACTCTTTATCTGTAATTAATCTGTAATCAGCTATAGTTCTGCATCGATCCGAAACAATGAACTCCTAGTGTAAGAAGTTTGACTATGCCATTTTTTTTCTATTACCAGCTATTGCCTTTGGACTTCTTTCTTTAGAACTTTATACCAACAAAAAAGGAGGTTTGCGTAGCTCTTTGATATTTTCTTCGCTTATATGGGCGGTCCTGTTGGTTGCAATCACTGAGGCACTAAGTTTACTTAAATTGCTTTCCTTCAGTGGGAGCATCTCAAATTTGTAAAAACAATCAAAAATTGAGTTGTCCATTGAGATAGGCACAACGCACAGACAACGCTTGGGGGACACTCTCTGCTTTCCATTGTGCTCCCGTTAACTGCATGCGGGCATCCAGTTGCTTAATGGCTGACTCAACGGCTCCCGAACCAATCGGTATGCCTTCGGCTTGGAAATAGGCATAGTTGATAATCCGTTGCCGATGCTGGTCCAGATACTGACAAAATTTACGGGCTTGCTCCAACTGGCAGTCTTGGAAGAGCGCCTTGGCTTCCTCCACACAGCCTTGCCAGAGCCAAGCCTCCGCCTGTTGCAGTCGCTGGCTCGAACCGCCAATTTTGAAGAGGTTCTCTTTGAGATGGTACCAATCGAGAATTTCCAGTCGCTCAGAAGGTGTTCTGACTGCCGCAAAGACCTTCCAGACACCCGCATGTCCATCGCCTAAACATACGCACGGAGCACATAAAGGCTGGGTATTGAGCCAATCGGTGAGTGTCCAGTTGGCTTGAAAGGTGGCACCATAATAAACGCCCTCCACACGGGCGCTTTTGTACTCTAACCAGTAACACGGTTGCCCTTGCAGCGGTGTCCGCAACCGTACTTTACCGCCATCTACACTCACTTGACTCACTTTTTGACGAGCCAGCGGATAGTCCATTTCTGTGCGTTGCACTAACCGTTGTAAGGTGCTGTGGCTCACCTTAGGGACTTCCAATTTTTAAATTATCCCAAACCACTGAAGCCCCGCTCCCAAGAGCAGGGCTGATCTATCAGCCGTAGAAAATAGAACATAGCGGTGTTATTTCGCCGAACCTGTGATCGCATGAGTCTGA
>ENA-ORBV01003755-ORBV01003755.1-microbial-mat-metagenome-genome-assembly--contig:-NODE-3755-length-30013-cov-56.561765_pt1 | contig 30013 bp, 22 predicted proteins | sample MGYA00237777_ERZ505514 | MGnify/ENA primary metagenome ERZ505514 (study PRJEB26160, sample SAMN06269048) | microbial mat metagenome | isolation source: Oligotrophic lake microbial mat | place... | reverse complement strand
AGCTGGTCCAGTTCGGCCCTGGGCATGTCGGCCGGGAGCGAGATCTCGAGGACGTCGTCATTCATGGGAACTCTCCGAGCAGACGAGACAACGGGACTCAGGCGTGGGGAAGGCGACGCACCGCTGCATCACTGAGATTGGGCAACGGGCAACGGGGCAACGGGCAACGGGGCAACGGGCAACGGGGCAATGGGGCAACGGGCAACGGGGCAACGGGGAACGCCGACAAGGTACCAGTTGGACCAGTGAAGATCGGTCGTGGTCCAGTCCGCGGTGGCGATGGCGGCTCGCGCCGCGGCGGCGCACGCGTCGCTGGGGGCCTGGTCGGCCGCGAGCTCGGCATGGAAGCGCTTCATGAACTGCCCGGCGGCGCGGGACGCGGCGGGCCAGAGACTGACGAGGAGCGATTCGCCCCCGGCATGAAAGAGGGGCAGATAGAGCCCGAGCCACTCGTCGTCGGGAAGCTCGATCTCGGCGTCGCGGCGCACCGTGCGCCCAAGGTCGCAGGCGCTGAGCGCAACCACCGCGCCGTCGAGCCGGACCCCGAAGAGTTCGCTCATCCGCAGTTTGCTCGCGCCCAGCAGCAGGGCCGCATCGAAGGGTCGGTCCTCCGGAAACTGGCCGTGACAGGCGAGATGAATGGCCCGCGATCCGGTCCACTCGCGAAGTGGCAGCGCGGAACCATCGAGGGTGTCGCTGGGGCCGAGGATCAGCGCTCGCACCGCGCCGCCGGTGCCGAGTCGGGATCTCCAGACCGCCGCAATCGACTCGATCTCCTCCACCACTTCAGGGAGGAATTGGGATCCAAAGGAATCCTCGGGCGAGCCGATGAGAGTCACCTGGGTCGGCGGCGCCGCGCGAGCCGGAGAGGAGGTGTCGTACGCCATGCCGACCAGGGAGAGGGTCGGGACGTACTGCACCGCGCGGGTCTCGACCAGGCGCGGCAGCCCGGGGCTCGGCAGGGCGTGGAGCGGAAGACGGCAGAGCAGTCCATGCGGCGAGATCAGCAGTCGTGATCCCGGCGCTCCGCAGTTCCGAACCGCCGGGGGGAGCAGGCGCTGGACCTGCCGGGAGTCAATCAGCCGGGCAAGCTGGGCCCGCAGCGTCGTGGCGCCCATCGTGTCGCGGGTGCTCCGCAGCGCGGCGACTTCGGCGGCGGTCCAGAGACTCTCGACGCGTCGAGGCACACCCTCGGCATCGACGAACAGGGCGTGGAGCCGCGACTCCTCCGGATCATGAGCCCAGAAGTAGGAGAGCGGCGACCAGGTGTCGCCGAGCGACCCGACGATTGCCGCAACATCCGGCACCGGAGGCGCGCGCAGCGCCGCCCAGCGGGGATGGTCGCGAAAGAGCGAACGAAGGAGCGCTTCTCGTTCCGCAAGGAGATCGGCGAGCGCCGCAGCGGCGTCGCCGGACGCACCGGCAGGACCCGCGGCAGGCCCGGACGCGAGCGAACCGGCAGCCCGCTCGGCGCCATCGAGGGCTTCCTCGAGTTGATTCAGCCGGGCAATCTGCGCGGGATCGACGTCTTCGAAGAGGGCGATGTCGGCGTTGGCGACCATCTGGCAGAGCGAGAACCCCTTGGTGCGCTCGGCGACCGACCACGCTCGCCAGATGCCGGTGGCGCCGGGACACGCCGCGGCGACTTCGAAGGCCCGGCGATGGTGATCGAGCTTGTCCAGAAGAAAGCGCTGCTGGTCGAGGAAGGAGCGAAAGTGGCGGATCTGGCGAGCAAAGCCGTCGAGTGCCGTCGACGCCAGGGCCCAGGCCGCCTCGTGCTCTCCACGGGCAGAGAGCACCCGCGCTTCCAGCAGTTCATGCACCGCGACGAGATCGGGCGCCCGCGTGAGTTCGATCGGGGCCGCGCAGGCTGCGAGTTCCTGTCCGGCCTCGTCGAAGCGTCCGCACTCGACCAGAGCCCGCGCCGTGGTGAGCTGCGCTCGGGCTGCGCCGCCCGGCCATCCCTCCGCCCGCAGGTGGGTCGAGAGGCGTCGTCCGTGCTCGGCCGCGAGTTCGAAGTTGCGCTCGGCGAAGGCCAGTCGCCCCTCGAGGATGTCGAGGCTCCACGGGAAGAGGCCGAGGGCCCGGAGCGACTCGAGGTCGGCGCGAGCCGCGACGAGATCGCGATGGGGCGGGGGAGCATCGATCCGCAGATTGGCCCGCTGCTGCCAGAGCGTGAAGTGCAGCGTGCGCTGATTGTCGCTCGAGAGCTGTCCGGCGAGCGCTTCGACCTCGTTCAGCGCCGCCAGCGCCGACTCCGGTCGTCCGCAGCGCCATTCGAGATTGGCGCGGGCCGTGAGGCACTGCGTGCGCTCGAGCTTCACCCCCGGTGAGGCCGAGGCGCGGGAGCCTTCGAGCAGCTCGCCCAGGATCCGCTCCGCTCCCTCGTAGTCGCCGCGCTCGGTCCGCAGTTCGGCGCGGCGGCGCCCGGTGCGGATGTCGGTGACGCTGAGCGTCATCGCAGGTTGCGGACCTGGGCTGCACGGCTCCGCAGTTCGGCGGCGCGCTCGAGGCTCTCCTCTTCCGCAGTCGAGTCGCCGCGGCGCTGGGCCACCCGCATGCAGCCGTCGTGTCCGCGGGCCGCGAGCTCGGCGACCTGCAGGAACTCGCCGCGATCCACGCACTCGAGAAAGGTCGCGCGGGCCTCCTCGAGAGTGCCGTTGTTGAGGGCCACATCACCCTCGAAGAGCCGCCTGATGCACTCCGCGAAGAGCACGTGGAACTGGATCTCCGGGCCGAGCTGGGCGAAGGGAACCGGCAGCGGGAGCGTGGGACTGATCGGCCACGGGGCGTTCGAGAGCGCAAGGCCGGGCCGATAGTGCTGGGCGGCGTCGAGAGGCTCGTCGGCGCCGGCGGCTTCGTTGGCGGCGCCGAGCTCGCTCGAGAACGCCTCGAACTCCGCGGGATGATTCTGAAGCTCGGCGATGACCTCCGCGAACTTCGGATCGAACTTGCCGCGCTGCTTGAGTTCGGCAAGCAGGGCGCGGGCCTCCGCGAGAACCACCGCACCCCTGCGCCCTGATGAGAACCCCGATGAGAACCCCGATGAGAACCCCGATGAGAGCCCTGATGACCACTGGGATGAGCGCTCTGGCGCCGCGGATGCCGATTGCCCAGACGGAAGAGGCGGCGGGGGAGTCGTCACGAAGGTTGGTGGCGCGGTCCGAGCAGCGCGGAACTGCTGGGCGAGCTGGGCCACCACTTCGCACGCCGCAGCCCGTTGTGCAGCCGCGTCCGCGAAAGCCGAGGCCTCGGCCGAGGGACCCGATCGACCGCCTTGGAACTCGGCGATTCCCTGGGCCAGTTGATCCTCGAAGGTGCTGCCCCACGAAGGCCCGGTCTGCCGTTGGTTCAGGGCGTTGGTCGCGTGCTGCCGCTCGGTCGCGGCAATCGTCGCAAGGGAGTTGAGGAACGCTCGGAACTGAGCGTCATCGAGCGCGGCGACGTGCGACTGAAGCTCCTTCAGGGCCTGCTCCTGCGGCAGCGAGAAGAGTCGCTGCACCAGTTGGCCGGTCTGGATGCACATCGCCCCGGCGTCGACCACCGCTTGACCGGCTCGCTTGAGGAAGTCCCACATGTGTCGGCTCTCCAGTCTCGAGAAGGAGTCTGACCCTGCGACTGCGGATGCGTCTCTCGGGAGAATCCCAGGTCTCCTGGCGTCGGCACGCTGGGATCGGTCCATCGAGGTCCGTCGAGGTCCGGCGAGGTCCGGCGGCCGGTCCGCCGCGGATGCCCCACGACCGAGCGTACGGGGCCTGCGAGCCATGCGCGGAGCGCCGCTGGGAAAGGACAGGCGCGCTTCCGACACGCTCCGCCCTCGTGCTACCGTGCGAACCGACATGGCCGCCGACTCTCGTGATGAATCACCGCCCCCGGCGGATCCCGCAGCCAGCCCGAGAGCCGGTGGGACAAAGGGTTCCGCCAAGGGTCCGTCCTCTCGATCAGGCGAGAAGCAGTCCACGCCGGGCTCGCAGCGCGCCGCCCGCGCTCCACATGCCACCCGCTGGGGTGCGGCCGGGGACGTGACTCTGGAATCGATTCCGCCGACGGGTCGATCGGAGAACGCGGCGACCTCCGACGCCGATGGCGAACCATCCTTTACCGATGCCCGCGGCGACTATCAGGTCAGGCTGAGCACCTTCCGCGGTCCGCTCGATCTTCTTCTCTATCTCATCCGCCGCGCGGAAGTCGACATCCACGACATTCCGGTGGCCGAGATCACCGATCAGTTCCTCGCCTTCGTGCGGGCGGATCTCGCCCACATCAATATGGAGGAGGCCGGGGAGTTCCTGGTGATGGCCGCGACCTTGATCGAACTCAAGGCCCGCACCCTGGCGCCGAAGCGAGCGGCGACTGCCGAAGGCGAAGGCGCCGACGCCCCGCCGCAGGCCGCGGCCGATCCGCGCACCGAGCTGGTGCAGGCCCTCCTTGCGTATCAGCGGTACCGCCGCGCCGCCGAGCGGCTCGAGCGTCATCGCGAGGAGTTCTGGCGCCGTCATGCCATTCGCATCGCAACGCCCCGCATCGAGACGGGGCACACGGCCCGGAGCCACGACGAGCCCGGGGCGGCGGATGACGTTCTCGGCGAGAGCGACGATGGCGCTTCGGGACGCCAGGCCGGCGGAACGCTCGAGCTCGATGACGTCCACGTGCTCGATCTTTCGCAGGCCTACGAGCGGATTGCCGGTGGCATCGACTTCTCCCGCCTCGGCGACCATCGCGTCGAGTACGACGACACCCCGATTGCCCTGCACCAGGACGATCTGCTCGATCGCCTGCATACCGCCGGACGAACCGGCATCACCCTCGGAAGCATCTTCGAGGGTCGCAGCCGTCTCGAGAAGATCGGCCTCTTCCTGGCGGCGCTGGAACTGGCCCGGCAGCGCAAGGTGGCGATCAGCCAGAGCGACGACGTCAATGGCGAGGTCGAGTTGCGGGAGGTGACGGACGCCTCGGCCGAGCAGTTCGCCTCCGGCGAGGACGAGGCGCCTCCGACGGCGGGCGCCGGGCCCTCGCCCGCGTAGCCGGCAGGGGCGTGTTTCACACGACCGGCCCGGACGCCCACGCCTCAGTGCATGTCCATGGCCACGCCTTCGGCCGAGCAGTAGCTCTGAATCTCGGCCAGGAACAGCGGCCCGTTGTCGGCCAGTTTGCGGGCGCCGACGCCGCGGATGCGGCTGAACCCCTCGGCGTCGCTGGGTCGCACCCGTGAGAGTTCGCGCAGGGTGTTGTCGTCGAAGACCACGTAGGGCGGAACCCCGCGCTCCAGGGCGAGGCGGCGGCGCAGCTCGCGGAGCCGGTCGAAGAGGGCCCGATCGACACCATCCCACGAGCGGGTCTCGACCGCCGCCCGCTTGGCCTTGCGGGCCACCGTCGGACGGCGCAACACCACGTCGCCTGCGCCGCGCATCAGGGCGACGCCTTCCGAAGTGAGCGAGAGGATCGGTCGATCGCCCGGGGATCGGGCCAGCAGGCCGTGATCGAGGAGTTGATGGATCAGATTGACGATCTCCGACTGGGTGAGATGTCGCAGCAGTCCGAAGACGCTGAGGGCGTGGTGGCCGAAGCGCCGCAGGGCTTCGTCGTCGGCGCCGGCGAGAAGCTTGGCCACGTGCATGGCTCCGAAGCGCTGCTCGACTCGAGCCACCGCGGCGAGGATCTTCCGCGCCGTGGTGGTGCCGTCGGCCAACGAATCGATCTCGTTCAGGCAGACGTCGCACGCCCCGCAGTTGCCGCGGGTGAAGCGCTGGCCGAAGTGCTCGCAGAGGGCCGCGTGCCGACAGCGGGCGCCGCTCACGAGCTGCTGGACTTCGCGCAGCAGGGAAAGCTGGGCGGTGTGATTGGCCTGAAGGGAATCGCCATCGAGATCCTCGCGCTCGAGGGCCTCGTCGAGACTGCGGCCCATGAGCGATTCCCACCGGGCGACGTCGCTGTAGCTGTAGAGAAGCACGCACTCCGCGGGAAGACCGTCGCGACCGGCGCGGCCCGATTCCTGCTGGTAGGCCTCGACCGACTTGGGAATGCCGGCGTGGATCACGCAGCGCACATCGCCGCGGTCGATTCCCATCCCGAAGGCCACGGTGGCGACGACGATGTCGATCGACTCGTCGCTGAACTGATCCTGGGTATCGCGCCGCTGCTTGGGACCGAGCCCGGCGTGGTATGCCGCGGCCTTGAGACCGGCGTCGCGCAAGCCTTCGGCGAGCGACTCGGTCTCCTTGCGGGAGATGCAGTAGACGATCCCGGCCTCGCCCTTGTGACGGGCCAGCACATCGAGCACCTGACGCTCGACGCTGAGCTTGGGGAGGACGCGATAGACGAGATTGGGCCGATCGAAGTCGCCCACCAGGACCAGCGGATTGCGCAGCCGAAGCTGGGTGACGATGTCGTCACGCACCTTGGGAGTGGCGGTTGCGGTGTAGGCGTGAAGCCCGGCATTCGGGAAGCGATCGCGGAGCATCGCGAGCTGGCGATACTCGGGGCGGAAATCGTGCCCCCACTGGCTGATGCAGTGGGCCTCGTCGATTGCGAAGGACCCCACGCCCACGCGGTCGAGCCAGTCGAGGAAGCCGCTGCTGGTGATCCGCTCGGGCGAGACCAGCAGCAGTCGACACTCGCCGCGCTGGATCAACTCGCGGGCGGCGCGGCGTTCCCTTTCATCCATCCCGCTGTGAAGCGCCGCGGCCGGGTAGTCCGCCTCGCGAAGGGCATCGACCTGATCCTTCATCAGGGCAATCAGCGGCGAGACCACCACGTCCATGCGTCCGCCGCGGGCAGTCGATTCCCCTTCGGCTTCTCCGTGCTCGCCAGGGCCGGCACCGAGCGACTCGCCATGCAGGAGCGGCGGCACCTGATAGCAGAGGCTCTTGCCGCCGCCGGTCGGCAGGACCACCAGCGAGTCGCGCCTGGAGATGCCCGCCTCGATCGCTTCACGTTGCAGCGGGCGAAGCGAGTCGTAGCCCCAGTAGCGCTTCACGACGCCCAGAATGGCGAGATGCAACGCATCCTGCATCGAGTCGAGTTGGCCGGGTGCGGTGGTCACACGTGGGAGAGCCCGTGGGCGAGGTCGGCGATCAGATCATCGGTGTGCTCGATGCCCACGCTGAGGCGGACGAGCGTGTCGGAGATGCCGAGCCTGGCCCGGTTCTCTGCCGGAACGGACGCATGGGTCATGATCGCCGGGTGCTCGATCAGGCTCTCGACGCCGCCGAGACTCTCGGCAAGGGCGAAGAGGTGAACGTGCTCGAGGAAGCGGCGGCTCTCGGCGAGTCCACCCTTCAGAAAGATCGTGATCATGCCGCCGAAGGCGGGGACCCCGTCGAGGCGCATCTGCCGAGCTGCAAGCGCGTGCTGCGGATGGCTCGGAAGCCCCGGATAGACGACCCGTTCGACCTTGGGTTGAGTCGCCAGCCAGGTGGCAATCTTCATGGCGCTGTCGCTGTGCTGGCGCATGCGAAGGGCCAGGGTCTTCGCCCCGCGCAGACAGAGATAGGAATCGAAGGGCCCCATGATCGAGCCGACTGCGTTGTGCAGGAAGCGCAGCGTCTCGGCGAGGTCCTTGCGACGGGTCACCAGCAGTCCGCCGACCACATCGCTGTGACCGCCGAGGTACTTGGTGGCGGAGTGCATCACGATGTCGATGCCCAGCTCGAGTGGCCGCTGCAGCATCGGACTGGCGAAGGTGTTGTCGCAGACGGTGATGATGCCGTGGGCCTGGCCGAGCTTGGCGATGGCGTCGAGATCGACCAGCTTCAGCGTCGGATTGGTGGGGGTCTCGACCCAGATCATCTTGATCCGTTGGTCGGGCTTCTGGTCGCGAATCGCGGCCTCGACCCGACCGATGTCGGTCATGTCGAGGTAGGTGGTGCGCAGGTTCATCGAGCGCTCGCGCACGCGGGTGAAGAGCCGGTAGGTGCCGCCGTAGAGATCATCCATCGCCAGCAGCCGATCGCCGCTGTCGAGCAGTTCGAGGCACGTCCCAATCGATGCCAGGCCCGAGGCGAAGGCGAACGACCCGCAGGTGGTGTCGTCGGCTTCGGTGAGCGGGCTTCCTTCGAGCGACGCCATCAGCCGCTCGAATGCGTAGCGGGTCGGGTTGTGGCTTCGCGAATACTCGAAGCCGGCGTGTTCGCCGGGCGAGCGCTGGGCGTAGGTCGAGGAGAGCGAGATGGGAGGCATGACCGCGCCGGTGGTCGGGTCGGGGCGCTGATTGCCGTGGATGGCGAGCGTCGAGAGATGCATGGGTGGGACAGACGATTGGAAATGAGGCGAGGAGGACGGCGGACCGCGCTTACGGAAGCTGCTTGCGCAGAGCGTTGATCAGATCGATCTTGGTGATGAGCCCGAAGAAGACGCCGCCCTCGGCGATGATCGCCACGCGGTCGGCGCGGAAGATCGGCATCAGATCGTTGATCGAGGCCCCGGGGCGAATGGTCTCGAGGCGACTGGTCATGAAGTCGCTCACCGGCTGTCGCGAATTGCCGAGATCGCGACCGAGGGCCACGAGGACGTCGCTCTCGTCGAGGATGCCGACCACGCGATCCTCGCGGTCGACGACGGCCATCTGGCTCACGTCGAACATCCGCATCCGCTTGATGGCCTGGATGATGGGGGTGTCGGGCTGGAGGCAGTAGTCCTGTCGCTCGTCATGGCGCCGGGCAATCAGATCGCGCAGATCGCCATGCTGCTTCCGCTCGATGAAGCCGTGGTCGAGCATCCAGAAGTCGTTGAACATCTTCGACAGGTACTTCGCGCCGCTGTCGCAGATCAGGGTCACGACCCGCTTCGGGGTCTTCTGTTCGCGGCAGTAGCGAAGGGCCGCCGCCAGCAGCGTGCCCACGCTGCTGCCCGCGAGCACGCCCTCCTTGCGCAGGAGCGTTCGCGCGGTGTCGAAGGCCTCGGCGTCGGAGATCGAATAGCCCTTGTTCACCAGGGAGAGATCGAGGATGTCGGGGACGAAGTCCTCGCCGATTCCCTCGACCAGCCACGAGCCCGGCTCGACCTTCCGATTCTCATTGACCAGCGGGGCGAGAATCGATCCCTCGGGGTCGGCCAGAATGATCTCGACCGCCGGATTGTGCTGCCTCAGATAGCGGCCGACACCGGTGACGGTGCCGCCCGAACCGACGCCGGCGACGAAGGCGTCGATCCGACCCTCCATCTGCTGCCAGATCTCCGGTCCGGTGGTGGTGAGGTGGGCGTGAGGGTTCGCGGGATTGCCGAACTGGTTCACATAGAAGCTGTTCGGCGTCTCGCTGGCGAGCCGCGCAGCCATGTCCTGGTAGTACTCGGGGTGCCCCTTGGCGACGTCGCTGCGGGTCAGCACGACCTCGGCGCCCATCGCCCGAAGATGCGAGATCTTCTCGTCGCTCATCTTGTCGGGCATCACCACCTTCATCCGGTAGCCCTTCTGCGAGGCGACCAGGGCAAGAGCGATGCCGGTGTTGCCGGCGGTCGCCTCGATGATCGTCCCGCCGGGCTTCAGCCGACCGTCCCGTTCGGCCGCTTCGACCATGGCGATGGCGATCCGATCCTTGATCGAGTTGCCGGGATTCAGCGACTCCATCTTGACGAAGAGTCGGCACGGTCCGACATCGAGCTGCTTGAGCTCGAGCATCGGGGTGTTCCCGATCATCTCGAGGATGTTGCCGAACACCGGCGCCATGGCGTTGCGAGCGGCGGGCGGATTGGCCGTGGCGGACATGAGTGCGGTTCCCTCCAGTGCGGCGCCGATCACCCGTGCTCGCTCGAACGCAGTTCTCGAGACGAACTCTCGAGACGAGTCCTCGCGACAGGTTCTCGAGACGGGTCCTGACGGATCGCCGGACAGGCGAGGCATGGTACCGTCGCAGGGAACGTCGGCCCGCCGTGCCGCGTTGTGCCCAGAAACCGTGTCTTCCCCGTCCACCGATTCGCCCGTGCTGCTCGCCGCTGGACCTCATGGTCTGGAGCTGCGGTTCGCCGACGATCGGCCTGGTCGCGGCGCCCGTCTCGAGGTCGACTGGTTGCGGCACGCCCTGCGTCACGATCCCGGAGCAATACGGCGAGACCCCCTCATCCGAGCGCTCGGTCGGCGATCAGAGGGGCAGGGAACGGAGACACAAGACTCGCAGGGTCAAGGATCAGTCGGGCAGGGACCAGTCGGCCAGGGACCAGTCGGCCAGGGACCAGTCGGCCAGGAACCGAAAGGCCAATCCTCCGAAACCGCGTCCGCCGGGTCGGCCGCGCCGATCGGTTCGGCCAGCCCGGTCCCCTGGGTCGTCGATGCCACCGCGGGATTCGGGCACGATGCCCTGCATCTGGCCGCCGCCGGCTGCCGCGTGCTTGCCATCGAGCGCAATGCCCTGGTTGCGGCCATGCTCGAAGATGGTCTCCGACGACTGCGAGACGACTCCGATCTGGGCGAGATGATCCGGCGGATTGAACTGCGGCACGCGGAATCGATCGAGGTGCTGGAGGAGCTGGCCCGAGATCCCAATCCGCTGCGTCGTCCCGAGGTCGTCCTTCTCGACCCGATGTTCCCGCCGCGTGCGCGACACCGCTCGGCGCTCCCTCCCAAGCCCATGCAGATCCTCCGCCGACTCCTTGGGAGCGACGCCGACACTCTGGCGCTACTCGGCGCCGCCCGCCGCGCCGCAACGCGACGCGTGATCGTCAAGCGCGCCGACGACGGACCGCCGCTCGGCGGGTCTCTCGACGCAGACACGACCGACGGGCGCCCTTCCGCGACATCCGGCGGCCCGCTCGCCTCACTCGGAGGCCGGACCGTCCGCTTCGACATCTATTCATCAGCGGGTCGACCTGCCGACGTGTCAGCGGACCGAGCGGGGCAACAGGACTCGAAGCGATCGACATGACTGACATGACTGACATGACCGACAGGAACGACAGGAACGACAGGACTGACATGACCGACATGAACGACTCGCCCAATCCGACCACGTCGACCAGCTCCTGGTTTCATGTCGCCGACTCGTCGGCTCCGTTGCGACTCGGCGAAGTGCGGCCCCTCGATCCTCAGGAGGCCCGGCACGCGGTGGGCGCTCGTCGCTTGCGCGACGGTGATTCGATTGCCCTCTTCGATGGCCGCGGCAATGTGGCCACGGCGCGGCTCATGCAGCGCGGTGAAGGCGCGGCGATCGAAGCCGTCCATCATCAGCCGCCACCGACGCCGCGGGTGGTGGTGGCCTCGGCCATTCCCAAGGGCGACCGGGCCTCGACGCTGATTGACATGGCCACCCAGCTCGGGATGGCCGCCTTCGTGCCGCTCCGCTGCGCTCGCAGCGTCGTGGAGATGACCGACGCCTCGCGCACGCGTCTGGAGCGGATTGCAATTGAGAGCTGCAAGCAGAGTCGCCGGGCCTGGGTTCCGCCGGTCCTCGACGAACTCTCGCCAGTCGACGCGGTGCGCTTCGCCCTCGCGGCGGAGTCGGCGGCGATTCTGCTCGATCCCGCAGGCCCGCCGCTGCGGACGCTTGCGAGCGAGCTCTCGCGAGCGCGGATTGCGCTTCTGATCGGTCCCGAAGGCGGCTTCACCGACGACGAGCGAACGGCCATGATCGCGGCTGGCGCCGTGACGGCATCGATTGGCGATGGGATCCTCCGCATCGAAGCCGCGGCAGTGGTGGGGTTGGCGCTGGTGCGAAGCTGTTCGAGCGCTCCGTAGCGGCTCCGCCGCGAAGCTGTTTGAGCGCTCCGTAGCGGCTCCGCCGCGAAGCTGTTTGAGCGCTCCGTAGCGGCTTCGCCGCACACTCGCTTTCGAGGGGGCCGCACGAGGGGGGCTTCGCGGCGGCGTCGGTGCCGGGACGCATTCTCAGCGGCGGGTGACCGCGCTCTTCACCGCGTCGACTGCTCGATCGATCTCGTCGAGCGTGTTGTAGTGCACCGCACTGATGCGGACCACGCCGTCGGCGAGATCGACGCCGAGCGACTCGCAGAGGCGATAGGCGTACATGTGGCCGTTTCGGAATCCGACTCCGCGGGCGTGGGCGGCCGCGGCGATGGCTGCGGCCGAGACCCGATCGTGGACCACACTCACCGTCGCCACACGCTCCGGCCCGACGGTGGTCGGACCCAGCACGCGGATGCCGGGAATGGCCACCAGACCCTCGACCAGGCGCCGCTGAAGGGGCAGCTCGAGTTCGGTCATCGCCTCGAAGGCTCGTTCGATGGTGGCCCGCTCGTCGGATGGCGCGGCCGCCCGACCAGTCGCGTCGCTGCCGGCGAGGAAGGCCAGATAGTCCCGCAGCGCCAGCAGTCCTGCGCAGCCCTCGTGACTGGCGCCGCCGAGTTCGAACTTGTACGGAATGCGGTCCCGCGGAATGAAGAAGTGATTCGGTCCGGTGAGTTCGTCGAGGGCTTCGTGCCGACCGAAGAGGGCCGCCATGTGCGGGCCGTAGACCTTGTACGTCGAATAGACGTACCAGTCGCATCCCCAGGCGTCGACATCGATGGCCCGATGGGCCGCGTAGGCGACGCCGTCGACCACCACGCGGGCGCCGACCGAGTGGGCCCGTCGGGCGACCTCGGCCACGTCGACGATGCCGCCGAGCAGATTGGAGACGTGGGTGAAGCACACCAGTCTGGTGCGCGGCCCGAGCAGATCATCGAGCGCATCCAGAGGACAGCCGGTGGGATCGTCGCCGACGTTCCACCAGCGGATCCGCACTCCGATATCGGTGAGGGCCAGCCACGCGCCGATGTTCGACTCGTGTCCGCACTCGGCGACGATGATCTCGTCGCCCGGTCGAAGCAGACGTCGGTAGCAGCCGGCAAGCATGTGGCAGAGCTGGGTGGTCGAGGGACCCAGCAGGGTCGCGCCGGAGCGCTCGCCATTCATCACCTGGTTGATGAAGGCGTGGGCGTCGTCGACGTTCTTCGTCGCCCGCGCCGACACGTCGTAGCCCGCCCCGAGCTGCACGTAGTCGTTGAGCATGTAGCGGCGGATCGCATCGGCCACGCCGACGGGCACCTGCGAACCACCGGCGTTGTCGAGCAGGAGGGTCTTGCCGCCGAGGGAAGGAAAGTGAGCGCGGATTGCCGCGAGCGGCGGCAACGTTGAAGTGGGCATGGCGGCCGTCCGGGCGTTCACGTGCAACTGGTGGGGTCGAGCAGTCTGTGGAGAACGTACTTCGGGATCGTGCTCGTTCGCAGCCCGAATGACTTTCGCCACAGGCTGCTCGAGACGGATCCTTCGAAGAGACATCAATGGAGCGCACCGGGATCGAACCGGTAACCTTCGCCTTGCAAAGGCGACGCTCTCCCAGTTGAGCTAGCGCCCCGACCTGCATCGAGCCGGCAAGAATAGCACGCCGAGCGGGCACTCGCCTTGCAGTCCCTCGAGCGGCCGTCGGCCCGAAGGGCACAGCGGGGGCCACGCCTTCGCGCGCCCGCCCTGTGCGAGCGGAGCGAGTCTAAGGGCCGGCGAGCAGGGGCGTGATGCACACGCCCGAGGTGAACGCGCCGCTCCGCGCAGGGCCGCGACGGAGCGATCAACCTACCGCGCCGTCGTCAGCAGATCGATCCTCGTCGGCGTCACAACGTTCAGGCGCAGGGCGCTGTCGTACCCCTGGCTGCCCACGATGCCGACCAACTGTCCAAGGAGGGCGGTGAGATCGAATCCCTGGCCCGGCTGGAGGTAGCCGATGCTCTGGCCGCCGCTGGGATCCTGGATGCGAAAGAGCAGCGGCAGACGCGTGCCGTCGTAGACCGTCGAGGCGTTGAGGCGACCGACGGCCACGTACTCGCGGCGGGCGTCCATGGCCACGCGGGCCCCGCGGATGGTGTCGATGTCCGCATTGGCCTTGGCCCGCATCTCGCGGACCTTGGCGAGTCGGGTCTGGATGTCGATCTTGATCTGAAGCTGCTCGGCGCGGGCTCGGGCGAATTCGCGCTGGGTCGCGGACGTCTCTGGGCGATCTGCGAACTCGAGATAGCGCTCGCGGAGCGGGCCCACCTCGGCGGTCTCGGGATTCTCGCGCTGCACCGCTTCGAAGGCCTGTTCGATGTCGTCGAGGGTGATGCGCCGCACTCGGGCGGCGTTGGTCTCGACCGGCGGAGTTGCGGCGTCGCCGGTGATGATCGTGCGGTTGTCGGCCGGCGGCGTGGTGGCGCTCCCGGCGGGAGTCGCGGCGGTGCCGGCGGCTGGAGGCGGTGTCTCGCTGAATCCGTCAGGGGCGTTGGCGGGAGGCGGCGACTCGGGCTCGCCGGCCCGCGCGGGAGTCGTCGGGGACAGTTGGGGATTGGTCGCTGCGCCGGTTCCCTCGGTCGGTCTGGCAGGCGCGGTCTGGGAAGCTCCCCCCTCGGTCGGCGGTGTGACGCTGGGCTCAGCAGGTGTGGCTGGCGCGGCCAGTGGTCTCGGTCCGGCGCCGAGATTGGGTTCAAGCGTCGCCAGCTCCTCGGCCGTGGCCTTGCGCAGGAAGGTCAGATTGATCCAGCCGTCGCTGCTGGTCGGGAGAGCGATCTTGTAGACCGTGTCGCGCTGTCCCTCGATCACGTCGAGCACCGCAACGATCTGCCCGGCGTCGAGCTTCGCAATCGGCTTCCAACTGCTGTCGGGGTTGAACCGCGCCGAGAGATTCGGGGCCAGCACGTCTGCCTTGCTCAGGATCTCGGCCCGCGTGCCGTCGGTGCTCAACTTGACCTTGCGATCCGCACGCAGATAGCCGAAGGCCTCCTTGAAGGAGGGTCCGAGTGCGGGGACCCGGGCCCAGCCGACGGTCTCTTCGACGACCTTGACCAGTGCGCCGCGGTCAAGCTTGAGAAACGGATACGACGAGTCGACGCTCGGGGCGCTTCGCACATAGACGTCGTTGGTCGTGACCGAGGCCCACCAGCCGGTCGATTCCGCACCGGCCGGTCGAGCTGGCGGAGCCGCGCCGGCGCCCGCAGGAGGCGCCGCCATCGCTGTCGACATCGCCGCCAGCGCCAGCAAGAGACCGCAGAGCGAGCCACGTCGGGCGCGGCCCTGACGGTCAGGGCAGGTGAGAGGCACGGAGCAGGCGACGGAAGAAGAGTGCATGGGCGGGTCTTTCGGAGTGGATCAGCGACGGCCGCCGATTCTACTTCGCACTCGAGCGGACCGTGGCCGTCGACTCCGCCGACCGGGCAGCGTGCGAACGCTGCCGTCGACTCCCGGGCGGTCGTGGACCACCTCTTGGGGCAGTCGCGCCCGGTCCGCCGTTGCTCCCGAGACGCCGTGGCTCCCGAGACGCCGTGGCGGAACGCCGCACGCGAACGCAGCCGAACCGCCATACCCTGACGCCCATGTCCGCCGACAGTTCGACCTCTCCTTCCGCCCAGCGCATCGGCGGCGCTTCCGAACCCATCCGATTCAGTCTCTCCCGGGCCGGTCTCTCCCGGGCCGGTCTCTCCCGGGCCGGTCTCTCTCGGACTGGTCTCTTCCGGACTGGTCTCTTCCGGACTGGTCTCTTCCGCAGGGGGCGGCGCTGCGCCACCGCCGGGGGGCTGGCCGGGCTCACCCTCACGGTGGGCTGCCAGGCGCCGATCCAGCCGGACAGCTCCAAGCAGTTGCGCGAGTCGGTCGAGGCCGCCATCCGCCAGCGAATCGACATCATTCCGGCCGAAGAGGAAATGACGCCGGTCTCGCGGGCCCCGGTGGCCCTCGAGGAGCAGCTCGCGAGTCGCCTCGGCGAGCTCGAAGCGCTTGGACCGCCCCGCGACATCGGGCCGGGATCGCTCGCCATCGGGACCGATCTGTTCGGGGCCGACCAGAAGGAGGTGACTCTCAGTCTGCAGACGGCGGTGGCCTCCGCGGTCAAGAACAACCTCGCCACCCAGCAGGCGATCCTGGCCCCGGCCATCACCGAGGCCGAGGTCCAGGCGGCGTCGGCGGTCTTCGACGCGGTCCTCTTCGGTTCCACGCAGATGAGCGTGACCGATCAGCCGCGGCCGCTTCCGGTTCTGAACGGATTTTCGCTGGGCTCGGGGGTCAGCACGAATCGCTCCTGGGCCTTCGAGACCGGTGTTCGCAAGCCCCTCGAGAGCGGCGGGTCGTTCACCGTCTCGACCGATCTTTCGCGGGTCCGCGACAACGATCCCAGCATTGATTTCCTCCCCGACCCGGCATGGGCGAGCGCGGTTCGACTGGGCTTCGCCCAACCGATTCTGCGGGGTTTCGGCTCCGACGTGAACACCGCGACCATCAAGCTCGCACGGAACGCCGAGCGCGGCGCGGTCGAGGATCTCCGCCAGTCGCTCCTCCAGCTCGTCCTCGAGGTCGAGGCGTCGTACTGGAACCTGGTCGTGGCTCGCGAGGAACTGCGCATCCGCATGTGGCTGACCAGTTCAGGCGAGCAGGTCCGCGACGTGCTGTCGCGGCGACGCGAGTTCGACACTCGTCAGTCGCAGTTCTCCGATGCGGTGGCGACCGTCGAACAGCGCAAGGCCAGCGTGCTTCGGGCCCAGCGCAACGTCCGCGCCGCCTCGGATCGACTGAAGACGCTGATGAACGATCCGGGCATGCCCCTCGAGTCGGAAGTGCTGCTGGCGCCGATTGATTTCATGGTCGAGTCGCCGGTGAACATCGACCTGCGCGAGGCCATGCTCACTGCGCTCGAGCGCAGGCCGGAGATCTCCCGATCTCTGCTGGCCGTCGACGATGCCTCGATCCGTCAGCTCGTCGCCGACAATGCCCGACTTCCGATTCTCGATCTGACCGCCCAGATGGGCTGGTTCGGTCTCTCCGACACCGGCTCCGATTCCTACGCCGAGCTCGGCGAGGGCAGCTTCATCGACTCGCTCCTGGGGGCGACCTTTTCCCAGCCCATCGGCAACCGCGAGGCCGAGGCGTCGTTCCGCGCCGCCCGACTCCGCCGCTCCTCCGCGGTGATCGGCTTCCGCCGCGCGGTGCAGGATGTCACCCTCGAGGTGAAGAACGCCCTCCGTGACTGCCTGACCAACTTTCAACTGATCAGCGCCACCCGCTCCAGTCGGCTTGCCGCGGCGGAGAACCTGCGGGCGCTGCTGGTCGAGGAGAAGACGCTGGCCAGCCTGACCCCGGAGTTTCTCAACCTGAAGTTCCAGCGGCAGGATCGACTGGCCCTGGCGCAGTTCGAGGAGTACCAGTCGCTTTCGGCGTACAACACCTCGGTCGCGTCGCTCTATCGGGCCCTGGGAACGGGCCTCGAGATGAACCGGATTGCTGTCGATGTCGAGAGCATGGTCGACGAGCGCCGCGAGCGCTGATCCCCCAAAGGACCGATTCCGATGCCTCGCGTGGTCGACGCCACCGATGTGAATCTCCGCGAAGCAGCCGCAATGCTTGGTCGCGGCGTCCCCGTCGCGTTCCCGACCGAGACCGTCTACGGCCTCGGGGCGCCGACCCACGACGAGCGCGCTCTGCAACTCGTCTACGAACTGAAGGGGCGACCGCACTCGAATCCGCTGATCGCCCATGTGCGTGACGCCGACGAAGCGGCATCACTCGTGGCGTCGTGGGACGAGCGGGCCACCCGACTTGCGGAGCGATTCTGGCCGGGTGCCCTCACCATGGTGCTGGCTCGCGCACCCCACGTTCCCGACCGCGCCACCGGTGGTCGTGCAACGATTGCCCTCCGCGCTCCGCGCCATCCGATTGCCCGAGCCCTGCTCGACGCGTTCGGCGGCCCGATCTCGGCGCCGTCGGCCAATCGATCGGGACGCATCTCGCCGACGACGGCGGCCCACGTGGCCAGCGAGTTCGCCGATCAGTCGGAGCTCTTCATTCTGGACGGAGGGGCCTCGACGCTTGGCATCGAGTCGACGGTGGTCGATCTCTCGACGCCGCAGGCGAGGCTGTTGCGACCAGGGTCGATCACGGCCGACGAGATCGCCTCCGTGATCGGGCCGGTCGAGCGTCCGAGGATCGCCGCGCAGGACGCGTCGCCGGGGACCTCCGCGTCGCACTATGCCCCGCGCACGCCGGCGACCTTGTTCCGCGGCAGCGAACTCTCGGTGCTGCTGCGCACCGGCGGATCTGCCGTGGTCCTCGGTTCACGCGGGCTCGCGGTCCCCGCGGGGCATCGCCATCTGATCATGCCCATCGACGCCGTCGAATACGCCGCCAGGCTCTACGCCGCGCTGCGTGAGGCCGACGACCTGGGCGTTGCCCGCATCCTGATCGAGCTGCCCGTCAGCGAGGGCGGCGTCTGGGACGCCATCCGAGATCGCCTGGTCCGCGCTGCGGCGACTGCATGAGCGCTCCGTTCGGCCCTCCGCCCCGACCTTCGTGTTTGCGGTCGCCACGCCCAGGGCGGCGCGTGCAGGAGGTATGTGACACGGAGAGCCGGCGAGCATCGTCGACATGCACGGATGTTGCGAGTACCAGCGTCTCGCCGAGCCCCAGCTCGGCGTGCGGCGACGCCAGTCGCCGTGAAGAACAGCGCTTCGCCCACTTGAGCGAAGCCCGAAGTGACACGGCGCTCCATGGACGAGGTCCTTCGCGTCGTGCGCAGGAAGGATGGAGCACGGAGGACACGGAGGACATGGAGGACACGGAGGACACGGAGGACACGGAGGACACGGAGGACATGGAGGACATGGAGGAAGAGGCAAGGGCACGAATGACCTGGCGGTGGGCGGTGCCCCACGAATGGCCGACACGGGGCGTGGGCCATCACCTGTTCAATCTCGGCCGCAGCGCACGCCCCCAATCGTGCACCCGCTGCTGCTCCCTGCCCCCTGCTCCCTGCCCCTGCCCGCTGCAAGGCCGCGCAGCGACCGGTCTCGGTCGGTCTGCCGCACCGCTCTACCCTCTCCCCCATGACCTCCGCCGCTTCGCCTCAGGCCCCGTCCGGCTCTGCTGGTTCCTCTCTCCATAGGGTGATCCGCGCTCCCCGCGGGGCCACGCGAACCTGTCGCACATGGCAGGCCGAGGCAGCGATGCGGATGCTCATGAACAATCTCGATCCCGAGGTTGCGGAGCGCCCCGAGGATCTCGTGGTCTACGGCGGCGTCGGTCGCGCCGCCCGCTCCTGGCCGGCGTTCGATGCCATCGTCGCAACCCTTCAGAAACTCGCTCCGGACGAGACTTTGCTGGTGCAGTCGGGGAAGCCGGTCGGCGTTGTCCGCACCACCACCGACAGTCCGCGGGTACTGATTGCCAACAGCAATCTGGTGCCCCACTGGGCCACCCAGGAGGTCTTCGACGACCTCGAGCGCAAGGGCCTGATCATGTTCGGGCAGATGACCGCGGGCTCGTGGATCTATATCGGCACCCAAGGCATTCTCCAGGGCACCTACGAGACCTTCGCGGAGTGCGCCCGCCAGCACTTCGGCGGCACCCTTCGGCATCGCCTCAACGTCACCGCGGGGTGCGGCGGCATGGGCGGCGCCCAGCCTCTGGCCATCACCATGAACGAGGGCACATGTCTCTGCGCCGACGTCTGCCTCGAGCGGCTGAACAAGCGCAAGCACGATCGCTACCTCGACGAGGTGATCGAGGATCTCGATTGGGCCATCGATCGGGCCGTCGCGGCAAGCAGTGCGGGTGAGGCGATTTCAATCGGCGTCCTCGCCAATGCCGTGGACCTGCTGACGCGGCTGGTGTCGCGGGGAATCATCCCCGACACGCTGACCGATCAGACCAGCGCTCACGATCCGCTCAACGGCTACTACCCCGCCGGGATCTCCCGCGACGCCGCCGATTTGATGCGGATCGAGGATCCCCGCGGCTACGTCGAACGCTCGCTCGACTCCATGGCCGAGCACGTGCGTCTGATGCTCGAACTTCAGAAGGCCGGGGCGGTCACCTTCGACTACGGCAACAACATCAGGCAGCGGGCTCTCGATCGCGGCGTCCGCAACGCCTTCGACTTCCCCGGCTTCGTGCCCGCCTACATCAGGCCGCAATTCTGTCTGGGCCGCGGACCATTCCGCTGGGTTGCGCTCTCCGGCGATCCCGAGGACATCCGCCAGACCGACGAGGCGATCCTCTCCCTGTTTCCAGACGACGCTCCGCTGCATCGCTGGATCCGCATGGCCCAGGAGCGCGTTGCCTTCCAGGGACTGCCGGCGCGGATCTGCTGGCTCGGCCTGGGAGAGCGCGATCGCGCCGGCCTGGCCTTCAACGAACTCGTGCGCACCGGTCGCGTGAAAGCCCCGATTGTCATCGGTCGCGATCATCTCGACTGCGGCAGCGTGGCCTCGCCCAACCGCGAGACCGAGGCCATGAAGGACGGCAGCGATGCCATCAGCGACTGGGCCCTTCTGAATGCGATGGTCAACATCGCCAGCGGGGCGAGCTGGGTGAGCTTCCACCACGGCGGCGGCGTCGGCATCGGCTATTCGCAGCACGCCGGGCAGGTCATCGTCGCCGACGGCACCGACGAGGCGGCGACACGGCTTTCTCGCGTGCTGACCAACGACCCGATGATGGGCGTCTTCCGCCACGCCGACGCCGGCTATGACGACGCCATCGCGTGCGCCGAGGCCAAGGGTGTGTGGCGGCCGATGTGAACGAGGCGGGGAGCAGACCGGCCGCTGCGCGGCCTTGCAGGGAGCAGGGGGCAGGGAGCAGCAGTGGGTTGCACGATTGGGGGCGTGCGCTGCGGCCGAGATTGAACAGGCGATGGCCCACGCCCTGTGTCGGCCACTCGTGTGGGGCATCTCTGGCCCACGCCCTGTGTCGGCCACTCGTGGGGCATCGCGCACCCAGCGCTCTCGGAGGGCTTCACCGCAGCAGCGGGTTCTGCGGCAGCGGAGCAGTTCCCAGCGATTCGGTCGCGGCTGCGTCGCCACCAAACGAACGGGCCCATCCGAGCCCCATGGCCACCCCCACGGCAACACCGCCGGCCACATCCATCGGCAGCGCGGCGAGCACTCGCGGCAGCAGGCCGCGGTCGAAGATCTCGAGCATCGATCCCTCGAGGCGCATGGCGGCGACGAGCTGGGCCGCGCCGATTGCAACGACTGCCGCGGCCGGCAGCAGGATGGGCTGGGCGCGGGGAGCCCACAGCCGACCGAACAGTCCGGTGATCAACCCCGCGATGACCGCGGCGGCGATGGCCTGCCCCTTGAGATCGTTCCGCAGCACCAGCCACACCGCAACAGGCGCGAAGATCGCCGCGGCGCAGCCGATCAGGGCTCGATTGGCGAGTGCCCCGCGGAAGAGCGGCTCCGAGATCGGGATGTCGGGCAGACGACCGCCGAGGCGCAGCAGAACGAAGGTGATTCCCAGCAGAACCGCGCCCCACACCAGTGTTTCGAGAGCGATATTGGTGGCCGCCGCACCGTTCAGGGTGGCGTCGGCAATGGCCCCGCAGCGCATCGAGAAGATGGCAATTCCAACACCGAAGACAAAGAGCCCGACGGCGCTGTTGACCAGGCGCGAGACCACCACGGCCAGCAGCGCAAGGGCCAGCACCAGCACGAAGACGGCGGCGATTGCCGTCCCGGGGCTGCTCGCCACCGAGAGGACCGCAGTCGACGTGCCCCGCGGACCGGCCGCGAAGCGAGCGGTCATTCCGCCGAGCAGTGCGGCGATGGTGAGTCCGCCGAACAGACCGCCGAAGCGTCTGAGGGAGTCGAGCATGGGCGGAGTGTAGTGGCTCCTCGCGGGGGTGCCTCCGCGACCCGAGACGCCTCCGAAGGCAGGTTCGGAGGCCACCAACCTCACCCGATTCCTTTACGATTCGCCCCTATGGGATCCGAAGCCCCTCCGGATGTTCTGATGCTGACGGCGGCGCCGCTCACGATTGCGGACGTCGATCAGGTCGCCTGCCGTCGACGCGAAGTCCGCCTTCACCCAACCGTGCGCGAGCAGCTCGGGCGAAGTCGGGCGGCGCTCTCTCGGCGCCTCGGCGCCGGCGAGGCGCTCTACGGCATCAACACCGGATTCGGATCGCTCGCGCGCGTCCGCATCGAGCCGGATCAACTCGCCGACGTGCAGCGCAATCTCATCCGCTCGCATGCCGCGGGTGTGGGTGAACCGCTCCCCGTCGAAGTGGTGCGGGCGATGATGCTGATCCTCGCCGCGAGTCTGGCCCGCGGCTGTTCGGGCGTGCGGCCGGAGTGCGTCGAGAAACTGATCGAGCTCCTCAATTGCGGCATCACGCCGGTGGTTCCGTCGCGCGGATCGGTCGGGGCCTCCGGCGATCTGGCCCCACTCGCGCACGTTGCCCTCGTCATGCTGGGCGAGGGCCGTGCGACCTACGTGGGTGCCGGCGAGCCGGGCCGGCGAGCGCTCCTTGCGGCCGGCATCGAACCGCTCGTGCTCGAAGCGAAGGAGGGGCTGGCCCTCATCAACGGCACCCATCTCATGACCGCGATGGGAGCCCTGGCCCTGCGTGATCTCGATCGTCTGGTGGCCGCCGCGACCGTCTCGACCGCCATGGCCATCGATGCCTGCCGCGCCACTGACGCCTTCCTCGATCCCCGGCTGTACGCCGCCCGACGCCAGCCGGGACCGATCCTGATCGCCGAGCGTCTTCGTGAACTGCTCGCGGGCTCGACCATCCTCACCGCCCACAAGGAGAACGATCCCAGGGTGCAGGATCCGTACTGCCTGCGGGCGGCGCCGACCGTGCTCGGCGCCGCGTGTGACGCCCTCGACTACGTGCGCGGGGCAATCGAACGCGAGCTCGGGGCGGTGACCGACAATCCGCTGGTCTTCGTCGCAGGCGCGTCGGAATCCGAAGCGACATGCGAGGTGATCTCCGGAGCGAACTTCCACGGGATGCCCATTGCAATTGCCCTCGACGTCGCCAAGATCGCCATCGTGCACATCGCCGGCATCGCCGAGCGGCGCGTGAACTGGCTGCTGACGGCCTCCGACGGCGAGAACCCGGTCCACGCCTATCTCTCGCCGCAGCCGGGACTCCACTCCGGCCTGATGATTGCCCAGTACTCCGCCGCGGCCTGCTGCAACGAGATGCAGTCGCTGGCCCATCCGGCGTCGGTCCACAACATCACCACCAGCGCCGGGGTCGAGGATTACAACTCCTTCGGACCGACCAGCGGGCATCACCTCCGCCAGTCGATCGAGCTCTGCCGACAGGTCGTGGCCATCGAGCTCCTCACGATGACCGAGGCCATGGAGTATCAGCGGCCGCTTCGCAGCGGCGCGGGTGTCGAAGCCGCGGTGGCCAAGGTGCGAGAGCGCGTCACCCGACTGGTTGCCGATCGCCCACCGGCCCCGGACATCGCGGCCATCGCCGGTCTGATCCGCGACGGGGCGATTGGCGTCGGAGGCGGTTGAAGCAGAGGGGCGCCGATACACTCCGCCCCCATGTCGCTCATCGTCACCGGAACCATCGGCATCGACACCGTCCACACTCCGACGACCGCGGTCGAACGCGTTCTCGGAGGCTCGTGCAGTTACTTCGCGGCCGCCGCGAGCTTCTTCGGTCCGGTGCGGATCGTGGCGGCGGTCGGCGGCGACTGGCCGGCGGAACATCGCACCGCCCTGACTTCGTTCGCGAACGTCTGCACCGAGGGGCTCGAGGTGCGACCGGCGTCGAAGACCTTCGCCTGGGGTGGTCGCTATCACGACAACATGAATCAAAGGGACACGCTCTTCACCGAGCTGGGCGTGCTCGAGGAGGCGCCTCCGAAGGTGCCTGACGCCTATCGCGACAGCCAGTTCGTCTTCCTGGGGAACACCCATCCGCTGGTGCAGGCCGATCTGCTGGCGCAGTTTCCGACCCGCCGACTCGCCGTGGCCGACACCATGAATCTGTGGATCGACATCGCCCATCAGGAACTGCGGGCCCTGCTGCGTCAGGTCGATGGACTGCTTCTCAACGACAGCGAGGCCGAGCAGCTCACCGAGATCCGCAACCCGATCTCCGCGGCCCGGCGGATCATCGAGATGGGGCCGCGTTTCGTCATCGTCAAGAAGGGTGAACACGGGGCGGTGCTCGTCCATCGCGACGGCGTCGCGGTGGTGCCGGCCTTCCCCGCCGAGCAGCATCAGGTGATCGATCCGACCGGTGCGGGCGACTCCTTCGCCGGCGGCGTGATGGGTCGGCTGGCCTCGACCAACGGCACCGACTTCGCCGCCATTCGCGAGGCCCTCGGCTGGGGCACGGTCGCGGCCAGCTTCAACATCGAGTCGCATGGCCTCGAACGGCTTCGCACCCTGCGCCGCAGCGATCTCGACGCTCGCTTCGCCCAGTTCCGCGAGATGGTCATGCTGGGGTGAGGAAGGTGGGTCGCGTCAGGCGGGTCGGGCTGTATTCTTCGCCCATGCGTCGCACGACCCTCGTCCTGATCGTCTCCGTGATTGCGCACCTTCTGGGTGCGTCCGCTGCACTGGCGCAGCGCTTCGAAGACCTGCCCGGCCACGATCGCTGGAAGCTGGTGAGCGACGCGATGGATCGCCTGGCCATCGGCGGTCGCGTTTCGGATGTCACCTGGATCGAGGACGGCAGCGGAGTCGAGTTTCGAGTGGGAACACCCGCGGGGGCCGAGCGCCGCCGATTCGTCTTTGCGACCGGCGCCATCGAGCCGGTGGTCGGCGATGCGGCGGCGGAGGGGGACAGCCCTCGACGATCTCGCGGCAATCGTCCCGCCCGCGGGCGACAGGCCGACATCGTTCGATCGCCCGACGGCGCCTGGAATGCGGTCTGCGAAGAGCACAACGTGATCCTGAAGCGGGTCGACGGCAGCGCCGCGCGGGCGGTCACCACCGATGGCACCTTCAAGCTCGGATACGGCCGGGCGAGCTGGGTCTACGGTGAGGAACTGGATCAGGACAGCGCCATGTGGTGGTCGCCCGACTCGCGCTTTCTCGCCTACTACGAGTTCGACGATCGCAACGTGCCCGACTTTCCGCTTCCCGTCGATTGGACGGCGCTGCGCCCGCGGGTGGCGCTTGAGAGCTATCCCAAGGCCGGCGACCCCAACCCGATTGCCCGTCTGCGAGTCATCGAAGTGGGGGAGATCGCCTCGCGTGCCGAACTGGCCAGCGCCCCGATGGGCCAATCGATCTCCGTCGACGTCGGCAGCGACACCGAGCAGTACATCTACGACATTCGTTGGACGCCCGACTCGAGTGCGCTCCTCTTCAATCGCACCGGTCGACGTCAGGATCGACTCGAACTGGTCGCGGCCGATCCGCTGAGTGGCGCCACCCGGGTCGTGCTGACCGAGTCGCAGCCGACGTTCCAGGAGAATCGCCCGACCATGCGCTTCCTCGAGGACGGCGTTCGTTTCATCTGGGAGAGCGAAGCGACGGGCTGGTCGCAGTTCTCGATCCGCTCGCTGGCCGACGACTCCGTGGTCGCGCTCACCAGCGGCGCGTATCCGGCACTTGACATCGTGCAGATCGACGAGAAGGCAGGTTGGTTCTACTTGACCGCGGCCAGCGGCTCGGTGGGAATGAGTGCCCAGCTCCATCGAGTTCGCCTCGACGGCAGCGAGCACGCCCGACTCACGGTGAGCGAGCTCAACCACAGCAACTTCTCGATCGCTCCCAATCACACTCGTTTCGTCTGCGTGGCCGAGGCGGCGGACACGCCACCGATCTCGACACTCCTCGACATGAAGGGCTCGATCCTCGGCGTGCTGGCCGAGAGCGATACCAGCGTGATGCAGGAACTGGGCCTGGTCGCCCCCGAGCTGTTCAGCTTCAAGGCCGACGACGGCACCACCGATCTCTTCGGAATCCTCCATCGCCCCGCTCACTTCGATCCGGCGCGGACGTACCCGCTGATCATCGACGTCTACGGCGGTCCCGGAGTGGTCACCGTGCGCAACCGCTGGAGCGGAGCCCGTCCCGACTGCGAGCTCGGCTATCTGATTGCCCAGATCCAGAACCGTGGCACGCCGGATCGCGGCAAGGCCTTCGAGACCGCGACCTATCAGCGACTCGGCGACCTCGACCTCAAGGATCAGGCCGACGGCGTGCGAGCCCTGAGTGGCCGCCCGTACGTCGATGGTTCCCGCGTCGGCATCACCGGCGGTTCCTACGGCGGCTACATGTCGGCGCTGGCGCTTCTCAAGCACCCGGACGTCTTCAAGGCTGCGGTTGCGATCTCCGCCGTCACCGACTGGCGGCACTACGACTCGATCTACACCGAGCGCTACATGCGACTCCCGCGCGAGAACGAAGCCGGCTACGACCAGGGGTCGTGCGTGAAGCTCGCCGCCGCTCTCACTCCCGAACTCGCCCGGCAACTCGGCGGACGGCTCCTGCTCATGCACGGCATGGCCGACGACAACGTCCATCCCAACAACGTCTGGCAGTTCGTGCACGCCCTGCAGCAGGCCAACATCCCCTTCGACATGATGTTCTTCCCGACGATGGACCACGGCGTCTTCGGCCCCGCGGTGCGGTCGGAGAAATGGAGTTTCTTTCAGAGGACGCTGAGGCCGGAGGCTGCGGAGCGTCGGCTTGCGCCGACGGAGTCGTCGGCTGCGCCTCCTCATGAGGAGTGCCGCGTGCGCGGCACCTGTTTTCCGCTCGGCACGATCGACACGGCGCTGGCTTCGCCAGCGTGGTCGATCGAGTCGAGCGGATAGGACAGAGGGGGGGCCGGGGGGCCACCGGCGCTGACCGCGCAACCCAAACTGAATCGCCGGAAAGGCCGCCGTCGGCGGGCAAGCGAAGTCCGTGCATCCCCTGTTGCGGCGGCATTTCCGGCCTGAAGAAGGTGCCGCGCACGCGGCACTCCTCATGAGGCGGAGGCCCAGCCGGAGCCGAAACCGTCGGCGAAGCCGACGAACCGTCGGCGCCAGCCGACCCGCCTCTCGGCGAAGTCGACGCGTATGGAGATTCTTCCTGAAGTGGTTGAAAGCATCACGCGGCGCATTATTATTCTCAGGCGTGATTATCGCCTTCGGTGACCGTCGCACCCGGGAGATCTTTCAACGGGAGGTGGTGAAGGGACTCTCTGCGGAGCTTCAGCGTGCTGCCCTGCGCAAGCTGCTCATGATCGATGCGGCAGCGCGGATCGAGGACTTGTGTGCCCCCCCAGGCAACCGCCTGGAGGCCTTGCGGGGCGAGTTGCGTGGCCTGCATTCGATCCGTGTCAACGACCAGTGGCGCATCGTCTTCTCCTGGACCGCGGGAAACGCCTCGGACGTCCGAATCGTCGACTATCACTGAAGGAGAACCTCCCATGCCTGCTCGCACTCGTCGTCGCTATGCATCCGTTCATCCCGGTGAGATCCTCCGCGAGGAGTTCCTCGAGCCGCTGGGCATCACCATGTACCGACTCGCGGCCGACACCGGCATGCCCGCCGATCGGGTCGGGCGTCTGGTGCGGGGCATGCGGGCGTTCAGTGCCGACACCGCCCTGCGCCTGGCTGCCTACTTCAAGACCTCTCCCGAGTTCTGGATGAACCTTCAGTCCCGCTACGACCTCGAGGTGGCCCGCGACGCCGGTGGCGCCAAGACCGTTGCCAAGATCAAGCCGTTCAAGGCGGCGTGAGAGGGTGTCGGATGCGCCGACGGAGTCGTCGGCTTCGCCTCCTCCTGAGGAGTGCCGCGTGCGCGGCACCTGTTTGTCGCTCGGCACGATCGACACGGCACTGGCTTCGCCAGCGTGGTCGATCGAGTCGAGCGGATACAGCGGGGGGGCCAGTGGTTCACCGGCGTGGTCCGCGCAAGCCAAACTGAATCGCCGGATATGCCGCCGTCGGCCAGCGTGAGAAGTTCGTGTGTCTCCTGTTGCGGCGGCATTTCCGGCCTGAAGAAGGTGCCGCGCACGCGGCACTCCTCATGAGGCGGAGGCGCAGCCGGAGCCGAAACCGTCGGCGCAGCCGACCACCTATCCCTCGAGCACATCCCGCAGCCGCCCACCCGCGCTCGCCAGTCGTCGCTCCGCAGCGTCGCGTTCGATCCCCAGTCGACTCATCGCAATGGCCACCTTGACGCTCCCGTCGGCCCGGGTGAGTAGCGCCGCAGCGTCGGCACGATTCGCAATCGTGGGGTCGACCGACATCACCACGCGGATGCCGCGATCGAGGAGCTTGGCGTTGCTCGCCCGCAGGTCGACCATGAAGTGGCCGTAGGTCTTGCCGAGCCGCACGAAGAGGGTGGTGGTGATGATGTTGAGGGCGAGCTTGGTGGCGCTGCCGGCCTTGAGTCGCGTCGAGCCCGTCAGCACCTCGGGCCCGGTCTCGAAGACCAGCAGGTGATCGCAGCAGGACGGAGTCTTCCCAGGAGCCGCGCACGAAAGAAGCGCGGTCATCGCCCCACGCGTCTTCGCCAGTTCCAACGCCCCCAGCGCGTACGGCGTGGTTCCGCCTGCGGCAATGGCCAGCACGGTGTCGCGCTCGCCGATGGCAAGCTCTCCAAACTGCGAAGCGGCGCCGCGGGGATCGTCTTCGGCGCCCTCGCTCGAGCGGCGAAGGGCCGAGTCACCGCCGGCGATGAGACCGACGATCTGGTCCGGATCGCTTTGAAACGTGGGCGGACATTCGCTGGCGTCGAGAACGGCCAGGCGTCCCGAGGTGCCGGCGCCGAGCGAAACCAGCCGCCCGCCTTCGGCGACTCTCGGCACCAGGGCGTCGATCAAGGACGTCAGCGCCGCGCGTCCGCGAAGGACGGCCTCGGTGACCGCCCGATGATCGTCGATCAAGAGGTCGACGATCGCTCCCGTCTCCAGCCGGTCGAGTTCCGCCGACTGGGCATGGCGACCCTCGGTGGCGACGTGCGATCGGTCGGGCGGGAGCGAGTTCATCCGCCGATCACATCTCCATGACGTAGGCGAAGAGCAGCGGCGCCACGATGGTCGCGTCGCTTTCGATCACGAACTTCGGCGTCTTCTCGCCGAGCTTGCCCCAGGTGATCTTCTCGTTGGGAGTGGCCCCGGAGTAGCTGCCGTAGCTGGTGGTCGAATCGCTGATCTGGCAGAAGTAGCCCCACAGCGGAACGCCGCTGCGCTTCAGATCCTGATGGAGCATCGGGACCACGCAGATCGGGAAGTCGCCGGCGATGCCGCCGCCGATCTGGAAGAAGCCGACCGAGTTCTTTGGAGCGGTCTCGGTGTACCACTCGGCGAGCACCATCATGTACTCGATGCCGCTGCGCACGGTGTGGACGTTGGTGATGTCCTTCTCGATGCAGTGGGCGGCGAAGATGTTGCCGAGGGTCGAGTCCTCCCAGCCGGGGACGAACATCGGAAGGTTCTTCTCGGCCGCGGCGAGGAGCCAGGAGTCCTTGGGGTCGATCTCGTAGTACTTCTTCAGAGCCCCCGAGAGCAGGATGCGGTAGAAGAACTCGTGCGGGAAATGCCGCCGGCCCTCGCGATCGGCCGCGGTCCATTCGTCGAGCACGGCATGTTCGAGTCGGCGGATCGCCTCTTCTTCGGGGATGCAGGTGTCGGTGACGCGGTTGAGATGGCGGGCGTGCAGCTTGGTCTCTTCACTCGCCGGAAGTTCACGCCAGTGGGGCACGCGCACATAGTGCGAGTGGGCCACGAGGTTGAAGACGTCCTCCTCGAGATTGGCGCCGGTGCAGGTGATGGCATGCACCTTGTCGCGACGAATCATCTCCGCCAGCGACAGGCCGAGTTCGGCGGTGCTCATGGCACCCGCGAGGGTGACGAACATCTTGCCGCCGCCGTTCAAGTGGGCCTTGTACGCCTCGGCCGCGTCGATGAAGGTCGCGGCGTTGAAGTGCCGGTAGTGGTGCTTGAGGAAGGTCGAGATCGGTGAAGAGGTGGAGGACGTGGGCTGTGCCATGAGAGGCCGCAGGATACAGGGAGGGGCGGGGGAGGGAACAGACCGGCCGCGGCGCGGCCTTGCGGGGAGCAGACCGGCCGCGGCGCGGCCTTGCGGGGAGCAGACCGGCCGCGGCGCGGACTTGCGGGAGCAGCAGTGGGTTGCACGAATGGGTGCGTGCGCAGCGGGCGCGGCATTCGGCGGAAGCAGGCGCATCCGGACGGGAGGTGCGGCCGGAGGCCACAACGGAGCGCTCAAACAAACCCCCGCTCAGCCCGCCCGGCTTTGCCGGGCGCGGCGTACAGGAGCGAGTGTGCGGCCGGAGGCCGCAACGGAGCGCTCAAACAAACCCCCGCTCAGCCCGCCCGGCTTTGCCGGGCGCGGCGTACAGGAGCGAGTGTGCGGC
>ENA-ORBV01003753-ORBV01003753.1-microbial-mat-metagenome-genome-assembly--contig:-NODE-3753-length-30020-cov-5.643790_pt1 | contig 30020 bp, 23 predicted proteins | sample MGYA00237777_ERZ505514 | MGnify/ENA primary metagenome ERZ505514 (study PRJEB26160, sample SAMN06269048) | microbial mat metagenome | isolation source: Oligotrophic lake microbial mat | place... | reverse complement strand
CGTCGGCAGCGTCAGATGTGTATAAGAGACAGCAGCCGCGCGATCAGGTAGGCGCGGATCGCGTCATGGTCCGATGCGCCAACACTGGACGCGATGCCGGGCGACCGCGTCTGCGCAAGCGCGTCGCGCAGTGCGCGCAAGGTATCTGCGGAGGCGGATCCGATCGGTGAGAGGGCGACGAGTGCCCTGTAGACCAGCGTCGTCGACTGGTCCAGCATTTCCGCGCTGCGCCACGACTCGGCGGCCCCGGTCACGTTGCCGGCGACGGCGGCCAGCGTCGCCAGCGCCTACAGACCCTCGGCACGAGTGCGCACCGCGTTCGTCGGCAGGACAAGGCGCAGCGCGAACTGGCGTGCCGCGATCGCGTCACCCGGCGCAGTGCCGACGCGTCGCAGCGCGATCTGTGCGGCGCCGACATCCTCGATGCGTGCGGCGGCGGTCTTGCCGGACACCCGACGCGCGTGCAGTGCCAGGTACGTCTGTCGGACGCCGGGCTGCTCGCCGGCGCTGTTCGGCGAGAAATACATGTTGAACAGCGTATCCAGCGCGCCCACCCGTTCGGCTCGTGCGGCGAGTTCCATCGCGTAGACCGTCACCTCGCGGTTGCGCGGATCCAGCATCATTACCCTGCGAAAGGCCGTATCCGCCTCTTCGCGCGGGCGACCGTGGAATGGTCCATGGTCGAATCGCGCTTCGCCGAGCAGCATCCACGCGTCCACATCAGTCGGGTAGTCCGCCACCATGCGAGTCAGTGCGCGTTCGGCGGCCGCCGGACTACCGAGGCGCAGATCGTGGTACGCAGCGACGATGGCCCGTGTACGATTCGGCAGCGTACGTTCCAGAGCGAACGCACGCGCGGTCGCCACCGCGTTGAGCGAGTCCACGTCACTCCACTTCGCCGCGCGCGCCAGTTTGTACCAGGCCAGCGCAAACGTCGAGTCCTCTTCCACGGCGCGTTGAAAATACTCGACTGCCGCGGCGGGTCGCGCGTCTCGCAACTCCCGTTCCCCGTCCAGATATGCGCGCAACGCGCGGGGCGACGTCGTGGTCGCCGCGGCAACAGCGCCAAGCGTGTCGCCTGGCGCGCTGAGTTCGGATGCGACGAGACGTTGGGCCACCGCGCTGATCACACTCGGCAGCGAGTCGGATGTCGCAGCGGCCACTTGTGCCCGTCCTGATTCTGAGCCGTCGGAGCGATACAGCGTTGCTCGTATCGTCAGGGCCGCGCCTGTTCTCACCACGCTGCCAACGACGTATCGCGCCGCACCCAACTGCTGCGCGGCCGCGCGCGCGAGCGCGGAGTCCAGCGTGCGTCCTCTTTGCGAGGCTCGCACCGACAGCACGGCGTTGGGATCGATGCCATGGAGCAGTCCCGTGGCGTCGAAGGCCGGCGTGAGCAGATCCACCATGCCCGATTCGAGGTAGGCGATCTCCGGACCACCACGGACCGAGAACGGAAGGACCGCCACCGTCGGACGCGGCGCCGCGCTGCGCGCGATTTCCACCGGCTGGATCGGCACTGGCGACGTGTCGCGCCGCAGGAGTACGAGCGCCGCAATACCCATCGCCGACACAAGGATCACCGCCGCGGCCGCTGGCCAGCGTCGGCGCTCCGGAGCAACGACGGTCGGTGCGACTACCGTGGCCTGTGCGGCCGCGGGGACCGGGGTGTCCAGCGACAACGACAGCATTCGTTCCAGGACGCGTTCGCCATCTGCGAGCCGGAGTTCCGGCGCAGGCGCGAGCAGATCGGCCATCAGCTGTCGCACCGACACCGGAATGGCGTCGTCGGAGGCCAACACGGCCGACGGCGACGTCGCGCTGAGAATGGCGGCGATCAGCGTGGCTTCGGACGCGCCCTGAAACGGTCGACGTCCGGTCAACATCTCGGCGAGCATGACGCCGAACGCCCAGACATCGGCCGTCGGACCCGCAACCTCGCCGCGCAGCAACTCGGGCGCCATGTACGGCAGCGTGCCATACATCGCCGGCGTGCCGATGCCTCCGCCAGCATCGGACCGGGAGGCCACGCCGAAATCGAGAATTCGTACGACACCTGCATCGGTGAACCCGATGTTGGCGGGTTTCAGGTCGCGATGGACCAGCCCGGCGCTGTGCGCGACGGCGAGGCCACGGGCCAGCTGCGTCGCGATATCCAGTGCGCGCTTGAGCGGCAGCGGTCCGGTTTGCAGCTGCTCGCGCAGCGTGCCACCGGCGCAGTACGCCATGACAATGCAGATTCCACCATGCTCCAGGCTTTCGACCGCGTGAACAGCGCACACGTGGGGGCTGTCCAGCAGCGACACCGCTTGTGCTTCCTGAATGAGTCGCCGCTTCGCATCATGGGTGGCCACTCGGTTGGGTGAGACGAACTTCATCGCGACATCACGGCCGAGGAGCGTATCGCGACCACGATACACGACCCCCATGCCGCCAGCGCCGATCAGGTCGCGCACCGTGTAGTGCCGCACGAACGCGGGCACTTGCGCCGCGGCTACCGATGGCGGAACGAGCGCCTCGTCGGGTGGCGTCAGATCGGCGAGCAGCGCGGCGCCCAGCGTCCTGGCGAGGACGTCCCGCGAGAATGCGTTGAAGAAATCCGGCGCAGATGGTGCCGCCGTCAACAGTGCCTCCAGCTGACGACGCATCGGTGCATCGGCACCGCATTCGGTGTCGAGGAAGATGGCGCGTTCCTTGGGCGGAATGGACTGTGCGGTTTCGAACAGCACCGACAGCCGTTCCCAATGCGCAGCCGGGGTGTCGCCGCTCTCCTCAGCCATCCGTTGCCTCCGACTCACGCAGCGCGTTGTGAAGCCATGCCTGCGCCAGCTCCCAATCCCGCTTCACGGTGGCGGCCGACACGTTGAGCGCGATGGCGGTTTCCGGTATCGACATCCCACCAAAAAATCGGCACTCGATCACGCGGCACGGTCGCGGGTGGATCGCCTGCAGACGCTGCAGTGCTTCATCCAACTCCCAGAGGCGGCTGAGGGTCCGCTGCTCACCGTCGGACGCCATCGTTGCGACCCGGTTCAAGGCACCCAGCGACACGGGTTCGAGGCCTGCGCCGCGCTTGGCCGTCAGACGCGCTCGCGCGTAGTTGCTCAGGATTTGTCGACTCACCCGCGCCGCGATCGCCAGGAAGTGCGCACGGTCGTTCGCAACGAACGCGTTCGCGCCACTGAACCGGAGGTACACCTCGTGAACCAGGGCAGTGGTGTCGAGGGTGTCGTCGCTTCGCCATGAGCGACGCGTCCGCCGCGCGATTCGGCGAAGCTCGTCGTACACGAGAGAAAAGGCACGTTGTCCGGCGTCAGCGTCGCCCGAAGACCAGCGCTGCAGCAGACTCGTGATCGGTTCTTCGTCGTGCAGGGAGGCGTCAGTCATCCATTCCGGTGCCAAATACGTCGAGGCGCGAACTGTCAGGCACGCATCCCGACGCACTTCCCTTGGGAGACCGTGGCCACGATGCGTGCGGCACACAACCCGTGCCCCCGCAGGCACCACCCAATATGGGCGCGATCGGTGGTTGCGCACGAGCCTGAATGTAGTCTCGCGCCTACGGAAGCGTCGCTTCCGCCATCCCGACATTGAAGGGATCGCACCAGATCAGCACTTTCGTGTAACGGACGCCCGGCGGCACCAGGAAGGTGTAACTCTGCGCGCCTGTTCGGGAGCGAAGCGCTCCAATGCGCAACGGCGCACCTTGATTCGCATTGCTGGTCGTGTTCAGGTACACGAACGGACCTGGTGTTGACGCGATGGTGAAGTCCGATGAGAAATCGAGTCGGGCCGTATCGTTTCGGATCGAGAGCGACGCCATGCCCGTCACGGCGTAGCCGGTTCGGACGAAGTTGCCGGTCATGCCGGCCCCTGGTGCGATCGGACCGCCAGGTTGAACGGTCACGGCGTCGGGGGCGGTGGGGGGCGTTTTGCCCGCGCATGCCGTCACCGCGATCAGCGCCAGCGACGCCATCCGGACGGCCCTTCGTTCAGCGTATGTCATCGGGTTCGCTCCATGTGAGAGATGCTATGTCTGCTACCACCGCAGTGTTTGTCTGTTCGGCATCCTGCAGGATGCCGATGGCAAGAATACGCGGCGGCTCCGCGTGCCAGAACGCGCGATAGTCAGATATGGGATCGCGTGTCGTTTGGTTCCATCGCGCCGCTGGCGCCGAGGCGGTGATACCGACAATCTGGAGATCGCCCGACTGTCTGCTGCGCGCAAGGTATCCCGACAGGACAGGCTCCGTGACCGTGTAGAAGATGGTGCGTGGCACTCTGGAGAACGTGCCGCGGCGGTCGAACACCACGAACACGCGGAGCGCGGCGTCATCCCGATCTCGATACCGCACATCCGCGCCGACCGGCGCAGTCGGCACACGCCACCGCCACGTCAATCCACCGCGGGTCGGACTCTCCGCGGGCGTCAGAGTCCGTACAAACCAGGCGGCCGTTCCCCGGCCCTCGAGCCGCAGAAAACGCTCGCCACTCGAGTCGCGAATCGTCGCTGCAGGTGCACGCGATCCGCGGACCGGACGCATGGTCCAGCCCGCAGGAAGCCCAGCTCCCAACGGCACCGACTGCAGATCGAGCAGAACGCCCGGCGACAGCGTTGCCAAGGCGGCGAGCGAGATGAGCAGGCGGCCCAGCATCGTCCGTCAGCCCACCGTCGTGCGCACGCCGACGGTACGCGTCTTCCAGGTCATGCACCATCCGCGTTCAAGAGAAAAGTTGGCCGAGGGCGCGACCCGCGCCTCGACACCTGAAGAACACACGGAAGTCCGCAGAATCGGCTCATCGCTCGGACGCGCCGAATGAGGTTTCGGAGCCGGTCAGGGACTTTGAGACACCGCTACCGCCACACGACGATGTCATCCAGCGGTTTGCGAACCAGATCAGGAACACGCGCATCCGACGCGGGATATCCCACGGGCATCACCAGCATCGCCTTTTCGTTTGCCGGTCGCTCGAGCAACGTTGACAGAAAGCCCATCGGACTTGGTGTGTGGGTCAGGGTCACCAATCCCATCGCGTGCACCGCCGCAATGAAAAAACCCGCAGCGATACCACACGACTCCTGCGTGTAGTAGTACGTGCGCTTCGCGCCAGTGCCGCTCAACCCGTGCGACTGACGAAACAGCACCACCACCCACGGCGCGGTGGTGAGATGCGGCTTCTGTTCGTCGGTGCCCAACGGCGCGAGGGCGTCCAGCCACTCAGGGGTCGCACGCTCGCGATAGAACGCCTGCTCTTCTTCTTCCGCCGCCTCTCGCATCTGCGCTTTCAGCAGCGGGTCGGAAACGGCCACAAACGTCCACGGTTGCTGATGCGCTCCGCTGGGCGCGGTGCCGGCGGCGCGTACGGCGTACTCGATCCACTCGCGCGGCACCGGCTCGGGAGAGAAGTGGCGGGTCGTGCGCCGACGGTTCATCTGCGCATAGCACTCGCGAGCGCGCGTGAGTGATGACTCCGGCGAGAGACGCGCAAAATCCAGCGGAACGAACGGGTGAGCGGCCATGGTGAGCAGGCGTAGTGTGATACCATCGAATTATACAACTCCCTGTCACTACGCCATCACGGCGATACCGCCGCAACCGTCGAACCCGTGGACGCTCGCTTGACCGCGTCGATGACGATCCCCGGCGTGAGCACGGCAGGCAGAATCTCCGCCGCGCGCGTGCCAGCCGACGGATAGACGATGTATAACGGCACGCCGCTGCGACCGAACGTGGCCAGCACCGCCGTGATCTCGGCGTCGCGCGAGGTCCAATCTGCACGCAGCAGCACGGCGTTGGCATCGACGAACGCTTTCTCGACCGCGTCGGTGTGCAGCGCCACGCGTTCGTTGACCTGACAACTCAGACACCATGCCGCGGTAAAGTCTACAAACACCACGCGACCGGAATCCCGTGCCGACGCGACGCGGGCGGCAGACCACGTCTCCCATCCAGCGGGCGCGGCGGCGATTCCCGCCGGTGTCGCCGGCCGCGACGCAATCGCCAGGCCTGCAGCCGCGATCGTACCGACCAACAACAACAGGCCAACCAGACTCCCCCGTGCACGACCGCTCAACTGCGCACGTCCGGCCATCCATCCGGTCAACGAGACCCCAACGGCAAACAGCAACGCCAACGCGACCTGATCGCTACCCGCCTGCCGGCCCAACACCCACAGCAACCACACCACGGTGGCATACAGCGGAAATGCCAGAAGCTGTTTCAGTGTTTCCAACCACGGGCCGGGACGCGGCAACTTGCGAAGCAAGGCGGGGCTGCTGGCGAACACGATGTATGGTGCCGCGAGCCCGAGTCCGAGCGAGGTGAACACCGCCATCCCGATCGCGGCGTGTTGTGTCAGCGCGTACCCCAAGGCAGCGCCCATGAACGGTGCCGTGCAGGGCGTCGCGACCACCACAGCCAGTAAGCCGGTGAGGAAGGAATCACTGTATCGCTCGCCGGCACCCACCCCGCCCAGTCGCGTCAGGCTCATGCCCATGGTGAACACGCCACTCAGGTTGAGCGCGAGAGCGAACACGACCAGCGCCAGCACGGTGACGACTGCCGGTGATTGCAGTTGAAAGCCCCAGCCGAGCTGAGCACCGCCAGCCCGCAGCGCCAACAACACGCCCGCGAGTGCCCAGAATGTGGTCAGCACGCCGGCGGTGAACACCATGGCGTGACGACGTCCAATCGTCCCCCCGTCGCTGTCACCGCCACGTTCGACGAACGCGAGAATCTTGACCGACAGCACCGGAAACACACACGGCATCAGGTTGAGAATCAGCCCACCGACAAACGCGAGCAGCAACGCGAGCGCCACGCCGATATCCGCCGCGGCCGACGCGTCAGTCATCGCCGCAGCGCTGGTGCTGGCGCCTGTTGCCGTCGCCATTGCGGCACCACCGCTCGTGCTCGCACTGGAGCCATCCACCAACGCCAACAGGCGCGACGCGATCGGCGGTGGCGTTCGTTCCAGTTGTACCGTGAGCTGCACGCTGCTGGTCGGCGCATCGACATCATTCAGCAGTACCCCGGTAAACGTGGTGAGCGAGTCACTCGCGCGTGGGTCCGGTGTGAGCGACAAGACGACGGTGTCGCCTTTCCACGCGGCGCGTTGCTCGGCTGCGTGCGCCAGGATGCCGGTGGAATCGGGGATCAGGTACGGCTTCGGCAGCAGACGCGTGCCGGTTGCCCTCGTGCCGGTTGCCCTCGTGCCGGTTGCCCTCGTGCCGGTTGCCCTCGTGCCGGTTGCCCTCGTACTCATTGCACCGCCACTCGCGGCGGCCGTTTGTGGGGCCACTGCCCAGACGACGATGCGAGAACCATCGCGCCACGCCGACGTGGTCCACCCATTCCCGCTCTGCACCAGACGCGCCCGCGTGTTCGCGATAATTGACGCGAACTCCGACGGCACTGGCTGTGCAAGCGCTCGCGTTTTCCACTCGACGTGCCCACTGGCCGGCAGACATACATCGGCACAGACCAGAAAATCGACGTCGGCCGCCACCGTCAACGCCGTCCCAAGCGGAACGGTGGAGGAGACGGACACGTCGGCAAGCACCAGCAACTCCTTTTCGTAGCCGTAGCTCATGAGTGGTGGCTGCGGCAGCACGTGCGGCGCGGGGAAGCGCAGTGCCGACACGGATACGCCCGTCGGCAACGTCCACTGTGCTGCAAGGGGCAAACCCGCATCGCCCGGATTGGTCCAGTAGGTGTGCCATCCTGGATCCATCGTGATGCGCAACGCCACGGTGGTCGTGACACCCGGACGAAGCCCGTTCGACTCCGCCACGAGACGCAGCTCGCTGTTGGGAGTGAGGTCTTGTTGCTCCATCGCCTGGGCGCGAAGCGACACGGCGCGCGACGGGGCCACGAGCGACAGGACAGCGAGTGCGAGAAGGCGACGGAGCATGGATTGGGAGAATCGGGGGACGGTCAGCGGCTTCGTCGGCGGATGCGATGAACCAGTTGGTCGTGCCGCACGTATTCTGCACAGCGCATTCAAGTTCCCTCGTTCGGCGCGGCGACCCGATCCTGACACGCCAAGACCGCAGGCGACGGTTGGAACGGCGGAACTGAAGGAGATCATCGCGTCTATGTGCAGGCGAGAGCGTTCAGCGCGATGCCGCGCTCCCTATAATTGGTCACCCTCTTTTCCCCACCTCCATGACCTACCGTAGATCGTCGTCCGCCCGTGCCTTGCGCTGGGCACTCATCCCGCTGGCGCTGGCCGTTACTACACCTGCCCTCTCGGGAGTCGCGCACGCTCAGGCACCAGCAATGCTTGGCCCCGTCGACGGCAAAGAGATGGAGCCCACCGACATCGAGCGCGTCGCCGTCGGCGCGATGGCTCCGGACTTTTCGTTGGCCAAGTTTGGTGGTGGGACCACCACGCTTTCGTCGATGCGGGGCAAGAAGAACGTCGTGTTGGTGTTCTACCGCGGCTACTGGTGCCCCTACTGCATTACGCAGCTGAAGGAAATGCGCTCGCTGTTGTCCGACGAACTCAGGAAGGACACCGAAATGCTGGTCGTGTCGATCGATGACGAAAAGGGCACGCAAACGGCCGTGACGCGCATCGGTGCCGACGGGACGCAGCCGGACTTTTCGTTTTTGTCCGATCCCGACCACGCCGTCATCGGACGCTACGGCGTGATGAATCCTGCCGGAAGCCGTCGTGGCATTCCACATCCGGCCACCTACGTGATCGACAAGAAGGGTGTCGTACGGTGGCGTGACGTGCAAACGGATTACAAGATCCGTCCGACGAACGCGGCCGTGCTGAGCGCCGTCAGAGCGATCCAGTAGCCACCAATTCCCTGGGGCGGGGTCGCGAGGTAGGCGCCTTCCGCCCCGCTCTACTGAAACATCACCGTCGTCGGCAACCCGAGCTTCTGCGCTTTCGCGATGAACGCCGCCAGATCCGCCGAGATAAACCGACTGAACTGCGTCTTCAGTCCGTCGAGTTGCGTGCGCAGCATGCCGTACACTTCCCCCTGCTGATCGGTGGGGCGGAAGTCCGCGCTCGACGCGGCCACATCGCTGCCCACCGACGCCAGCTTCTCGTAGAGCTGGTTGGGTGTACGGAACGCGTCTTCGCGCGCGCCGGTGAGGGCGATGTCGTAAAGCTTTCCTTCGATTGCGAGAACCGTCTTCTCCACCGCGTCGATCTCCTTCAGAAACGCTTCGGAGTCGGCGAGTTTCGGATCGCGGCCGGGCGACGGCCCGTACTCCTTTGCATCGCGGATCTTTTCGCGCAGCATCGTGCGCAACTGTTCGAAGCCGCGCCGCTGCCACTCCGATTCGTCGATCAGCGCCACGGTTTCGTTCAGCGCATCGCGGATACGTAACGCGAGCGTGACCTGCGCCGTGATGTCGGCCGTCGTGCCTTCGCTGTTGGGATCGCGCCGCACCTCGAGTTGCTGCCGCAGCGTGTCGCGTCCCCAGATCATCGCCACGGTGTACATCCCGGGCGCCACCAGCGGCCCCACCTGCCCGCCGACGAGATCGAGATCCCACGGCACCAGCGCTCGCGAATCGAGTACGCGCACGGTGGTGTTGCCCGGCGGCGCGGTGCGCAACTTCGCACGACGCGGTCCGTCGTGGCGCAGGTCCCAGAGCGCGCGATTCAGACCGCGTTTGGCGGGCGCCGAGGCGAACTTCCGAATCAACGCGCCACTCGCATCGTGCACACGAAAGCGCACCGAGTCCCGCGCCGTGGAGTCGGTGGGCAGCGACGCGATGGTGTAGTTGATCGTCGCCGCCAACGGCGGATCTTCGCCACCAACGAGCGAATTCGTCGCCCCGATCGGCGTGGCCACTTTGCGGAAGCGATAGGCCGCGCGCATCGGCAATAGCGCCACCCGCTTGGTGGCCAGCGAATCGGCCATCGCGCGCAGGTACGAAATGTCATCCGCAATCCAGAAGCCGCGACCGTATGTCGAGACCACAAGGTCATGGAAGTGTCCCTGTATCTGCAACCAACTCACTGGCGCGTGCGGCAGACTGCCATTGATCTCGATCCAGTTGGCGCCGTCGTTGAGCGACACGTACAACGCGTTCTCCGTACCGGCGTAGAGCATTCCTTTGCGCACGGGATCTTCGCGCACCACATGCACGTAGCTGAACACACTCTTGGGGATGTCGCGATCGAGACGCGTGAACGTCTTCCCGAAATCGGTGGTCTGGTAGATGTACGGATCGCGATCGTTGATCAGATGCGCGTCCACCGCCACGTACGCCGTGCCCGCGTCGTACTTGCTGGGCTCCACGCCGGAGATCGTGCTCCACTTGGGGAGCCCGGGCATGTTGGCGGTGATGTTCGTCCAGCGCTTCCCGCCATCACGTGTCACGTGCATCAACCCGTCCATCGTCCCCGCCCAGATCAGATCCTGCTGCAGCGGTGACTCGGCGATCGCAAACAGCACCGTCACGTTCTCGACGAACAGATTGTCGATGACAAATCCACCCGACGACTGCTGCTTGGTACTGTCGTTCGTCGAAAGGTCGGGCGAGATGAGACTCCAGCTCTGCCCACCGTTCGTCGTCTTGTGCACGAACTGCGAGCCTACGTACACCGTGTTGTGATCGTGCGGCGACAGGTGGATCGGGAACGTCCACTGAAAGCGATACTTCAGGTCCTTTGGCGCGACGCCGTAGCCGGCCTCGGGCCACGGCTCCACGGCACGCGCCATCTTCGTCTGTAGATCAAAGCGCTCGAGCCCCGCATCGTAGCAGCCGCTCCACACCGTGCGATTGTCGATCGTGTCGGGAATGGCCCACCCGCTCTCGCAGCCACCCACTGCACTCCACACGCCGATCGAGCGCGACCCGCGCGAGTTGCTCGGCCCGCCGTACGAATACCCGTCCTGCCGGTTGCCGTAGAGGTTGTACGGAATCTTCGTGTCGGTGGCCACATGGTACATCTGCGCATTGGGCAGCGCGATACGCGTGAACGACTTGCCACCGTCGATGGTGATGCCCACACCGCCGTCGTCTCCGACGACAAACCGATCGGGGTCGGCGATGTCCCACCAGATATCGTGCAGGTCGCCGCCGGCACGCGGCGGATTGGGCATCTTGGTGAGGCCACCGTCCATCGTGCCGACAAATCGCACCCCCACGAAGAACACTTTGTCCGCGTTGTTGGGACTGATGCCAAAGCGCGTGTAGTACTGCGGCCGCTCCAGCAGGTCGTGATCGCGATTGACCGCGCGCCACGAGCGTCCGCCATCGTCGGAGCGATAAAACGCCGGCTCCTTCATCTCGATCAGCGCGTAGATGCGCTGCGGATCGGAGCGCGAGACGCCAAGTCCGATCTTCCCCATCGTACCCGTGCGCGGCAGGCCGCGTCCCCACCCTGGCCCGTTCGGTGCCCCGTCAAGTCGCATCCACGTGTCGCCCGCGTCGCGCGACATCCAGATGCCACTTCCTGCGCCGCCGGAGTTCTTGTCCCAGGGCACGATGTACTGCTGCCAACTCGCCGCGAACAGCACGCGCGGATTGGTCGGGTCCATCGCCACATCGATGATGCCGGTGCTGTCGTTCACGAACAACACCTTCTTCCACGTCGTGCCTCCGTCCATGGTGCGCCACAACCCGCGATCGGCCTGCGGACCGTAGCCATGTCCCTGCGCTGCCGCGTAGACGATGTCGGCGTTGGCGGGGTGAATGAGCACGCGTCCGATACGACCGGTGTTCTCGAGCCCCATCTTCTTCCAGTGCTGCCCGGCATCGGTGGAGCGATAGATGCCGTCGCCAATGGAGACGTTGCTGCGCAGAAACGTTTCGCCGGTGCCGAACCACACGACATTCGGATCGGTGGCGGCAACGGCGATCGCACTGACACTCGACACGCGCAGCGAATCGGTCACCGGCGTCCATCGAATGCCGCCGTTCGTGCTCTTGAACAAACCGCCGCTGGCGGCGCCGGCGTAGTACGTCTTGTACTCACCGGGCACACCGGCCACCGCGATCACGCGATTGCCATCGGGGCCGACGAATCGCCACGTCGGCACCTTGACGAACGCCGTATCGAGTGCGGCACGCGGCGCGTTTGATGCCGCCGAAGCGGAGCCCTGCCTATTGGTGCCTTGTGCAACGAGCTCACCCTGCGCAACGAGGGCTGCGACGGTGAGGGCAAGAAGACGACTGGACACGCGGCGACCTCGTGATCGTTTGGAGAGAACAATGGGAACGACGCAGGACCCCGACGTGTCCTATCGCGCGCCGCGCACCGAGCCCCACGCGGGACAGGTGGGTGCGGATTCGGCCCGGCTGACGTTGCTGGATGAAGGCAACGGTGCCCTCACTGCCATCAGTTCGATGTCGAAGACCAGATCCGTCCGCGCGGGAATGGCCGGCGGCCGCCCCGCAGCCCCGTACGCCATACGATACGGCACGAACAGACGTCGCACACCACCCACCTGCATGCCCCCGATCCCCTTCTCCCAGCCAGCCATGACTGTGCCGGCTCCGAGTTCGAACACCACCGGTGTCTGCACGCGGCTGATGGACGAGTCACGCGAGGTCTCAAAGCGCCGGCCGTAGGGCAACATCCCCGCGTAGTGCACATACAGGCACTGATGCATGGCCGCCTTGGCTCCCGTGCCAACGCGCGCGTCGACCACACCCAGGTCCCGCGCTCCGCTGCCGCCCTCACTCGCTTGCGGGGAGGAGACCGCCGACGTTGCGCCCGATGTGCCGGCCGACGCACACGCCGTCGTCGCCTGAAGTGCGAGAATCGACGCGAAAAGCCGACCGCTCCGCACGATCACATCAACCGCCACCGGCACGGATGTCAGCTTGACCTGCATGCAGTCCTCGAACGTGGGCAACACGAGCCGGAACGGACCGTGCACGGGAGGTGCGCTCCTCGATGCCGAATCTCGCTTCCAATCAACCCTGATCGTAGGCCGCTTGCAAACGCGCCGAGTCGATCTTCCGCATCTGCAGCATCGCCTGCATGACACGTCCCGCCTTGGCCGGATCCTTGTCGCCCATGAGGGTGCCGAACAACGTGGGGATGATCTGCCACGAGACGCCGTACTTGTGAACGGGGTCGCCAACTCGGTCACCGACCGCTCACCGGCGGCCAATCGCGCGAGAATCGCGCGGCGGGTGGGATCGGCCAAGGCGGCGAACGTGGCGTCGAGCCGCGCGGTCGGCGTCTCTCCATACCTGATAGGTTGCATAACCATTCGGTCATGTCAGCGATGCAGCACTGTCAAGCCTGCGACGTGAATGGTGGGTTGTACGAAGGGGGATCAGGCGGCGACGGTTACCTCCGGTCGCTAGTCAGCAAAGCAGCGCTGCATCACCAGCGGCACGAACGATCGGGAACCCGTGCGATTCAGGTGGTCCTGATCGCGGAAGACCGAGTCTGGATACGCCATCGGCAAATCGCGGAAGTCGAGGTACCGAACGCCGATGTCCGCGGCGATATGTCGAAACGCCGTTTCGGCGGCGAGGTAGCGTTCATCTTTGGCGATGGCTTCCAGATAGCCGTGTGTGATCGGCGTGCGAAGCATGCACAACTGCGCGCCACTCGTCTTGAGACGGGTCAGTGTTTCGCGATATGCCGTGTAGTCCGGCGTCGCCTCGAAGTCGGGCTGTGGCCTCTGCCAGACGGCGCGCCCAATGGTTGTCTTGAGGCGGAAGGCGTCGGCGCGTTTGCTCCAGGAATCGTGCGCCACGAGTGGATCGTCGGGAGCTTCGGGCTCACCGACGCGGCGCAGCCGCTGCAGGTCGGCCACGTCGAAGTAGTGCACGTTGCGCGACAGCATGCGCGCCACACCGGGTTCGAAGAAGTACAACTGAAACGGCAGCTTGACCTTGTTCTGGCCGAAGAAGTCGTCCATGCCGTGCACGTTGTCGCGCACGCGCGGCGCGCTGAACAACTGCGCGCTGGCCAGCACGATCACCTTGCCTGGCTTGCGATGGCGAAAGTACTCGCGGGCCGATATTTCCATCATGCGCGCGTTGGTGCCGCCCGCGGACAGGTTGACGAAGCCACGGGTGTCAGCGCGAAAAGCGTTGCGGAAATGCGAATCGCCCAGGAGTGCGTTGGTGGTCGCGGCGTTGTACACGCGTTCAACCAGGTAGGCGTCGAAGTCCTCGGGAATCACGCTGGCGCGCAGTATGACTTCGATGCCGCCCACGAGACAGGCGAGGGACAGCAACACGACCGCGGCGTAACGGCCGAAGCGAGTCTTGGTGGCGGTATCGGAAACGGTCATGCCGTCGCGTTCAGAAGAAGCGGTAGATGAATTCCGCGTAGCCACGCGTTGCCATGAAATAGAAGGAGGCACAGATCAGTGCCGCCGTGGACACCGACCACGATGAGCTGGGACGCCAGTCGATGCGCAACGTTGGCAACTCACCGGCGTCCGCCTTGCGCTTCATGCCCAACGCCGGATGGTATGCGGCAAAGATCGTTTGCGTGTTGGGAAGCGCGACACAGGCGACGCTGCACACGGCGATGAGCAACACGGCCCGCTTGCTCACGCCGGCGATCGTCCACCCGTCCGCGCCCACCATGCTTTGCACGAGCACGAGCGCGCCACCAAGAGTACCGGCGCGAAAGAACACCCAGCCGAACACCACGGCGACAAACGTGACGAGCATGGCACTCGCCGTCCCGATGCGCGTCGGTGCGCGCTCGCCGCGCAACGCCTGCCACGCGTGATTGATGACGAGATAGCTGCCGTGCATCGCGCCCCAGACGATCATGTTCCAGCTGGCGCCGTGCCAGAGGCCACCCAGCAGCATGGTGAGGAACAGATTCGCGTGGCGTCTCGCCTTGCCACGACGATTGCCTCCCAGTGCGAAGTAGAGATAGTCGCGCAGAAAGCGAGACAGCGTGATATGCCAGCGCCGCCAGAAGTCGATGATGTTCACCGAGCGATACGGTGAATCGAAGTTGATCGGCAACAGGATGCCGAACATTTTCGACAGCCCGACCGCCATGTCGGCGTAGCCCGAGAAGTCGAAATACAGCTGAAACGTGTACGCGAGCGCGCCCTGCCACGCGAGCCAGAATGACATGCCCGTTCCGGCATCCGCCATCGAGAAGACGGGTGTCGCGTGCACGGCGATGGTGTCGGCCACGCCCACTTTCTTGAACAATCCGATCGCGAAGATGGCCAGTCCGACCACCACATTCTCCATCAGGAATCGATACGCATGCTTTCGGGCAAACTGCGGCAGCAGCTCCAGGTGGTGCACGAGCGGTCCCGCCACGAGATGCGGGAAATACGTTACGAACAGGGTGTAGCTCAGGAAGCTCGATTCAACCGCAATGCCACGATACGAGTCTACCAGATATGCGATCTGCAGAAACGTGAAGAACGAAATCGCCAGCGGCAGCACGATCGTACCGACGTCGAAGGTCGTGCCGAGCAACGTGTTGAGATTCGCCGCGAAGAACCCGGCGTACTTGTAGTAGCCAAGCAACAGCAGGTTCGCGGCGACGCCCAGCGTCAGCATCCATCGGCTTTTGCTCGGACGGGCGAGACGGCGTCCCAACGAATAGTTGAACACCATCGATCCAACGATCAGCAGCAGATACGCCGGATTCCACCACGCGTAGAAGACGAGCGATGCCACCACGAGCCAGCCGATGGGCAGCCATGGTTTACCTGCGCGACCGAGCAGGTAGTACAGGACCAGCGTGGCCGGCAGAAATACGACGATGAACTCGAACGAGTTGAAGAGCACCGACGCGTCTAGAGCTGAACGCGGAAGCTGCGGAACGAGGTGATCGCGTCGCGTTTCACCCACACGCCGACTTTGCCAGCGGGCGTTGCGTCGAGCGTGTGCGCGAGCTGGATCGCGGGTACACCGGTGACGGTCGCCGTGACGTTGCGCCCGCGCACCGTGAGGACGAGTTCGTGCCACGTGCCCAGAGCGAGTTTGCTCGTGCCCGTGCCATGCACGATGATCGCGCGTTCACCGTTGGCGTAGCGCCACAGCGCGAGATCGCCGTCCTTGGTGTTGTAGCGTGCGTAGAGGTACTCGCCGTTCGGATTGAGCGCGAAGACGATGCCCGCGTTCTGATCCGAGGCGCCGCCAACCAGCTTGAACTGCACGCGCACCGTGCCGTCGGTGAAGTTGGCGACGCCGGGCGCGATGGCCAGCGGGAATGCGCCGCCCGCCGACCAGTTGCTGAGCAACAAGTCGCTCACCGTGCTGCCGAAGATGCGTTTGCCCATCGCGGAGACGTCGACGGTGGACGTCTGTCCGCTCCATTTCGTGCCATCGACGGTGATTGCCGGACCTCCGTCGGTGACATCCGTCCAGTGTCCGATTACGCCGACCAGCGCCGGTGACTGCCCTGTACCGGTGGCCAGTGCCGCAGGGGCGAAGGCGGCGGCCAGCAGCGTGGCCACGAGGGCGGTGCGACCGATGAGGCGTGGCGCGACACGACGACGGCGGGGTGACATGGCTGAGCGGTGCGTTGAGGTGAAAATTCAGAAAGACGTGGCGCCCAGTGTTTTCGCCATCTCTCGATAGTACGCGAGCTGTGTACGCTGATCGGCGGTCGGCCGTCCGGTCCAGCGCGCGCTGGCGCTGTACAGCGTCCCGATGCGCGCGAGCAGTTCCTGCGCCTGTCGACTGAGATCGACGGTGCGCGCGTTGTCCGCGGTGGCGCGACGAGCCAGCACGGCGACCGGCGCGAATTCTGTCGCGAGCGCGGCAATCTGTTTCTGAAAGTCCGTCCAGGCGCGACGTTCGGCAAGCGACACGGTGATGCGCGGGTCCTCGCGAACAGTCACGCGCTGTGTGTGCTTCTCACCGCCCACCTCAAGCGTGACCGTGTACACCCCCGGCATCGCCAGCGGGCCGGGCGTTGTCGCACGCGGCCCCTCGTCATCGTCCTCACCACCGCCGCCGCGCAGTGGCACATCGGCATGCCGCAAATTCCACACGGCGCGATGCACGCCGCGACCGCTGGCCGTTCTGATCGTCTGCACCACTCCACCGGTCGCATCGCGCACCGTCAACGACGCGCTATCAGCACCATCGCCCAGCCAGTAGTCCACCAGCGCGCCGTTGGCCGGATTCTCACCGCGAAAGAGCATATCGCCCGTGTGTGGTCGCAGGTTGGTCGTGCGTATCTGGTGCGCCGGCTGCATGGTGAAGAGATGCGACGTCGACGCGAGTACTGCCGGAGTAAGCTCCTGCAGCGCGTTGATCTGATCGAGCACCCACACGCCGCGTGCGTGCGTGGCCAGCACCAGCGCATTGTCGCGCGTGTGCACCGCGATGTCATTGAAGGGCATCGTCGGCATGTTGTTGCGCAACGGCAACCACTGTGCGCCACGCGTCGGCGATACGAACGCGCCAAACTCCGTCGCGAGATACAGCAGCGATGGATTGCGCGGGTCTTCGCGCACGGTGCGCGCCACGCGCTCGGCCGGAAGGTCACCCGCGATCGGCGTCCACGTGCCGCCGTAGTTGGTGGTCATGAAGACGTAGTTGCGAAAATCGTTGCTGCGATGATTGTCCACCGTGACGTACGCGGTGCCATCGGCATGCCGCGACGCTTCCACGCCGGCGAACCATGCGCCCGCCGGGAGTCCGGGAAAGCGCATCTGTTGATCATCCCACGTGGCGCCGCCATCGCGCGACACACGGAAGCGACCATCGTCCGTCCCCACGTACAACACGCCCTTGCGACGTGGCGATTCCGCCAGCGCGGTGATACCGGGGAAGTACGGCACGCCATCGTCAATCGACAGCGTGTTCGCACTTGGCTGGCGACCCATCAACGGCAACGTGGAGCGATCGACCCCCGTGGTCATGTCGCCGAGGTCGGTCCACGTGAGACCGCGATCGCGCGAGCGGAACAGGTGCTGCATGCCGACGTAGATCGTGCCGGTGTCGTGCGGGGAAAGCACGATCGGCGAATCCCAGTTGGCGGGATGCATCGCGTTGCCGAGGGGTTGCGCGGCGCCGGGCTTGCCCCAGGTATCCCAGTTGCGACGGCCTGCGATGTGTCCCTGACTGTCGCCCGGCCGGATGTCCTGCGCCTGCCACGATTTCGTGTCGTTGCGCTGCAGTCCGAGAAACTGTGAGGCAGAGAATGTCACGCCGGGGCGCTTCAAATCGGGCAGAACGAAGAAGCCATCACCACCGCACAGGCGCGACCAATGCTCGTTCAGGATGCCGCTCGTTGTCCAACTCGCACTCGGCCCCATCCAGCACCCGTTGTCCTGCAGGCCGCCGTACACGTTGAACGGCACTGCGTTGTCGAGCGCCACGCGATACCACTGCGACAGCGGCAGCGATGACACGAAGAGAAACTTGACGCCGCGATCGTAGCTGATGCCGATGCCGCCGTCGTCGAGCTTGATGACGTGACGGCTGTCTTTCGGATCGACCCAGACGAATCGATCATCGCCATGTGTGGTGGTGCGCGGTGCGGTGAAGGTCTTGCCGCCATCATCGCTGTACGAGTACGCGTTGAGCATGTAGACGCGCTTGTCGTCGTTGGGATCGATGGTCGGCTGACTGGCGTACATCGGACGCGGATTCCAGTTGGAGAGAAAGCTCCAGGTGGCCCCCTTGTCATCGCTGCGATACAGTCCCGCCTTGCGTTCGATGTAGGCGGTGGACGCGTTGTAGCGCGCGCCCTGTTCGATGCTGACCACGAGCACGTTGCTGTTCTTCCGCCACACGGCGATGCCGATGCGACCGTACTCGCCACTCGGCAGTCCGTTGCCCGTGCGCTTCATCCACGTCACCCCGGCGTCGGTGCTCTTGTAGAGACCACTGCCCGGCCCACCACCATCAAAGCCGAATGCACTGCGACGACGCTGGTACATCGCAGCGTAGAGTGTGTTGGGATCGCTGCCATCGATGGCGACATCGGTGGCACCCGTCTCGTCGTCCACGAACAGGGTGCGCGTCCAGGTGCGTCCGCCGTCGGTGGTGCGAAAGACGCCGCGATCGCCACCGGTGCCCCACACCGATCCCTGCGCCGCCACCCAGGCGATATCGGGATTCGTAGGATGCAGCACGATGCGGCCGATATGCTTGCTGTCGCGCAGTCCGACGTTCACCCACGTCTTGCCGGCGTCGGTGGATTTGTAGATCCCGTCGCCCCAACTCACGCTCTGCCGATTGGCGCGCTCGCCCGTGCCCACCCAGAGGATGTTGGGGTTGTTCTGGTTGACGACGAGATCGCCAATCGAGTGTACCGGCACTGCATCGAAGAGCGATTCCCAGGTGATACCGTTGTCCCGCGTGCGCCAGACGCCACCGGTCGCGCCCGCGACGTACATCGTGTATGGATCGGACTCGACCACATCCATATCCACCACGCGACCGGACATCGACGCGGGTCCGATGTTGCGGAGTTTGAGATCGGCGTAGTCGGTCGCGCGCAGCGACGAGGGCTGCGCCGACATGGAGGACGCGGTCGCGACGACGGCGCAGACCGCACCGATGATGCGACGGGAGGTGCGATGACGAATGGTGTTCATGGAGACGATCGGGTGGCGGTGACCGGTGCGAAGTACCAAGCATGCGGCTTCGCGATCCGCAGCGCCACAACCGGCAGGGCATTGCCTCGCCGGTCGGTGCGCGTTACTTGATGTCGTACACGATCGCCCCCCGGGCGTGCGTTCGACAGCGGCCGGTCGACCCTCCTCTCCTCAGGAACCGACATGCGTGGTGATGTCATGCTGGAGCACGTGCAATGACGAGCGATCACGCAGACGTCATCTCCCGGCGCGCCTTCGGTCAACTCCTCGGCGCCGCTGCGCTTGCCGGTGCGCTGCCGGAGATCGCCCGCGCCATCCCCATCGATTCCCCGCCAATGCATCCCTTCCAGTCGTCGGATGCAGCCCCCGCGGCACGCATCGACTCCAGCGATGAGCTGTGTGCCCTCACTGCAGTTGACCTCGCCGATCGCATTCGTCGCAAACAGTGCTCCGCGCACGAGGTCATGACGGCCCACCTCTCGCGCATCGAGCGCGTGAATCCCAAGGTCAACGCGATCGTGACGTTGGTGCCCGAACGCGCATTGGCCGAGGCGCGCAAGGCTGACGCGCATCAGGCCCGTGGCGGCACACTCGGTCCGCTGCATGGGCTGCCGGTGGCGCACAAGGATCTGGTGAACACGGCGGGGATTCGCACCACCTTCGGGTCGCCGATGTACGCCAACCATGTGCCGACCGTGGACGCGCTCATCGTGCAGCGTATTCGGGCGGCCGGCGCGATCACCCTGGGCAAGACGAACACGCCGGAGTTCGGCGCCGGCTCGAACACGTTCAATCCAGTCTTCGGTGCCACACGGAATGCGTACGACAGGTCGCGCACCGTTGGCGGTAGCAGCGGTGGTGCCGCATGCGCACTAACCTGCAACCTCATACCGATTGCCGATGGAAGTGATACTGGCGGTTCGCTGCGGAATCCGGGCGCATGGAACAACGTCGTTGGCTTTCGTCCGTCTCCGGGTCGTGTTCCCGACGACGATGGCTCGTGGTCACCGCTGTCCACCGCTGGACCGATGGCGCGTACCGTGGCTGACGTTGCGCTCTTCCTGAGTGCAATCGCCGGTCATTACGCGCCGGATCCCATCGCGTTGACCGATGACCCGACGTTGTTCCGCGCGCCGTTGGCTCGCGACATGCAAGGCACACGCATCGCGTGGTTCACGGACCTCGGCGGCATCCCGTTCGAGTCGGAGATCACGCGCGTCGTCAACGCCAATCGGCAGGCGTTTGTCGATCTCGGCTGCACGGTCGAGGAGGCGGAGCCCGACTTCACGGGTGTCGACGAGGCGTTCCCGATTCTGCGCCATCTGTCGTATCACTCCAACTACGCGAAACTGGCGAGCGCGAACCCCACCATGTTCAAGGACACGGTGAAATGGGAGATCGCCGAGGCCGAGCGCGTGACCAGTGCTGAAGTCGCGCGGGCGTTGGCGCGGCAGAGCCGCATGATGCGGGACGTGACCGCGTTTTTTGCGAAGCACGACTTTTTTGTGCTGCCGGTGACGCAGGTCGAGCCGTTTCCACTCTCGACCGAGTATCCGACGAGTATCACTGGCGTGACGATGCCCACCTACATCGACTGGATGCGTTCCTGTTGGTACGTGACGTTCATGGCGTGTCCGTGCATCTCGGTACCGGCCGGCTTCAGTCGCAGCGGCCTTCCGGTTGGTCTGCAGATTGTCGGTCGTCCTCGTGGCGACTGGAGCGTACTGCAGATCGCGCACGCCTTCGAGCAGGCAACGAAGCATGGACTGCGTCGTCCGACGGTGTGAACGGGTACCAGCGCCCCTCTCGGCCTGCCAGCGCGCCCATGCCCTGAGGGCGAGGCTGGGTCTGACGAAGAAGTGAATCTTCAACGAGGCACAGCCGCGCACCGAAGGCAACCTGTCATCTGTTTGCCGCAGCTTTTCTGCACGACAGCGCCACGCGCCATCGCTAGCGCGGATTCCGTGCCCGCACCCACACCCACGACACGCTGAGCGTGTGGTTCACCTCGTTCGTGCGCGCACCGGACAGCGCATTCCACAAATTCATGTAGCCGACTTCGACCCGCTGTCGGGCATCGATCGGTACACCGACACCAATGGCAATGCGGTTCTGCGCCAGTCGGGCGGTGGCGTCCGCATGGCCAACGGGCATGAGCAGCTCATCCCACACGAAGCCGAGCAGCGGTCGCCCGTTGACGCGCAGCAACGGAAGCTCGCCTTGTCCACGCACCATGTATCGCGCGCGTTGTTGATACTGAAACGGTGCCAGCTCCGGCGCACCGCCACCGACCGGTCTGAGTGGGGCGAGCCAGCGCTGCTCCCATCGATAGCGATGCGTGACGGAGAGTGCGCCCGCGCGATGCGCCAACGAGAGCTGCTGCCAGCTCCGATGCTCGCGCAACGGCGTTGCGCTGGGCGCTTCGCCATACGGTGCAGTGGCAATGTACGCGTATCCGGTGGCGACACGCACGCCCGGGGTCAACGTGAACTGGACCCCGGGTCGGAGCAGCAACTGTTGCGGCGACTCGCCGAGGCCCATGCGCCGCCACTGCCCGTCAAACCAGAGCGCGGAACGCCTGGTCAGTCCCTGATCGACGAACACCGAGTACCACGACGCCGCCTGCTGAACCGTCTTCCAGTCGGGAGGTTGCGCGGCCGCTGCGGACGCCACCACGGTGCTGATCGTCGTCAGCAGCACGAGAAGTCTCACCATGGTCGGCACCGATCGCCGTCCACAAGCGCTACCGACGCTACGGATTGCGCGCTCGCATAATCGCGCGCGCCGGAGCGCCATCACGGCCCGCCACTTTGATGGGAAGCACAACGATGTCATAGTCACCTTCGCTGATGCGGTCGAGCTGCAACCCTTCCACAATGGAAATCTCCTTCCCCAGGAGAATCTGATGCGTGCGCGGCGCCTTGGCACCGAATTCTTCGGCCGAGATATAGTCGATGCCCACCAACTTCACGCCGGCGTCGGCCAGCAACTGCGCCGCGTCCGGTGCGATGAACGCGAAGTCGCGATGAAACGCCGGTGTCGACATCCATCCACCGTGCGCACTGCGCGTGCGGAACAGTACGCGCTCCGTCCCGCGCCAGTTGTGACGCTCCAGCTCGGCCGCAGTGATCGCCTGCACGCTGTCGGCGATATCTATCACGCGCGCGGGCCCGATCAGCGCGTCAAGCGGCACGGCATCAATCGACGCGCCGTTCGCCACGAAGTGCATCGGCGCATCGACATGTGTACCACTGTGTGCGCCCATGCTGTAGGCAGAGAGTGTCAGCACATCGCCTTTGCGCATCTCCTTGAGAAACCGAAACGACATCGGCGCATCGCCGTCATACACGGGCGTCGTCGCTGGATCGAGTGTCGCGGTCACGTCCACCCACCCCTCTGCTGTCAGCGCACCAGCAAGAATCGCGGACGAGCCAGCAGCCGCTGTGGCGGTCGCTGTGGCGGTCGCTGTGGCGGTCGATGCATCCGTTGCTGTCGCCGCCGGAGGCGCCCCGCACGCGCTCGCTGCGAGCGCCCACCCGACGATCACTGCGCGCGCCGCACGAGCACTCATGGCCCGGGTCGCGTTGCCCTGCACGGCCGCATTGCTGCGCATATCTCCTCCGAAGGTGGGCCCTTTGCTACCGATCCAAGCAACAGCGTGAAGATGAGTTCCGCCACTCTATGCCGACGACTGTTCGATACGCGCAAGGATGGCGCGCACGATCTCAACCGGCGACTCGCAGACGTCGAAAAGCCACGCATGTTCGTCCGCCGCGGGCAGCTCGAGCGTGGCGAGTTGACTGTCGAGCAAGGTTGTCGGCATGAAATGTCCGCTCCGGTTTTCGAGTCGATCAGCCAACAGCGCACGCGACCCGTGCAGCACAACGAACTGCACCGCGAGTCCATCACCTCGCAGCAGGGTGCGATACGGGCGCTTGAGCGCCGAGCAGGAGATCACCACGCCGCGCGACGCGCGATGCGAGGCGACCAGCAGCGCGGACAGCAACTTGAGCCATTGCTGGCGGTGGGCATCGGTGAGTGGAATGCCCGCCGCCATGCGCTGCACATTCCTGGGCGAATGATGCGCGTCGCCTTCGATGAAGGGGACACCGAGCGCGTGGGCCAGCGCCGCACCAATGACGCTCTTGCCGGCACCCGCGACACCCATTACGACATACAATCCCGTGTGCACAGGCGTGCGGTTGAGCTGCATCACTTGCGGTCTGCCGCCGGCATCGCCGCCATGCACATCACGAATACCTGATAGCGCGCCTGACCCTCGGTCACCGTCACTGCGCCGTTCACCATGCGCTCGGCCTTGGTGCCAAGCATCGCCTGTGCGTTGACGTTGAAGAGGCAATCGGACTGTTCCATCCGGAATCGCAACGACGCTTCATTGGGCGCGTCGCGCGGATCCGGTGTGCGCGTCCACCCCGCCGCTCGCACACGCTCATAGAGTCGTACTGCTTCCCGCGCCACCCCGATCTCGCTCGCCCCGGCGGCAGTGATCCGACATCCGCTGACCTGTCGCTGCGTGCGCCAGTCGTCGATGCTGTCCGCGTCGATCCGTGCCACCATGCGCTGCGTCTCGCGCAGAAAGCGCGCCGCCAGCTCACAGTGACTCGTGGCTGAAGGCTGCGTGATGTACTGGGCGAGGTGCTGCGTGATGTCCTGCGCATGGTACTGCCCCGGACGCTGCGCCGACATCGCCGGCAACGTCGGAAGCAGCAGGGTGAGGAGCAGGATGTGGACGGAGGTGCGAGCGGACATGACGAGGCGGAAAAATGGCGGACAGGGTGCATGGGAAGATGCAGCGGGGCACGGTCCATGCCCATCTCGTGACAGCAGTGAGTTTTCTGACGCTTCATCCTCCGCTCACGCACTGCTCACCGACTGATCACCGATGCGTAATCGTCGCGTAATGCCCGCGACATCGGGGCTTCATGCAGGCGCTCCACGTTGGAGACAGGTCGGGCACCCCGTCCGGCCGGTCCTTTCTGGAGATCCGTCATGTTCAGCAACCTGCTCGAGTCGCGTGCCGCCCGTATGCGACGCACCAGTGGCTCGCTCGTGTCCATTGTCATGCACGCTGGCATCATTGGCGCGCTGGTGATCGTCACCGCCAATGCCTCGCAGCCGACCGTCGATGACAACACGCCAGTGGACAAGCTGACCTTCACCAAGGTCGAGCCACCGACGCCCCTGCCGCCCCCACCCGCAGCCAATCAGGTGTATCGCAACACTCCCGTGTCGGCGGGTACGCTCTCGCTCATCGCGCCGATCGAGATTCCGAACATCATTCCCGACATCGACCTGAGCCGCGCGCCAACGGATGCATCTGACTTCGATGGCACGAAGCCGCGCGGTATGCCTGCAGGAGCTGGTGCCATCGCGTCGACGTCGGCACCACTCGACGGCGTGTACAGCGAGCTGCAGGTGGAATCGCCGGTGAGACTCGCGCCGGGCGCAATCGGGCCGAGCTATCCCGATATGCTGCGCACCGCAGGAATCGACGGTACCGTGCTCGCGCAGTTCGTCGTCGACACACTCGGACGTGCGGATGTCTCCACCTTCAGAGCCCTGCAAAGCGATAACGCGCTCTTCTCCAACGCCGTACGCGCGGCACTCGGCCGCATGCGATTCATTCCCGCGCAGGCCGGTGGCCGCAAGGTCGCCCAGTTGGTGCAGCAATCGTATCAGTTCAACGTCGCGCGCTGAGTGCGTCGCTACATTCCGATATGCTGCGCCACGTACTCCACTCATGAAGCCCTTCCGCCGACTCGGCGAAGCGAACGCACCCGACGGCACACTGCTCGCGCTCTTTGAGCACGACGGCGCGTATGTCATTCGCGTCAACGGCGTCGAGTTGATGTCCACGCGGCGACACCAATCGGAGGACGCGCTCGCCGAGCAGGTGTGTACGCCGCTGCAGGCCAAGCCCGGCGTGCGTGTGCTGATTGGCGGACTTGGGCTCGGCTTCACCCTCAAGCGAGCGCTCGAACTGTTGCCGGCCGACGCACGCGTGGTCATCGCCGAGTTGGTGGGCCAGGTCATCACGTGGAATCGCAATCCCGAGTATCCACTGGCACACGAGGCCCTGCTCGATCCGCGCGTCGAGGTGATTCACGGCGATGTCGCGCGCGTGCTCAAGACGCAGCAGGGTGTGTTCGACGCGATCATGCTGGACGTGGACAACGGGGCGGAATCGTTCACCACGAAAGGGAACGCGCACCTCTATCGCACGGTGGGCATTCACACGGCAGTCGCCGCGTTGCGACCCGCCGGACGAATCGCCTACTGGTCGGCGACCGACGATGCGTCCTTCGAAACCATGCTGCGACATTCCGGTCTCGAAGTGACGGTGACGCGTGTTCGGGCACACGCGACGTCGGGTCCATGGCACACGCTCTTCGTGGGACAGCGCACCGATCGTCCGGCGCCCGGCTCTCGTCTCAGCGCAGCCCAGCGCGAGCTCTGACGCGGGGCGCTGACGCGGGGCGCTGACGCGGGGCGCTGACGCGGGGCGCTGACGCGATCGCTGACGTGATCGCTGACGCGCTGGCTATTTCTTGCCGCCGATGCGGAACGAGAGTCCTGCGTACAGCGCGAACGTACCGTTCCTGGCCGACTCGCGAACGTTCGACGTGTCGAAATCGATCACTTTGGAGACACCGAACTCGTAGCGCAATCCGCTTGTGAGCACCAATCCGCCCAGGTCCAGATCCACCCCACCGCCGACAATGCCACCAATGTCCACCGACTTGGTGCTGACACCGGGCAGGTCGTCGCAGTCGACATCGCTGCCCTGCACGGAGCAGTCCACCTGATAGCCGAAGTAGGGACCCGCGTACACATGTGGCGCGAGCATCGACTGGCGTGACACCGACAGGCGCAGCAGCACCGGCACTTCCGCGTAGGTGAGCTGCACACCGTTCGTGCTGGTGGAGAGCTGACCGTCCGCGCCCTTCGATACGACCAGCGCCTCGGTCTGCAACGAGAACGGTCCGGCCAGTGGCAGCACGACCGACACGCCGCCCATGGTGCCCGTGCGTTGATCGAGATTGTCGATGCCGGAAAGTTGGGAGTATGTGGCACCGATGATGCCACCGATGCGCACGCCCTGCCCATGCGACACGCGGGGGACGAGGGCAAGCAGCAACGTTGTCGTGGCGACGAAGATCAGTCGTGCGTTCCGCGTGGAACTCTGACGAAGTGCGAACATGAAGCCTCGGAGAAGCGGTGAAGGAGAGTGTGCGGATCAGCCACGAGCGAACGCACCTTCACATCTACCCAACTGGCCTTGGCGTTGTGCCATGGGAGTACCGCCTCGTCCGGCTGCCATACCTCGTCGAGAATGCCGCTGGCCCGCTTCGTCACGCCCCGATCGATGAACCGGAAGTCCGGGCGAATCCGAGCGATTGCAACGCGATCGTGATGTCGTCGAGCGTGGCCGGCTCGTCGATGGTGGGCGGCATCGTCCACGCATCGCCATCGGCAATGGCACGCATCGTCTTCCGCAACATCTTTCCTGATCGTGTCTTGGGGAGACGTGCGACGATCGCGACCTGTTTGAAGTTGGCGACTGGTCCGACCTGATCGCGCACACGCTGCACCAGTTCACTCGCCAGCGGTGTTGCATCGCGTTGGACGCCCGCCTTGAGCACCACCAGACCCACCGGCAGCTGTGTCTTGAGCGCGTCGCGCACGCCGATGACCGCACACTCCGCGACATCCGGATGACTGGACAACGCCTGCTCGATGGAGCCGGTGGAGAGGTTGTGTCCGGCGACGATGATGATGTCGTCGACCCGACCCATGATGAACAGGTAGCCGTCTTCGTCGATGTATCCCCCGTCACCAGTGAGATAGTAGCCCGGGTATCGCGACAGGTACGTCTCGATGTACCGGGCGTCGTTGCGCCAGAGCGTCGCCAGTGTGCCCGGGGGCAGTGGCAGCTTGATGACCACCGCGCCTTCTTGGTTCGGTGGCAGCGCGTGTCCATCGTCATCGAGGATCTCGACCGTGTAGCCAGGCACGGGCTTGGTCGGCGATCCGGGCTTCACCGCATGCGCAGACAGTCCGAGACAGTTCGCGGCCACGGGCCACCCGGTCTCCGTCTGCCACCAATGATCGATGACCGGCTTCTGCAGCAGCGCACGCGCCCAGTGATACGTGTCGGGATCGAGTCGTTCGCCAGCGAGAAAGAGCGCACGGAATCGTGACAGATCGTAGCGCGCAAAGTGTTCACCCTGCGAGTCTTCTCGCTTGATCGCGCGGAACGCGGTCGGCGCGGTGAACAACACGCGCACGTTATGCTCCTCAATGACGCGCCAGAACTCCCCGGCGTCCGGCGTGCCCACCGGCTTGCCTTCGTGGACGACCGTCGTGCAGCCAGCGAGCAGCGGCGCGTACACGATGTACGAATGTCCAACCGCCCAGCCGAAATCGGACGCGGCCCAGAACACTTCGCCCGGCGCAACGCCGTAGACGTGCTGCATGCTCCACAGCAGCGCCACCGCGTGTCCACCGTGATCGCGTACGATGCCCTTCGGCACGCCGGTCGTGCCCGACGTGTAGAGGATGTACAGCGGATCGGTCGCCAATACGGGCACACACGCCACCGATTCGGCGGTCGCGACGGCTACCTGCCAGTCCACGTCGCGTCCGTGCACGAGCTCGCAACGCATCGTCTCGCGTTGCAGCACGACACAGGCGGTGGGTCGATGCGTGGCCAGCGTGAGCGCCTGATCCAGCAGCGGCTTGTACGGCACCACGCGTTGCACCTCGACGCCACAGCTTGCGGTCAGCACCACTTTGGGCTGTGCGTCGTCGATACGAACGGCGAGCTCATGCGGCGCGAACCCGCCAAACACCACCGAATGCACGGCACCGATCCGCGCACAGGCATACATCCCGATCAGCGCTTCAGGCACCATCGGCATGTAGATGATGACCCGATCGCCACGCACGACGCCGAGCGAACGGAGCAGACCCGCCGTGCGCGCGACTTCGTCCTGCAGCGCTCGGTAGCTGATCGTGCGCTTGGTATTCGTGACTGGGCTGTCGTAGATCACGGCCGCCTGCTCGCCGCGACCAGCGTTCACATGCCGATCGATGGCGTTGAAGCAGGTGTTGAGCTCACCGCCGCTGAACCAGCGATAGAGTGGCGCGTCGCGATCGTCGAGTACACGGTCCCAACGCCGGTCCCAGTGCAACGCGTCAGCCGCCTGGCCCCAGAAGGCTTCGGGATCGGACTGGGCGGCGGCATACGCCGCATCGTACGCTGAGCGGTCGTTCACGGCGCTGATGGCTGAGGGACGTGAGGGCAGGAGCAACCGCTGACGTGGTGGTGCTTGGCGAGTATCGCGATCGCCGCAGCGACTGTCGAGGGTGCGCGGTTGAGGCAACGTCGGTCGTCTTCGAGGTTGGGGCATCGTCGGTGGACAACCGATGACGAACGACCGGCGCGGCGTCCTGTCGCGTTGACGCTTCGGGGGCCTTCGATATGTTTGGCCGAGTTCATCCAGGGAATCGAGTCCCATCGTGGCGAATCCGAATTCTGAGTCTTCAATGCTTCGCCGGTTTGTCGGCGCGGTCTTGCGTGCGCCACAGCTTGGGCCGATTGCCGTCTTGCTGCTGCTGGGGACGGCGCTCACGCTGGTCGCCGGTTCGCATGTCGACCCGCAGAGCGGTCGCGTCGTCAACAACTTCCTGAACGCGTACACGCTGATCCAGATGGCGACCGATGCGAGTGCGTTCGCCATCATGGGCGTCGGTGCCACCATCGTGATCATCTCCGGTGGCATCGATCTGTCGGTCGGCGCCATCTACGCGTTGGCCGGCGTGGCGAGACGAACTCGCGTCGCAGATGGGGAGCCAGGGCAAGGTCGCCATCATTGAGACCGCGCTGGTACACCAGATGATCGGGCGCGAACTGTCGCAGTACCATCCCGCGCATGCGCAGCAGGCGCGTGGCGAGGAGCGGCTGCGTGTGCGGGGACTCTCCTCACCCGGTCGCTTTGCCGATATCTCCTTCAGCGTGTACGCTGGCGAAGTGGTGGGCCTTCCCGGTCTGGTGGGCGCCGGACGTTCGGAGATTGCGCAGGCCATCTTCGGATTGGACGACACGTCGACGGGCGAAGTGTATGTGCGCGGCACGCGCGTCGTCATCTGCACCCCGCGCGACGCGATGCGCGAGGGAATCGGCTTCGTTCCCGAGGACCGCAAGAAGCAGGGCCTCGTGCTCGGCATGGAGAATCGCGAGAACGCGACGCTGCCCACACTCGAGCGCTTTGCGCGTGCCGGCTGGGTAGACCAGGACGCGGAAGTGTCGGCGGTGACCACGAGCTTCGAACGTGTGCTGCTCCGTTCGAAGCGCGACGCCATCACGTCCTCGTTGTCCGGCGGCAATCAACAGAAGGTCGTGCTCTCGAAATGGCTGACGGCGGAGAGCAACATACTCCTGCTCGACGAGCCCACGCGCGGCGTCGATGTTGGCGCCAAGTCGGAGCTGCACGCCTGGATCGACGAG
>ENA-ORBV01003752-ORBV01003752.1-microbial-mat-metagenome-genome-assembly--contig:-NODE-3752-length-30020-cov-7.071102_pt1 | contig 30020 bp, 30 predicted proteins | sample MGYA00237777_ERZ505514 | MGnify/ENA primary metagenome ERZ505514 (study PRJEB26160, sample SAMN06269048) | microbial mat metagenome | isolation source: Oligotrophic lake microbial mat | place... | reverse complement strand
ATCACGGACTATGCACAGCCCGACAGCGCGCTTCGGGCAGCGCAGATGCTTCGAATTGCCCGTTACGCGCCGACCACCTGGGCTGCGCATTTCCAGACGGTCGACATGCTGCTCTTGCAGCTCCAGTCGCCATCACGGCGGCCCATTGCATGAGGCGACCGCAGTGAAGAACCTACGGACCGTGCTCATCACCGGCGCCACCAGTGGCATCGGTCTTTCGCTGGCGCTGCAGTATGCGCAGCCCGGAACGACGCTGGTGCTGCATGGCCGCGACGACGCCATGCTGGATGCCGTGGCCGCGGCCTGCAGGCAGCAGGGAGCGACCACGAAGACCCTTTTGCATGACCTGGGCGACCACGTCGGCTGGATGGAAAAACTCGCACACCATTGCGCCACGACGCCCGTGGATCTGGCGCTCGTGAATGCCGGCGTGGCGCACACCAGCGTCCACGGCATCGAACCCTGGGAAGACGTCCAGCACATGCTGGACGTCAACCTGCGCGCGGCGATGGCCACCGTGACGGTGCTGGCGGCTGCCATGTGCCAGCGGGGTTCGGGCCAGATCGCACTGGTCAGTTCCCTGGCGGCCTATGTGGGCCTGCCACTCACGCCGGCGTACTGCGCCAGCAAGGCGGGTCTCAAGGCCTACGGCGAGGCGATGCGGGGCCGCCTCGCGCCCTACGGCGTGGGTGTGTGCGTGGTGATGCCGGGTTTCGTCAAGACCGGCATGAGCGACCGCTTTGCCGCCGCCAAGCCCTCGATGGTGTCGAGCGAATGGGCGGCGCGGCGCATCCAGCGTGGGCTGCTGCGCAATCCGGCGCGCCTCGCCTTTCCGCAGCCGCTGGCGCTGGGCATGTGGTGCCTGTCGGTGCTGCCGCCGTCCTGGTCGCAGTTCATTCTGGGGCGCCTGGGATACGCAGCGGCTCCCCCAACAACACCTGGTGCAAAGGCTGATTGACCTGTCGGTAGTGCAGGCGCTAGGCGATGCCGCTGGCAGCCGCATTGATCGCGGGCTGGTCGTACATGCCGCCGCGCACATGCAGCGAGGCCGCCAGCTGGCGCAGCCAGGCATCGACCAATACTGCGTCCGGGGCTTGCGCCTGTGACCAGAAGGCGTCCAGCGGGCCGTTGAACGCCAGGCCGTTCACCCGGTAGATCGCCTGACCCAGCGCCAGGGTCGGACGCAACAATTCGAGCGAGCGCAATCCGGCAGTGCTGTTGACCGTGAGCACGCCATTGCTGCCGCGAATCAAGGCGTCGAGATCGCCACCATCGATGAAAAAGGCACGATCTGCAATGCCGGCCGCACGCGCCATCGTGTCGATCCGGCGCCTCCAGGCCTTGAACCCAGGGTCCAGCGGATCAATCTTGAAAAGCAGCGCAGCGTCGGGACGTGCATGACCAGCAAAGGAGTGCATGACCTCTGCCATAGCCTGATCCAGATCTGCGTAGTGCGAATAGGCCCGAAGCGAGAAATCGTCTTCCATCTGCTGGACGAAGGCCTTCCGGCCGCAACGACAGACGCGACAGGCCGGGAAAACACCGCAATCCAAGGTCCACGAATCGCCCGGCCCAGAACCGCATCGGCGTCGCCTGCGTGGCGTCGCCCAGGCGGACTCGGAAATCAGCCCGCGGCACATCGGCCCAGGGATGGGACACGCGGACCCTGTCTCGTCCCAGGACATCAATCGAAGTTTCACGCACAGGGCCAGTCGCACGGATGCGGCGTTTCTGGAGCTTCGCACACAGAAATTCGCGCGCCAGTTGCAGATCCGCCGGTATGGCGGGCGGCGCGATTGCACCCCAGTCGAGCGATGGCAGGCGGGCTTCAGCCTGATCGAGGAACACAACCGGCATGAGCCGCTCGAATCCGCTGAAACGCTCGCGCGCGAATGCGATGTCGGGATCCGGAACGGCGACGACTGGCGTAGCGAAAGTGGCTGCGGGCAGTGCAGCGTGCCGTCTGGTGACCACCAACCTGGCAGACGCCAGTTGCGCAATCACTTCGGCAGCAGAGTTGCCATGCGGTCTAGCATGCAACCGTCGCCGGCGGGTGCGAATGTACTCAGACGGACCGCATCGCGGGCGACCTCAGGAGGAATGAAACGCTCGGCCTGCACTGGCACATCGAGGAAAACCACGTGCTTACGTTCCGTGCGCAGAGCGGGCAGGTACTGCCCCATGAACAAGGTGACGCAGCCGCTGAAGTAGGCCGGCACACCGGCGTCTCGCAAACGGCGGGGCGTACACAAGTCCCGACAGCCAATCGGATCCGGCATGTCGCGCAGGCACGCGATCCATTCTGGGCTCGACGCCAGCCGCGCATCGGGCCGAAACCCGTGCCACACCGGCTGCAGTTCAGGCGGCGGCACCCGAAGGTCGTCACCCAGCAGGAACCAGGAATTGGTGATGAACGAGGTGGGTTCAAAATGGGCTGTCGATGCAAGCTGGTCGCGGTCCAGCATGGTGTCGACGCAGTCGAGATGGGCGAGGCAGGCGTAGGCCTGCATGTCGTCGCCGATATTGGGAGTGCGGTGGAAAGAGATGCCGACTTTGCTCATGGAGTTTCTGTGAATGGCCGGGGCCGTGGCCAAGCGGCTCAAAACGACTTTGCGCGAATCGCTTGGGGCGACGACACGGCGTGCATACTCAGTAGACTGGAACGTCGGCCCAGGCTTGCCTCCAGGAACGCGCTCGCCGGTAGGCCAATCTATTCATTCGCGCACTGTCGCCGTTATCGCCGCAAACTCACTGGCAAAGTCAGCACTAGCGGGTGCGATGGACAGTTCCTGCTCTGCATATTGCACAAAACGACTGCCCGTCTGGCAAAGAGCCGGCTTGATGGCATGCAGCGCATTGAAGTGTTGGGCAACTTCCTTGTAGTCAATTTGGTAATCGTGCGCGGCCAAATTGCCAGCCGCCCGGGCCACCTGCCAGTCTTCTATTGACAGGACCACGCCGTTTTTCTCAAAAATGGCCAAGACTTTGATGAAGCTGTCGGCTTGCTCACCCGACAACTGCAGGCTGTGCCGCATGGCAGAACCGATAGTGTCTTGTAGCTTGGAGAAGCGTTCATTGACGGCGGCAAGCGCTTCAAAAAGGTCGTTGTCTTTCTTTCTGGCGGTCAAGAATTCGCCTGTCAACGGCCATTCAATCGACGAATCGGATGCATGCAAGAAATAGACGCAGCGTTGAATGGCCTCCAGCAGGCCAGCAAGGTGCTGCTTTTGGGCATTCAGCAAATCAGGGTTGTTCATGATCGCATGCCTGCTGTGGATCGGTCAGGTTAACAGCGTGCGCGCGGGCGATGGATACAAAAGGGCTGTCTTGGGCATCGAATCCCGTGGTCAGCACGTCGACCGGCAATTGCAAAATTTGTTCAAGTCTGTTCTTGATGCGCGCGCGCTCCATAAATCCCGCAGCTAGCGCAGACTCGATCAGCAAGTCGATGTCGCCGCCCCTGCGGGTATCGTCCAGACGCGAGCCATAGAGCCACACTTTGGCGCCTGGCCCAGCAATGCCGCGCGCGGTCTGAACGATAGCGGCTATTTGGTCTGGCGTGATGCGCATGGCGAATTCAAATGAAAATGGCTCCATCGGACGAACCAGGGAGCACTGGCCCAGGCATTGTGGCAGACGGCAATAGACGATTCCGGGCAGCCCGCCTGAATCCGTTCACGCGCATCGATAATTGAACTTTAGTGTCGCGCCGCGCACCGTCTGCCGAACCCTTCAGCAACCAATGCCAGTACCAGGGCGTTGAGCGACATGCCGTCGGTTATTGCCCTGACTGCCATTTGCAAATGTACGGAACGCGGAAGACGTACAAGGACATTGCCAGTTGCTGACGCCAGCGCGAAATCGTCAACATTGAACATAGGCGCGGGGACTGCCTGCTTTCAGGTGATTGCTAACCAAGCCCAGGCCAACCCAAAACAAAAAAGCCTCGCAAAAGGTTGAATCTCAACAAGTTGCGAGGCCATCTCTTTGGTAGGCCCTCGGCGCTCACCAAATCTGCCCCCCCTATGCTCATCAAAACCTGACCCATCACGTGCGCAGTTGTTTGCGGCTTGGTGAGTGTCAATGATGGTCGAGGGATGTTTGCACGGACGCAAACTCGAGCGGATGTGTGATCGAGTGCGGCCCCTGTGTCATGGGCGCAGATGCAAGATTTCTGGCGCTATCACAGCGCCTTGCGTCGTGCTGTGGGATTGGGGTTGGAATGCGATACCGTTGTGTGGCGCTCGGCGCGTTTCCAACCGGGTTGGGCGCGCGCAGTGACGGCCCATCGATGCAGATGGTGATGCCGTGGTGCTGCAGCTGAGCGATTTGAGCAGCCGCGTGGTGGTGCGATCGTCCAGCAGCGTCTGGGCGCTGTACAAACGCCCGCGCTAGCCGTTCACGCAGGCTTGGCGCAGCAGGCTCAGTGCGATTGCGGTCTTGCCGGTGCCGGGCCCGCCGATGAGGACCAGGTTCTCTGTGCGGCGCAAGAAGTCCAGGCCCGCCAGGCCAAGGATTTTGGCTTTGTTCACGCCACTTTGGCGCTCGAAGGGAAACGTGTCGATGGTCCATTGCCAGGGCAGCCTGGCCTGCCCCACGCGATAGGCCAGGGCGCGCTCGCGATGGAACGATGCCTGCTCGCTGAGCAGGCGCTCGATCAACTCGCCCAGGGGTGTGCCGTTGCGCTCGGCGTGATCGAGTTTGGTGTCGAGTACGCGATCCATGCCCTTGAATTTGAGCTCATGCATCAACGCGTGCAGCGCCTCACGCGTTGTGTGCGTCGTGTCGTCTTGGTCATCGTCGTCACCATCGTCATCGTCGTCACCGGCGAGTGCAAAAAAGTCGCACGCCACATGGCGCAGCACCAAGGTCTCAAGCCGCGTGAGGTCGAACATGCCGTATTTGAGCGCCTGCTCCAGCGCGCCCAGGAACGGCTGCGCCGGGTAGGAACGTTTGAGCTGCACCCGCGTGACAGGCCGGCGCCAGAAGTAAACATCCATGCGGTTTTACGCCCTATTTTCATGTTCCAAACATCATGATCTTGGAGGCGTTCTCTCCTTTGACAGGCCGACAAACTGATCAAGCAGCAGTTGACCAATAGCCGCCGACCGCAGCCGGATATCCGTCGCTCCTCGCGGAGCAGCATGCGCCCCGGGGTTTGAATTGAACTCAACCCTTCCGGCGCCGGTAGGGGGTCTGCACAAGACGCAGACCATGATGCCCAAGTACCCTGCGCTGGACCGCGCGGGCAACGGAATGCCGAAGGCATTACGCCACGGCGACCGTGGCCAGGCTGCCAACGCCGTGCTCAAAACCCGCGATCACACAATGGTGCTGCGGGTCGGTGGTGAATGCATGAGACAGGGAAAATAGCCGCGCAAAAGTCGCGCTCGGACCGTTAGAAGATTTTTTGGATCTCTTCAGCCAGTCAATGTGCAACTCGTTGGCGCCGCCGCAGCAACTCACTACAAGGCCCCGACATCAACGAACGACCCAACCAGGTTAGCGCCTGCCGCTGTCAACACTTGCTATGCACTGGTGTGACTGTCTGATACTCAGGCCAGCACTTTGAGACCGTGCTTCTCCACAACGGCCAGCAGCTTAAGCGCGGTGCCGCTCGGCCGCTTGGTTCCAGCTTCCCATTTTTGCACCGTGGATTCACTGGTGTTCAGGAAGCGGGCAAACACCGGTTGGCTGACGTGCGCCCCCTCACGAATGCGCTTAATCTCTTGCGGAGCGATCTCCACCCGCACCGCGAGGCATGACTGGTCGAAATCACGCATGGTCGCCTTGTCAATCGTGCCGGCACGGTGCAGGCCCTGCGCAGCGCTGTAAATGGCCTCGAAAGCGTCACTCTTGAATTTGACTTTGTTCGTCATAGAACAGCTCCTGTAAGTCACCTTGATCCAATGCGGATGCCACTTTGGCTTCCGTCATGCGACCGTAGGCCTGCGCGAGCTTCTTGAAAGCAGCGAGCTCGTCGGGGTCAATATTGGCCCTATCCTTCTTGGCATAGAGGTATGCGAACACCCAATGGTGCCCACCCTTTGCCAACACGATGGAGCGGTGCATGTTGTCGTTGAGCCGCTTCTTGAACACGCCCCCGCCCAGATCGTCAGCCTGGCCCTGAATGACCTCCACAATCGCAGCTCCCAAAGCCTGGTCGCCAATGCGCGCCTTCTTGGCAGCCTTGCCGAACCAGGCCGTCTTGAAAGCTCGCGAGGACGCCTTGTTTGGCATGCCGAAGTGTAGCACTCAGTCCTACTCAATGCATGAATGATCATCACCACCGTGACCAGCCCACAACGCGCCTGACCATCAGCAGTCCGATCAGCCCTTGCACCGAGGCCGCCGACTGACAACATCCAGAGTGAAGCAGGCCACCGCAAGGGCTGACATTGAGAACGGAAAGTTCCACGATCTGCGTGCCAAGGCAATCACGAATGCAGAACCAAGACCGGGGCAACAGGCTGAGTCCGTCAGAAGAATCGACCGCCGTTAGAAGGTGAGCATTCCCGGTAACCCGGAGGGCCACCCTAGCCCATTGATTTAATTGAAGAATTATTGGTCGGGGCGAAAGGATTCGAACCTTCGACCCTCTGGTCCCAAACCAGATGCGCTACCAGGCTGCGCTACGCCCCGACGAGCCAGTATTCTACTTGCATATCCCGGCCTTCCCGGCTCGGACAGCGCCAAATGGGCGCGCGCATCAACTAAAGTTCGCGTCATGCGCAAGAATCGTGATCCCGCCATACCCTGGCTGCAGGCCGGCGCGCCTTTTCCGCCAGTGACGCAGGCCTTGGACGCAGCATCGCAGGCGCCAGGTCTGCTTGCTGCGGGTGGTGCGCTCGACACCAGCAGCTTGCGCGCGGCATATGGCCAGGGCATCTTCCCGTGGTTCAGTGACGGACAACCCGTTTTGTGGTGGAGTCCTGACCCCCGAATGGTGTTGCAGGTTGCCGACTTTCGGCTACACCTGTCGATGGGCAAGACGCTGCGCAAATTCGTCCGCTCAAGCCATTGCGAGATACGGATCGATTCGGCATTCGCGCAGGTTATCGATCAGTGCGCAGCTGCGCCGCGCGCTGGCTCGGGCGGCACCTGGATCGTGCCCGAAATGCAGCAGGCCTATTGGCGGCTGCACCAGGAAGGACTTGCACACAGCGTCGAAACCTGGATCGATGGTGAATTGGTCGGCGGCCTATATTGCGTCGCGCTTGGCCGAGCGGTTTTTGGGGAATCGATGTTCAGCCGGCGCAGCGATGCCTCCAAGATTGCACTCGCGGCGCTGGTGGCGTTTTGCCGTGCCAACGGCATCACCGGCGTCGACTGCCAGCAAAACACCCGGCACCTGGCCTCTCTGGGCGCAGCCGAAATGCCGCGCGCCCGATTCGTCGCGCACTGCGCGCAGGCGGCCCGATTGCCGGCGCCCGAGTGGCAATTCAAGCCTCTATACTGGATGGAGCTCCTGCCCCGCCGGGAGGAACCAACGTGACGCACCTTAAGGATCTACCTCTTCAAACGCTGCAGTTCTACGCAACTGCGCCCTACCCGTGCAGTTATTTGAGCGGCAGGCAGGCGCGCTCCCAGGTGGCCACACCGAGCCATCTGATCAACAACAGCACCTACTCCGAACTGGTCAGTCAGGGTTTTCGCCGCAGCGGCCTGTTCACCTACCGCCCCTATTGCGACGGTTGTCATGCCTGCACGCCGCTGCGCGTGCTGGTGCACCGATTCAAACCCGAGCGTAGCCAGCGCCGCGCCTGGACGCGTCACGGCGACCTGCAGGTACGGGTGATCAAGCTGTGTTTTGTTCCGGAACATTACCGGCTGTATCTGCGTTACCAAAATGGACGTCACGCCGGTGGCGGGATGGACCAGGACAGCATCGAGCAATACACCCAATTCCTGCTGCAAAGCCGGGTCAATTCGCGTCTGGTCGAGTTTCGAGAAACGCTGGCCGATGGCAGTGCGGGTGCGTTGAAGATGGTGTCCATCCTGGACGTATTGGAGGATGGAATCTCAGCGGTCTATACGTTTTATGACCCGCAGATAGGCGCTAGTTATGGGACCTACAGCGTGCTCTGGCAGATAGAGCAGGCGCGCAGCATGGGTCTGCCCTATTTGTATCTGGGCTACTGGATTTCCGACAGCCCAAAGATGAACTACAAGTCCCGCTTCCGACCGCTACAACTGCGTATCGACGGCGTCTGGCAGAGCAATGACGCTGGATCGCGTGCCGACTCCAATGGCCAGGGCCGCGCGTGAAGAAATCGGATCCTGGGTACGAAGCAACGCCTGCGGTCCAGGTCATAGAACGCATGTTTGCACTGATGGACCTGCTGGCCTCGCGCGAAGACGCAATCTCGCTCAAGGACATCAGCGAAAAAACCGGATTGCACCCGTCCACCGCGCACCGCATCCTCAACGACCTGGCGATCGGACGGTATGTGGAGCGTGCACAGCCAGGCAGTTACCGGCTCGGAATGCGTCTTCTGGAACTCGGCAACCTGGTGAAGGACCGCCTCAGCGTGCGCGATGCCGCAATGGGGCCGATGCGCGAACTCCACAAGCATATTCAGCAACCTGTCAACCTGAGCATGCGCCAGGGAGACGAGATCGTTTATGTCGAACGCGTATTCAGCGAGCGCTCCGGCATGCAGGTGGTGCGTGCGATTGGGGGGCGGGCGCCGCTGCACCTGACGTCCGTGGGCAAGTTGTTTCTGGCCGCCGACGACGCCCAACGCATGCGCAGCTATGCCAGCCGCACCGGGCTGCATGGGCAGACGCGCAATAGCATCACCCAGCTGACAGTGCTGGAGCGCGAATTGTCGAAAGTGCGCCAGTTCCGATATGCACACGACAACGAAGAACTGGAACTGGGCGTTCGGTGCATGGCGGCCGGCATCTACGACGACCAGGGCAAGTTGGTGGCAGGTTTGTCGATCTCCGCACCTGCGAGCCGCCTTGAAGAGGCATGGCTCGCACCGCTACAAGCCACCGCAGAACAGATTTCGCAGACGCTGGGTTTTGTTCCCGGCGGCAGTTATCAGGAACGTTGAGCGTGCTCTGACGCTGTTAACGTGAAATAACCTTCATGATGCGGGGTGAAGAGCGGGCATCATGAATACGGAGTTAGCGGAACGTGCTGCGGGACGAAACCGATTCGACCCAATCGCGCACCCGCTCGGCATCGCCGAGCCGGCTGAGTTTCCCGGCAGAGTCCAGGAACACCATGATCAGGTTGCGCCCGGCCACGGTGGTCTGCATGACGAGGCAGCGGCCAGCTTCGGAGATATAACCGGTCTTTTGAAGACCGATCTCCCATTTCGGGTTGCTGACCAGGCGATTGGTGTTGTTGAATTGCAAAGTGCGGTGACCCACGGCAACCTCGTGTTTGGGTGAAGTCGACAATTCACGCAGCGTGGCATCTGCATGGGCCGTATTGACCAGCTTGGCAAGATCCTGCGCACTGGATTGGTTCTGGCTCGACAAGCCCGTAGGCTCGACGAATCGGGTGTCCTTCATTCCCAGTTCACGCGCCTTGGCATTCATCAGCCCCACGAAGGCGCCAAGTCCTCCTGGGAAACTGCGCCCCAGGGCATGCGCGGCGCGGTTCTCGCTCGACATCAGGGCCAGATGCATGAGTTCGCCACGGCTCAGTTCGGTTCCGACACTCAACCTGGATCGGCTGCCCTTTTCGGTGTCCACGTCGTCCTGCGTGATGGTGATCACATCTTCCATCGGTAACGCCGCCTCCTTGATGATCAGGCCAGTCATCAACTTGGTCAGGGATGCGATGGGCAGCACCGCGAGTTCGTTCTTGCGAAACAGGACCTCGCGGGTGTCCTGGTCGATCACGAACGCAACACTCGATTTGAGGTCGAGCGCATCACTTTTCTGGTGTAAACCGGCAATTTCGCCATACGACTGCCGCTCCTGTTCGCGTGGTGCAATGACAACACGCTTGCGCTTGGGCGCCGCAGCCACAGCCCGTTTACTGACTGTGCGTTTGACGACGCTGGACTTCTTGGCCGACTTTGACGCTTCCGTCTTGCTGGTGGCGGCTTGGGAGACCGGTACCAACAAGGCCAGGCAAATGCCCGACAGGGTGAGGAAGCGCGCAAATTGATTCATCTTTTACCTTGAAACAGACGGCACCGGACTTCAGAAGTCGCCCGATGCCAGGTGGTTGTTTCGAGTGTAGTCAGGAAAGTACCGTAGCATCAACTACTTGCACGATCTTTTTAATGTGCTGTAACAATTTAGGGATTGACCCACCCTTGTGCAGGCACCCGTTCAGCTTTGCTATGCAACTTGTTCAGCGCACTCAGATAAGCTTTAGCCGACGCGACCACGATGTCCGGATCGGCACCAACACCGTTGACGACACGCCCGCTGCTTTGAAGCCGCACCGTCACCTCGCCCTGACTCTCGGTCGAACCGCTGATGGCATTGACCGAATACAACACCATTTCGGCGCCGCTGTTGACGTGGCTTTCGATCGCCTTCAGTGACGCGTCGACAGGCCCATTGCCATCCGAATTTCCCGTGATTTCCTTGCCTTCAGCGGTGAAAACGATCTTCGCATAGGGCCGCTCTCCGGTCTCGCTGTGCTGCAAAAGGGACACAAAACCATAGTGCTCGTTTTCATGCGTAACACTTTCGTCGCTGACCAGCGCGAGGATGTCTTCGTCGAAGATCTCGCTCTTGCGATCCGCCAGTTCCTTGAAGCGTGCAAATGCCGTGTTGATATCGGCTTCGCTTTCCATGACGACACCCAGTTCGATCAGGCGCTGCTTGAACGCGTTGCGGCCGCTGAGCTTGCCCAGCACGATCTTGTTGGCGGTCCAGCCCACGTCCTCTGCGCGCATGATTTCGTAGGTATCGCGCGCCTTGAGCACGCCATCCTGGTGGATGCCAGACGCATGCGCGAACGCGTTGGCCCCGACGACGGCCTTGTTGGGCTGCACGACGAATCCGGTTGTCTGGCTCACCATGCGGCTAGCGGCAAGAATGTGCAGGGTATCGATGCCCATCTCAAGATCGAAATAGTCGCGGCGTGTCTTGACCGCCATCACGATCTCCTCAAGGGAGCAGTTTCCGGCACGTTCGCCCAGCCCATTGATGGTGCACTCGACCTGCCGCGCACCACCGATCTTGACGCCGGCAAGTGAATTGGCCACCGCCATGCCCAGATCGTTGTGGCAATGCACTGACCAGACCGCCTTGTCGCTGTTGGGAATACGCTCGCGCAAGGTCTTGATGAAGTTGCCGTACAGCTCGGGAATCGCATAACCCACCGTGTCGGGCACGTTGATCGTCGTCGCGCCTTCGGCTATAGCGACTTCGAGCACGCGACAGAGGAAGTCGACATCGCTGCGGTAGCCGTCTTCCGGGCTGAATTCGACGTCGGCCACGAGGTTGCGCGCGAAACGCACCGATTGTTTTGCCTGCTCGAATACCTGATCGGGTGTCATGCGCAGCTTCTTCTCCATATGCAGCGGTGACGTCGCAATGAAGGTATGGATGCGGGCGCTGTTGGCGCCTTTGAGCGCCTCGGCGGCACGCGCAATGTCGCGGTCGTTGGCGCGCGACAAGGAACAGATCGTGGCATCCTTGATCGCATTGGCGATCGACTGCACTGCCTCGAAATCACCGTTTGAACTGGCCGCAAAACCCGCTTCAATCACGTCCACGCGCAAGCGTTCGAGCTGGCGCGCGATCCGCAATTTTTCGTCGCGGGTCATGGATGCACCGGGCGACTGCTCGCCATCGCGCAAGGTGGTGTCAAAAATGATGAGCTTGTCGGTCATGGCTGTCTCCTCAGAATTCGAAAATGATGTGCGTCTTATGGACAAACCGCTGGGTTCGGCTCCAGGGCCTGCATCGGCGGCAATATTTGCAGCGGGTCATGCCCAGCGATTTTTGCACGTGTCAATGCGCTGGCAACCGCCTTGAACGAGGCGGCAACGATGTTCGCGTCTATGCCGACACCAAACAGCGTCCGCTGTTCGTCGACCCGCAGTTCGAGGTAGGAGATGGCCTGCGCGTTGGCGCCGGAGCCAAGCGCATGTTCATGGTAGTCGAGCACACGCACACCATGTCCCGTGCACTGGACGACGCCATTGATGAACGCCTCGATCGGACCGTTGCCCTGGCCCTCGATATCGTACGCCCGACCGGCAAGCTGCATGCGTGCGCGGACGGCAACACGCTCATGGGCAGCGCCGTCATCGACATCGCTGATGTGGTGGCCGAATATCGTCGGGGCGTTCAAACCATACTCGCGTTCGAACACCTGCCAGATATCCTGGGCCGACAGCTCCTTGCCGCCGGCGTCCATGACCTGTTGAACGACCTGGCTGAACTCGATCTGCAAGCGGCGCGGCAACTCCGCACCGTAGTGCGTTTCGAGCAGGTACGAAATGCCGCCCTTGCCCGACTGGCTGTTGACACGGATCACCGCTTCGTAACTGCGCCCCAGATCCTGCGGATCGATCGGCAGATACGGAATATCCCAGCCTTGTTCGGTTGCACCTCCATCGCGCCGCGCCGCCAGGGCTTTCTTGATTGCGTCCTGGTGCGATCCCGAGAACGACGTGTAGACCAGGTCGCCGGCGTATGGATGGCGCGGGTGCACCGGCAACTGGTTGCAATATTCGACCACCCGTCGGATCTCGTCGATGTCGGAGAAATCCAGCCCCGGCGCCACACCCTGGGTGTAGAGATTGAGCGCTATGTTGACCAAGTCCACATTGCCCGTGCGCTCACCGTTGCCAAAAAGGCAACCTTCGATCCGGTCAGCCCCCGCCATCAGCGCCAGTTCACCGGCGGCCGTACCGGTGCCCCGATCGTTGTGCGGATGGACCGACAACACGATGCTGTCGCGCCGCGCAAGATGGATGTGCATCCACTCGATCATGTCGGCGAACACATTGGGAGTCGCATATTCGACCGTCGATGGCAGGTTGACGATGCACTTGTGCTGCGGTGTGGGTTGCCATAGCTCGGTCACCGCGTCGACGACCCTTCGCGAGAACTCCAGTTCGGTACCGGAGAAATGCTCGGGCGAATATTCGAACGTCCACAGCGTCGAGCTCTGGCGCGCTGCCAGTTGAGCGATCAGGCGCGCGTTGTCGACGGCCAGTTGCACGATCTGATCTTCGTTCATGCCCAATGCCACTCGGCGCATGACGGGCGAGGTGGCGTTGTACACATGCACGATCGCGCGTTTGGCGCCAAGCAATGCGGCGAACGTGCGTTCAATGAGGTGCGTGCGTGCCTGCGTCAGCACCTGGATCGTGACCGTATCCGGAATCAGATTGTCACCGATCAGTTTGCGCACGAAATCGAACTCCACCTGGGACGCGGATGGGAATCCGACCTCGATCTGCGTGAAGCCGATCTGCACCAGCGCCTGGAACATGCGCAGTTTGCGTTCGATGTCCATGGGCTCGATCAGCGCCTGGTTACCATCGCGCAAATCGACGCTGCACCACAGCGGCGCGCGCGTCAGTACGGCATCTGGCCAGGTTCGATTGGCAAGACGGATCGGGGCAAACGCCCGATATTTGGTACTGGGTTGCTTCAACATCGTGGTTCCTTCAGTGATCGAAACCAGCAACCCCAAAAACAAAACGGCTCGTTGCTGGTGCATACGAGCCGTTTGATCGATTAGCGCACGCTACCGTCTTCGCCCGTAAGGGTTCTCCAGTAGTAGCACTAGTGCAATTCGTTTCATGCTCGCAATGTAGCACAGATTTCCGCTGCTAATCACGCGTCGCTGCTGCCAGAGCAGCCGTCAGTGCAAGCCTCGCTCGTCTGGCTCATCGGTCGACGTGCTGATGACACTGGTTGGCTCACCCTTGTATCGGCGCCAGACATACACCAGATAACCACTGGCACCGTAGGCAGCAAACAGGCCCAGCAATGCCTTGGCGGGATCGATGCTGACGGCTCCGATTGCCAGTGCAACGAGAACGATCACCGGAAACGGTACGCTCTGCTTCATGCCGAGGTCCTTGAAGCTGTAGAAAGGCACGTTCGTCACCATCGTCAGACCCGCATAAAGCGCCAGTGCAAACATCGGCCATGCCACCTGCGGCCCTTTCACACCCAACTCGGACATGACGAGGATGAAGCCGGCAATCAATGCGGCCGCCGCTGGCGACGGCAGGCCCTGGAAGAAGCGTTTGTCGACCACGCCGGTGTTGACGTTGAAACGCGCCAGCCGTAGCGCCGCACATGCGCAGTACACGAAAGCGGCGATCCAACCCCAACGGCCCAGGCCACGCAGCGCCCACTCGTAAGCAATCAAGGCCGGCGCAGCGCCAAACGAGACCATGTCGGACAAGGAGTCCATCTGCTCACCAAAGGCACTCTGGGTGTTCGTCATGCGCGCAACCCGACCATCGAGGCTATCGAGCACCATCGCGCAAAAAACGCCGATCGCGGCCATGTCGAAGCGTCCGTTCATCGCCATGACGATCGAATAGAAGCCGGCGAACAGCGCCGCCAGTGTCACCATGTTGGGCAGGATGTACAGGCCTTTGCGTCGTTTGCGTACGACGATGGTCTCCAACTCCACCAATTCATTCTCTGCGCCGTCTGGCATATCGAGTCGCTCCTGCCCGCACTGCGGGCGCTGGGATTGGCCTGCACGGGGCAAGCTGCTGCGTGCTTCGCTTTGGCTCGGTGGCCGCACGCGGCAGATGCGCAACCGGCGCAACGACCTGGACAACCAGTGTACGGCAGCCCCAATGGGGTCAGCCACTCTCGTCGCACCACCGAAAAGCAGCGAAGGCCACCGCGGTGGCCTTCGCTTCAACGGCTGTTGCCGATCAATTGCGGCTCTGATCGACCAGCTTGTTCTTCTTGATCCAGGGCATCATCGCGCGAAGTGTCTCTCCCACGGTCTCGATCTGGTGTTCGGCCATCAGACGACGCCGGCTGAGCAAAGTCGGCGCACCAGCTTTGTTCTCCAGGATGAAGTTCTTGGCGTATTCACCGCTCTGGATGTCCTTCAAAACCTGCTTCATCACCTTCTTCGTCTCGTCGGTGATGATGCGCGGGCCGGTCACGTACTCGCCGTACTCTGCGTTGTTCGAGATCGAGTAGTTCATGTTGGCGATGCCGCCTTCATAAATCATGTCCACGATCAGCTTGAGTTCGTGCAGGCATTCGAAATACGCCATCTCAGGCGCGTATCCGGCCTCGACCAAGGTCTCGAAGCCGGCCTTGATCAGCTCGACGGTCCCGCCACACAGAACCGCCTGCTCGCCGAACAGATCGGTTTCGGTTTCTTCGCGGAAATTGGTCTCGATGATGCCGGCCTTGCCGCCACCGTTGGCCATCGCGTAGCTCAATGCCAGTTCACGCGTGCGACCCGACTTGTCCTGAGCAATGGCGATCAGATGCGGCACACCTCCACCTTGCACATAGGTGCCGCGGACCGTATGGCCCGGCGCCTTGGGAGCAACCATCCAGACGTCAAGGTCGGCGCGCGGCGTCACCAGACCGTAATGCACGTTGAAACCATGCGCAAACACCAGCGAGGCACCCGGCTTGATATTGGGTTCCACGTCATTGGTATACACGGTGCCGATCTGCTCGTCCGGTAGCAGGATCATGACCACGTCTGCGGCCTTGACCGCGTCGGCGACTTCGGCAACCTTCAGGCCGGCTTTTTCAACCTTGGGCCAGGAGGCACCACCCTTGCGCAGGCCGACCACGACCTTGACACCGCTGTCGTTCAGATTCTGCGCATGGGCATGGCCCTGACTGCCGTACCCGATGATGGCAACGGTCTTGCCCTTTATCAGGCTCAGATCGCAATCTTTGTCGTAATAAACTTTCACGTATATTCTCCTTGGCTAAATAGTCAAACTCGCAAAATCCGTTCGCCGCGGCCAATCCCGCTCGATCCGGTCCTCACTGTCTCCAGAATCGCACTGCGCTCGATCGCCTCGAGGAAGGCGTCGTTCTTCGACTGCACACCAGTCAATTCGATGGTGTAACTTTTCTCGGTGACATCGATGATGCGCCCGCGAAAAATGTCGGCCATGCGTTTCATTTCCTCTCGCTCCTTGCCCACCGCCCTCACCTTGACCATCATCAGTTCGCGCTCGGTATAAGCACCTTCGGTCAAGTCGACAACCTTCACGACCTCGATCAGGCGGTTCAGGTGTTTGGTGATCTGCTCGATCACGTCGTCGGATCCCGTGGTCTGGATGGTCATGCGCGACAGGCTCGCGTCTTCGGTCGGCGCCACCGTCAGCGACTCGATGTTGTAGCCGCGGGCCGAAAACAGCCCGACCACACGGGACAAGGCGCCCGGCGTGTTTTCGAGCAGCACTGCAATGATATGTTTCATGAATGGATTCCTCTTTTCGCCGCCCTCCACTGGTCGCGGTAACGACCAGGCTTGGCAAGCAATAGACGCATCAAATGGGTTGGTGTCGGGCCTCGCCATCCACGACAACGCGGACCGGCGGGCGACCGGGTGTCGTCAGGCCGACGTCAAAGCTCCTCAGATCCCAGCAGCATCTCGGTGATGCCCATGCCAGCCTTGACCATCGGGAATACGTTCTCGGTGGGGTCGGTGCGGAAATCCAGGAAAACGGTGCGGTCCTTGAGTTTGCGCGCCTCGTGCAGTGCGGGCTCGACGTCTTGTGGCTTCTCAATCAGCATGCCGACGTGGCCATAAGCTTCCGCCAGCTTGACGAAATTCGGCAACGCATCCATGTAGCTGTGGCTGTAACGCCCTTCGTAGTCGAACTCCTGCCACTGGCGCACCATGCCCAGGTAGCGGTTGTTCAATGCGACTATCTTGATCGGCGTGTTGTATTGCAGGCAGGTCGACAGTTCCTGGATACACATCTGCACCGAGCCTTCGCCGGTCACGCAGAACACCTCGCTCTCGGGCTTGGCCAACTTGATGCCCATGGCATACGGAATGCCAACGCCCATCGTTCCCAGGCCACCCGAATTGATCCAGCGGCGCGGTTCATCGAAACGGTAATATTGCGCAGCCCACATTTGGTGCTGCCCGACGTCCGACGTGATGTAGGTCTCGGTGTCCTTGGTCATACCCCACAAGGTCTCGATCACATGCTGGGGCTTGATGACGTCGCCTTTGCCCATGTCGTACTTCAGGCAATCACGGCTGCGCCATTGCTCGATCGTCTCCCACCACGAGCCCAGCGCGTCTGCGTCGGGCCGCATCGCGCTTTCGCGAATCATCGCGATCATCTCGCTGAGAACATCCTTGACGTCACCGACGATGGGAATGTCCACCTTGACCCGCTTGGAGATGCTCGACGGATCGATGTCGATGTGGATGATCTTGCGCTCGTTCTGGGCAAAGTGTTTTGGATTGCCGATCACGCGGTCGTCAAAACGTGCGCCGACGGCCAGCAACACGTCGCAGTGCTGCATGGCATTGTTCGCCTCGATCGTTCCATGCATGCCCAGCATGCCCAGGAATTTGCGATCACTGGCCGGATAGGCGCCCAAGCCCATCAACGTATTGGTACACGGATAGCCCAGCATGTCGACCAGGGTACGCAACTCGGCCGAGGCATTGCTCATCAGCACACCGCCACCGGTGTAGATGTACGGGCGCTTGGCGGTCAGCAACAATTGCAGCGCCTTGCGAATCTGTCCGCCATGGCCCTTGCGCACGGGGTTGTAGGAGCGCATCTCGACCGTCTTGGGGTAACCCGCATACGGCGTCAACTTGTAGGACACATCCTTGGGAACATCCACCACGACCGGGCCGGGCCGACCGGTACGCGCGATGTGAAAGGCCTTCTTCATCACGTCGGCGATATCGCGCGCATCCTTGACCAGAAAGTTGTGCTTGACGATCGGCCGGGTGATGCCGACAGTGTCGCACTCCTGGAAGGCATCGAGTCCGATCGCAGCGGTCGGGACCTGGCCGGTGATGATCACCATCGGAATGCTGTCCATGTACGCGGTCGCAATACCGGTCACCGCGTTGGTCACACCGGGACCCGAGGTCACCAGCGCCACGCCGACTTCACCGGTCGCACGGGCATAACCGTCGGCGGCATGGACTGCGGCCTGCTCATGTCGAACCAGAACGTGCTGGATCGTGTCCTGCTTGTAGAGGGCGTCGTAGATGTGCAATACCGCACCACCGGGGTAGCCCCAGATGTACTTGACGTTTTCGGCCTGCAAGGCCTTGATCAGAATCTCGGCACCCCGAAGCTCGGGTACCGCGGATGCACTGGGGGGATTGCGACCGGCCGACGTAACAGCCGCCGCCGAGCTGAGCTCGATCTTGTTGATTTCCATGATGAACCTTTGTGAATTTCTCTGACGAAAGACCTTGGGTGCTCCTTCGCAAACGCTTGTGACGCTGCGTCGAAACTTGAGGCCATAGCCACAGGCGCGATCAATAATGCGCCAGACCATGACCCGTTTGCCGTTTAAATTGCAACGCGCATTATCGCACTGCAACATGCCAATTCCAGCTTGAGGAGCAAAAATGCTGGTGTGCAATGCGATACTCGCAGCCTGCCCGATGTGATCTGGGCGCCATTCGACCAGACCATATGCACTGGCGACCATTCGATTTTTCGACCCGACCCACTTGGCAACCGAACGAGAACTATCCGACTTCCTGAAAAGCGTCGAGAAACGGGCCTTCAAGCGTTCGCTATACCACGTGCGAAACGAGGAATCGGCGCTCGACATCGTGCAGGAAAGCATGATGAAGCTGGCAGAACACTACGGCGACAAGACGCCATCGGAGTTGCCGATGTTGTTCCAGCGAATTCTGGTCAACTGCACGCTCGACTGGTTTCGACGCAACAAGACCCACAGCGCGCTGTTTTCCAACATGGGGGAGTTCGACGCGGCAGATTCCGATGGGGATTTCGACCTTCTGGAAACCTTTTCCGGGCTTCAGGACTCCCACTCGACGGAAAGCACACAGGACGCCTTGCAACGTGCTCAGCTACTGCGCGAGATCGAAATCGAGATACAAGAATTGCCGCTGCGTCAACGGGAAGCCTTCCTGATGCGTTATTGGGAGGAGTTCGACGTTGCCGAAACGGCAGCGGCCATGGGCTGCACCGAGGGCAGCGTCAAGACGCATTGTTCGCGCGCGGTGCAGGCTCTGAGTAGGGCGCTACGCGCCAAGGGGATCAGCATATGACAATTCCACACCAACACCAGATCGACATGCTGCAGGACCGTTACGGGCTCAAAGTCGCGTCATTATTGTCCGATGCCGTCGACGAACTGTCGCCGGAAATCACTGAACGCCTGCGTTTTGCCCGCAAGCAGGCGCTATCCAGACGCAAGTTCCACAAAGCCGAGGCAGCAAAAGTCTCCTTCGCTGCCGAATCGAGCCTTGTTGTGGGCTCTGACGACGAAGGCCTGACCTGGTGGAACCGTATTGGTGCCACCTTGCCGTTGCTGGCTCTGGTGCTGGGTCTGGTCGCCATCCAGATGGCAACGGATCACCAGTCCGCCCAGGAAATTGCGCGATTTGACGCGGAACTGCTGATGGACGATTTGCCGCCCGCGGCCTATGCCGACCCTGGTTTTTACCAATTTCTCAAGGCCCGAGGGACTGGCGAACGATGAATCAGCCCTCTCGTACCGGCACGCAGGCCGGCCTGCATGCCGACATTTCGTGGGCCAATGCCCGTTTGTTGGGTTGTCTGGTGGGACTGGCATTGTCATTGCAGGCCATCGCGCAGACAGGTTCAGTACCTGGCGCTGGAGCCAGTGGCAAGACAGCCACCACGAAAGCGGCCACACCGGCAGCGACCAGCGATCCAGCGTGGAACACGCTCAGTGCGAAACAAAAAGAGGCTTTGCAGCCGCTGGCGCCGATCTGGGGCGATATCGAGGCCAATCGCAAACGCAAATGGATCGCCATGTCGGCCAATTTCGCCAGCCTGTCACCTGCAGACCAGCGCACTTTGCACGGGCGCATGAGCGAATGGGCCACGCTCACTTCCGCGCAGCGTAACCGTGCCAGACTCAATTTCGCCCAATCCAGGCAGCTGACGAACACCGAAAAAAAGGCCCAGTGGGAGGCCTACCAGGCGCTGAGCCCCGAACGTAAACAAGAGCTGGCGGCCCAGGCCGGCGCCAGTACACGCGGCGCCGCGCCAGCGGTGCCGCGCCCATCGAACCGCAAGCTCGCAGCAGTACCGACGACACGATCCGCACCGGAAGTCGCCAGGCCGGCAGGCTCCGACAAGACAACTGCCGTCCCATCCGATGCCGCCGCCAGCGACGCGGTCTCCAAGCCGTGATGGGGCCGCGATGACAGCCCGTACGGACCAACCGTTCCAACATGCCCAGGCTGGGTCAGCCCGGCCCCTGGCCGCTTCGTCCACCCCACCGCTGGCACGGCGCATGGCCTGCTGGTTATACGAGGGCATGCTGCTGTTCGGGGTGGTTTTCATCGCGGGGTATCTGTTCGGCACCTTGAGTCAGACCCGCAATGCGCTTGACAACCGCCATGCCTTGCAGGGTTTTCTGTTTGTCATCTTCGGGATCTATTTCACCTGGTTCTGGGCCAGAGGCCAGACGCTGGCCATGAAAACCTGGGACATCCGACTGGTCGACAGATCCGGGCAAGCGGTCAGCCAACAACGTGCATTCCTGCGCTACATCGCAAGCTGGTTGTGGTTATTGCCGCCGCTGGCCGGCATCGCGCCATTCAACTTGTCGGGCGGGGAATCGTTCGTCATCATTGTTGGCTGGGTGATCGTGTGGGCCTTGCTCAGCCGCTTGCACCCGCAACAGCAGTTCTGGCACGATGCGATCGTTGGTACACGGCTGGTCAGTGCGCCGCGGCGCAAGAAGAACTGACGGCCAACCGTACACCGGCGGCGACCGACCGTTACGGCAGCCATCGTGGACATGCGGCCAGTGCCTGACAATCGCAACATGCCTGCCTCCGATAGAACTGAATCCACCGACGCCAGCATCAATCCGCAGAAGTCGCGCACCGGACTGCTCCGGATGTGGCATGCAACCCTGTATTCGATGGCTGGCCTGCGGTCCGCCTGGACCGAAGCCGCTTTTCGGCAGGAGGCACTTGCCGCGATCGTTTTGCTGCCACTGGCTTTGTGGCTCGGCCAGAGTTGGCTCGAACGCGCCGTTTTGGCAGGATCCGTCTTGCTGGTGATGATCGTCGAACTGCTCAATTCCGGCATTGAGGCGGCCATCGATCGGGTCGGGCCCCAATGGCACGCCATGTCCAAACGGGCCAAGGACCTGGGCAGCGCAGCGGTGTTGCTCAGCCTCGTGTTGTGCGCCGGCACCTGGATCGGGGCGTTGTGGCAGCGGCTGACAACATGACGCCGGCGTTCTCCATCTGCGTGTATTGCGGCTCCCGTAAAGGTGCCCTTCCGATCTACGCTGAATTGGCGGCAGCCACCGGCAATTGGATCGGACGCCATGGCGGGCAACTGGTATACGGCGGCGGCCGAAACGGCCTGATGGGCGTCGTCGCCGACGCTACGCTGGCCGCTGGCGGCCGTGTCGTTGGCATCATCCCAGCTGCGCTGGTCAAACTGGAAGCGGCGCACCGGGACTGTACAGAACTGCATGTGGTGGCCACCATGCACGAACGTAAGCGCATGATGGCCGAACGCGCCGACGTGTTTGTCGCTTTGCCCGGCGGCATTGGAACGTTCGAGGAGTTGTTCGAGGTCTGGACCTGGCGCCAGCTCGGCTACCACGACAAGCCGATAGGCCTGTTCAACGTGGAAGGATATTACGACGGCCTGCTGGATTTCCTGCGACAAGCGGTTGCCAGCCAGTTCATGAACGAGTGGCAGATGGGCCTGATCCGCACCGGCTCCGACCCGGCCACTCTGCTGCCGGAACTGATTGAGGCCGCTGGCGTGACCAAGCCGTCCACCTTGCAATCGATCTGAATTGGAAGCGGGCGCTTAGACTGCCGTTTCGTCTTCTTCGCCAGTGCGGATACGCACGGTGCGTTCGACGGCGGTGACGAAAATCTTGCCGTCACCGATCTTGCCGGTTCGCGCCGCCTTGACGATCGCGTCCACACAACGATCCACGTCTTCGGTGCGCACGACGACTTCGACCTTGACCTTGGGCAGGAAATCCACGACGTATTCGGCGCCCCGATACAACTCGGTGTGCCCTTTTTGTCGTCCGAAGCCCTTGACTTCACTCACCGTCAATCCAGTCACACCACATTCGGCGAGTGACTCGCGGACTTCCTCGAGCTTGAACGGTTTGATGATGGCGGTGATTTGCTTCATATTGACGGGAACTCCCCAGATATGCGCCTGGCAGGCAAAAAAAAGCAGACACAGCGCTACCCCTCAAGGATAGCGCCAATCCAGATCCGCGAAATACTTACTCTCCCGGCAAGATTCGTTGCCCCACGCCAGCCATCACTGGCGGAACTTGCTGGTGATCGGATACCGCCAATCCTTGCCAAAGCTGCGATGCGTGACCCGGATTCCGATCGGCGCCTGACGGCGTTTGTACTCGTTGACCTTGATCAAATGGGTCACCCGCTCCACATCGGCGCGGGCCAGACCGCTGGCGATGATCGATGCGATCGACTCGTCGTTCTCCATATATCTTTCGACGATGGCATCGAGTACCTCGTAAGGTGGCAGACTGTCCTGATCTTTCTGGTCTGGCCGCAGTTCCGCACTCGGCGGTCGGGTGATTATCCGGTCGGGAATGGGCGCAGTTCCCGTTCGGTAAGGATCGTTCAGATTGCGCCAACGCGCCAACCGGAACACGGTTGTCTTGGCCAGGTCCTTGATCACCGCAAAACCGCCGGCCATGTCGCCGTACAGCGTGCAATAACCGGTTGCCAGCTCACTCTTGTTGCCGGTGGTCAGGACGATCGGTCCGAATTTGTTCGACAAAGCCATCAGAAGCGTACCCCTGATGCGCGCCTGAATGTTTTCCTCGGTGGCGTCTTCCGCCAGTCCCGCGAACTCTCCGGCGAGTGCCGCCTTGAACGCCTCGAACTGCGGCACGATGGAGATCTCGTCGTACCGCACATGCAGTCGATCAGCCATTTCGCGCGCATCGATCCAGCTGATGTCGGCCGTGTAAGGTGAGGGCATCATCACGCTGCGCACCTTGTCAGGGCCCAGCGCGTCCACCGCAATGGCCAGCACCAGCGCCGAGTCGATGCCGCCCGACAACCCGAGAATGGCACCCGGGAAACCGTTCTTGCCGACGTAATCGCGCACGCCAAGAACCAACGCGTCCCACAAATCGGCGTCGGCCTCGCGCTTGGGCGCGATCTCTCCCGCCAGCTGAACTGTCTGCTGGCTCGTGTCGGCGCTGACCTCGAACAGCTGCTCGCGGAAACTCAGCGCGCGCGCGGCGACCTCACCGTCGGCGTTGAGCGCAAACGAATGGCCTTCGAACACCATCTCATCCTGCCCACCCACCAGATGGGCGTACACCATCGGAAGGCCGCAGACCCGCACCCGCTCGCGCATGATCTGCTCGCGCTCATACCCCTTGCCGACGTGAAACGGCGACGCATTGATCACTGCCAGCATCTGCGCCCCCGCCTGCCGCGCCAGCCGAGCCGGCTCCTCGTACCAGGCGTCTTCACAGATCAACAGTCCAACGCGCACGCGAGCATCGCTGTCTCCGGCCTCGAACACGCAGGTACCGACGCCCGGCGCAAAATAACGCCGTTCATCGAAAACCTGGTAATTGGGCAACTCGCGCTTGGCGTAAGTCTGAAGAACCTCGCCTTCGCGCAGCACGCTGGCGGCATTGAAACGTTTCTGAATGGCCACCGAACGCGTGCGAACGCCACCACCAGTCGGGTGTCCAACCACGACTGTCATGTCCTTTAACCCTGCGAGTGCACTTGCGACCGATCTGACGGCATCATCACAGGCATCGATGAAGGCGGGACGCAGGAACAGGTCTTCGGCCGCATACCCACAGATGGACAATTCCGGCGTCAACATCAAGCGTGCACCCTGCGCATGGGCAGTCTTCGCCGCATCGATCATCTTTTGCGCATTGCCAACCAGATCGCCGACTACGAAGTCAAGCTGGGCCACACAAATTTTGAGAGTCATGAAATCACAAACCGCTTATGAAAACTGCCTGGACGGCGACGACCGTATTGCCGGATCGGCTTGCGTCCCAATCGGCCAACCAGGGGCCTGACGTGAGTGCAAACGATTATGTCATCGAGGTCGTCGACTCACCGTTGGCCATAGCGCGCATGCAATGGAACGAGTTGCTGGCCTTGCAAGCTGCGGCCACGCCGTTCATGCGCCATGAATACCTGTGTGCCATGCACGAAAGCGACAGCGCGACAGCGCAAACCGGTTGGACGCCACGTTTTGTCACGCTGCGCCTGGGCACCGAGAGAACGGGCGCCTTGCAAGGCGTCTGCGCGCTGTACCTCAAAGACCATTCGTATGGCGAATATGTTTTCGACCATGCCTGGGCCCATGCCTACCGCCAGCACGGCGTGCCCTACTACCCCAAAGCCCTGGTGGCGCCTCCGTTCACCCCAGTGCCTGGCAGCCGCTTGCTGGCACGCGACGCCCAGTCCCGTCGCGCGCTGGTTCAAGGGCTGATCCGCTGGTGCGAACAATCCGGCCTGTCATCACTGCACCTGCTGTTCGCCAGTGACGATGATGTCGCGGCCTGCCGCGCGGCCAACATGATGTTGCGCCACAACGTGCAATTCCACTGGACCAACCGCGCGCCTGAGCCCTATCGGGATTTCGACGATTTCCTGTCATCGCTGAACCACGAGAAGCGCAAGAAAATCCGACAGGAACGACGCAAGGTCGAGCAGGCGGGTGTCACGTTTCGATCGGCCCGTGGGCGCGACATCGACACGTCAGACTGGGACTTCTTCTACCGCTGCTACGAGCGCACCTACTACGAACATGGCAACGCGCCCTATCTCAGCCGCGACTTCTTCCGCCGCATGGCCCGCGACATGCCGGACAACTGGCTACTGTTCACCGGTGAACTTGCCGGTCGTCCGATCGCGTCGAGCCTGATCGCATTGTCCGACGCCGGCCCGCAGGCCGACCAAGGGTTGATCGCTTATGGCCGCTATTGGGGCGCCCTCGAGCGTGTCGACTGCCTGCACTTTGACGCCTGCTACTACCAACCGCTGCAATGGTGTATTGCCCACGGCTACCAGCGTTTTGAAGGCGGCGCGCAAGGCGAACACAAGATGGCGCGCGCATTACTGCCGGTGCAGACGACCAGTACGCACTGGCTTGCGCATCCAGCGTTTGCGCAGGCCGTGGACGATTTTCTGCAGCGCGAACGCAACGGAATCCGCAACTACATGGGCGAACTCGAATCGCACAGTCCCTTCAAGCGCGCCGAGCCCTGAGAGCCAGAGAGGCAATCGCAGCCGATCAACTGCCGGCCTTGGCAGCTGCCATCATGCGCAGTGTGTCCTCCTTGCGGTCGGAGTTGACCTTGGCCACTGCCGGGCGTTCGCCCATCTTTTTCATGTAGTCCTTGATCGGCAAAGCCGCCAGCAGGTCTTCACCGTAGATGATCTTGGTTGCACCCGAGACCAAGGGCAGATGCACGATGGCAGCGCAATCGGCCAGCGTGAACTGATCACCAGCCACAAACGGCCTGAAGATGGCAAGCCGCGCGAATGCCTGCACGCCCCGCACCAGCAACTTGCGCGCGCGCTCCTTGGCGGCATCCGACACCTTGCCGCCAAAATAGGCCTCGGTGTACAACTCGCGCGCCACCAGTTCCAGGTGCAGCTCAATGTAGACCACCAATTCGCGAACCTTGGCCGCCGCAAATGGGTCGGACGGCAGCAAGGCATGTTGCGGGTATTGGGCCTCGAGATATTCGGCGCACGCCAGCGACTCCGAGATGCAGCCAACGCCAGTGTCCAGAAATGGCACCTTTCCCATCGGACTGCGCTCGAGCACGACCGGATCGGTACTGCCGGTCTTGACCATTTCCTCCTCGAATGGAACCTGTTTTTCCAGCAGTTGCAGCTTGATCTGGTTGTAATAGTTGCTGGCGGAAAAACCACAAAGCTTGAGTGTCATCGCATGATCTCCTGATAGTTCGTCATAGACCACACTGGCCTGACCACCGGATTATCCAAATCTGTCGGTCAACACGATAGTCGCACGGGCGACTTGGAACCGGCTGCGAGCCACTTGCAAACTTGCGTGCGGGACCCAGCTCCATAGAATGCAGGCACGCGTTTCGGCAGGTAAATGGGGCCGCCGAGGCCCTGCGTCACCGCAAGCGAATATGCCACGTCCGAGCGCCAAGTCCTTGCACACAAGAGCAAAAGGAGACAGGCCGTACGGGCCAAGCTGATGTCAGTTCACGATCGCAGACAATCCCATCCCCCTCCCAGCGCATGGCTGATGGCCATGGAACTGCGCGCCCCGTGGGAATTTGGCGCGGTGCTGCCGGCCTGGCCTGCCTTGCTGCGCGCCCCCGCTGGCGACGGACACCCGGTCATCGTGTTCCCGGGGCTGTCAGCCAGCGACGCGTCGACCTTTCCGCTGCGCAGTTATTTGAAACGCCTGGGATACGAGGTTTCGGGCTGGAACCAGGGATTCAATTTCGGCCCACGTGCCGGTGTGCTGCGTTTAGCCCAGGAGCAATTGCAGGAAGAAGTAGCCCGGACCGGGCGCAAGGCCAGCCTGATCGGCTGGAGTCTGGGCGGAATCTACGCCCGTGAACTGGCCAAGGCGATGCCCGACCTGGTGCGCGGCGTCGTCACGCTAGGCACACCGTTCGCGGGCGACCATACCAGCACCAATGCGTGGCGCCTGTATGCATTCGCCAGCGGTCGCGACATCCGGCGCGAAACCACGCAGTACGACCTTCCGGCAGCGCCACGCATGCCTACAAGCTCGATCTTCTCGCGCTCGGACGGAGTCGTTTCGTGGAAGGCAAGCCAACAGGCTCCATGCGGGGTCAACCCGCACACCGAGAACATCGAGGTGCTGGCCAGCCACGTCGGGCTGGGTCTGAACCCCAGCACCTGGTGGGCACTGGCCGATCGGCTAGCCCAGCCAGAAGGCCGATGGAAGCGGTTCGAGCGCAAGCGCGGGCTGCATGGGATCATCTTCCCCGATCCGAAGCGCTGAGATTGCTGCGCGCAAAGGCGCCGGCGCGCCGTGTCAGGTCAATGAGCGTTGGTAATTGGCGATGCCGTCCATGATTTCCTTGCGGGCAGAGTCGGCGCCCTCCCAGCCCAGGATTTTGACCCACTTGCCCACTTCCAGGTCCTTGTAATGCTCGAAGAAGTGGGCGATGGTCTTGAGCCGCAGCGGATTGAGGTCTTCGGGTTTTTGCCACTGCGAATATATCGACAGAATCTTGTCGATCGGAACGGCCAGCACCTTGCCGTCATCGCCCGCCTCGTCCTGCATCTTCAGGATGCCGATCGGTCGGCAGGTAACGACGACACCAGGAATCAGCGGAACCGGGGTGATCACCAGAACGTCGACCGGGTCGCCATCGCCGCTGATGGTCTTGGGAACGTAGCCGTAGTTGGTCGGGTAATGCATCGACGTGCTCATGAAGCGGTCGACAAAAATCGCGCCAGAGGCCTTGTCGACCTCGTACTTGACCGGATCGGCATTCATCGGAATCTCGATGATGACGTTGAAGGCGTCCGGCACGTTGGTACCAGGGCTGACGTTGTCCAATGACATGGGGTGAATGCTCCGTAGGAATGGTCTTGGGAAATCCGCCCTTGCGGCAGATCAGTATTAACCCTGATTTTACTGACGCCCGTCTTGCAGTCGTCGAACCGCCATTGTTTTCAGTTACAGTTTCGGCGTTGGCCAATCGTCTCCTGACTGGGACTCACGAGGAAGCAACGCAGCCGGGCATGGCGTGCGTTGTGCCCCTTGAGCAAAATCCAGATCTTTGGACTACTCGGTGCAAGTCACTGCCTTCCCATCGGCATGTCTTGTGGCCGATCGATTAGGAGTGATGACTATGACGGGCAACTCGGTGCTGGTTTTGGCACTTGTTTGCGGGCTCATTGCCGTGGCATACGGCTTTTGGGCGCGCAGTTGGATTCTTTCCCAGGATGCAGGCAATGCGCGGATGCAGGAGATCGCGGCAGCGATCCAGACCGGCGCTGCGGCTTACCTGGCGCGCCAATACAAGACCATTGCCATCGTGGGCGTCGTTCTGACGATCCTGATCGGCCTGTTCCTGGACGTCACGAGTGCCGTCGGATTCGTGATCGGCGCAGTGTTGTCCGGCGCCTGCGGTTTCATCGGAATGAACGTCTCGGTGCGCGCCAATGTGCGCACGGCACAGGCCGCCACCAAGGGCATCGGCCCGGCGCTCGACGTGGCGTTCCGCGGCGGTGCGATCACCGGCATGCTGGTGGTGGGCCTTGGCCTGCTCGGCGTGACCGCTTTCTACTGGTTCCTGGTGGGCAACGGCAACCACACACCGGATGCCAACCTGGCCAATTTGCTCAACCCGCTGATCGGGTTTGCATTCGGCTCCTCGCTGATCTCCATCTTCGCCCGTCTGGGCGGCGGCATTTTCACCAAGGGCGCGGATGTTGGCGCCGATCTGGTGGGCAAGGTCGAAGCCGGTATTCCCGAGGATGACCCGCGCAACCCGGCCGTGATCGCAGACAACGTGGGTGACAACGTCGGTGACTGCGCGGGCATGGCCGCCGACCTTTTCGAGACCTATGCGGTCACACTCATCGCGACCATGGTCCTGGGGGCCCTGCTGGTGACCAATGCGGGCACCAGTGCGGTCGTATATCCGCTGGCTCTGGGCGCGGTGTCGATCATCGCGTCCATCATCGGCTGCTTCTTCGTCAAGGCCTCACCAGGCATGACCAATGTGATGCCGGCCCTGTACAAAGGCCTTGCAGTTGCAGGCGGCCTGTCGCTGATCGCCTTCTACGGCGTCACCAAATGGCTGATTCCCGACAACGCCATCTCCGCCACCGGCAGCCAGATGGCCTTGTTCGGCGCCTGCGCCGTCGGCCTCGTTCTAACCGGTGCGCTGGTCTGGATCACCGAGTACTACACGGGAACCCAGTACGCGCCGGTCAAACACATTGCGCAAGCATCGACGACCGGCCACGGCACCAACATCATCGCCGGCCTTGGGGTATCCATGCGCTCCACCGCCTGGCCGGTGATCTTCGTCTGTATTGCGATCTGGGTCTCCTTCTGGCTGGCCGGGCTGTACGGCATCGCAATTGCCGCCACGTCGATGCTCAGCATGGCCGGAATCGTCGTCGCGCTCGACGCATACGGACCCATCACCGACAATGCCGGCGGTATTGCCGAGATGGCGGAAATGCCCGCCAGCGTGCGCGATATCACCGACCCGCTGGACGCGGTGGGCAACACCACCAAGGCGGTCACCAAGGGTTACGCGATCGGTTCAGCGGGCCTGGCCGCGCTGGTGCTATTTGCCGACTACACGCACAAACTCGAAGCCTACGGCCAGGTCATCAGCTTCGATCTGAGCAACCCGATGGTGATCATCGGCCTGTTCATCGGCGGCCTCGTTCCCTACCTGTTCGGCGCCATGGCCATGGAAGCCGTGGGCCGCGCAGCAGGTGCGGTGGTGGTCGAAGTGCGCCGCCAGTTCCGCGAGATCCCGGGCATCATGGAAGGTACGGCCAAGCCGGAATACGGCAAGGCCGTGGACATGCTGACGACCGCCGCCATCAAGGAAATGATGGTTCCATCGTTGCTGCCGGTGGTCGTGCCAATCTTGGTCGGCCTGCTGCTCGGCCCGGCCGCGCTGGGTGGCCTGCTGATGGGCACCATCGTGACCGGTCTGTTCGTGGCCATCTCGATGTGTACAGGCGGCGGCGCCTGGGACAACGCCAAGAAATACATCGAAGACGGCAACCACGGTGGCAAGGGTTCCGAGACGCACAAGGCCGCCGTGACCGGTGACACGGTCGGCGACCCGTACAAGGACACGGCTGGCCCGGCGATCAATCCGCTGATCAAGATCATCAATAT
>ENA-ORBV01003750-ORBV01003750.1-microbial-mat-metagenome-genome-assembly--contig:-NODE-3750-length-30039-cov-7.347040_pt1 | contig 30039 bp, 22 predicted proteins | sample MGYA00237777_ERZ505514 | MGnify/ENA primary metagenome ERZ505514 (study PRJEB26160, sample SAMN06269048) | microbial mat metagenome | isolation source: Oligotrophic lake microbial mat | place... | reverse complement strand
GGGACGGCAGCGTCGAGGCCGCCCCGAGGGCGGCGATAGTCTTGAGGAATGAGCGGCGGTTCGGATTCATCGGGAAAAAATCAAGTCATGGCGTGCGGTCGGGGGAAAACTCGCTAGCGCGCGGGCGGGGTCGGGGGCCACAGCCCCATGGCGTTGAGCCGGGGTTCGAGACCGTGGATCTTGATGAGGTTGGCGATCTCTTCGGGCGTCCGGCGGGTAGTCACAAGGTCGGGGGCGTCAGCAAGGAAGAGCGTCAGCGCGCCGACGGTAGCGGAGGATTCGGCGATGATCTTGGCGTCGAGCTTTTCGAAGGTGTCGGCGAAATCGTGATAGTAGCGCACGATATCGCGGTCGATGTGCGCGCCGAAAGTGATGACGCGCACGCCGTCGAGTTGGTAGGGCGTGTGGTCGCTCCCGAGCCACGCGACGTTCTTCACCCCTTCGCGCAGGCGCTCGACCGGGAGCGTGGCGGCGAAGCGCGTGAGCAACGGCACGAGGCTCTCGTCACCGCAGGCATTCACCGAGAGCGGGTAGCCGACCATGTCGAGATTCACCATCGCGACGATGGACTCGCCGCGCGCCGCCCCGGCGGCATGGCGCGATCCGAAAAGGCCCTGCTCCTCGCCGTTATACCAGATGAGTTCGATCGTGCGCCGGCGCTCGGCGGGATGCGCGGCGAGGTATTTGGCGAAGTTAAAAAGCTGCGCGATGCCGAGACCGTTGTCGATCGCGCCCTGCCCGAGGTCCCAGGAATCGAAGTGCGCGCCGAGCACGATCTTCTCCGCCGTGCGCCCGGGAAAACGCACGATGAGATTGCTCGTCTCGACGGGCTGGCAAAGGGAGCGGGTGTGCAGCCGCACGCGCACCGGCCGGCCGCGCGCGAGCAACCGGCCGATCCAGCGGCCTTCCTCCTGCGCGATACTGTAAACCGGAATCTTGAGCGGCGCGCCGGAGAAGCCGCCCGTGCGCGCGAGCAGTTGTCCGCCCGCCTCGCGGTTGATGAAGAGCACGCCGCGCAGCCCGTGCGCCACCGCAGCCTTCTCGTAGAAACCGCGCGGCACGGTCGTGTTGGCGGCGAGCAGGCCGATCTTTCCGCGCGCGTCGATCTTGGCGAAATCTTCGTCGCGGCCCTGCCCGATGTCGACGACGTCGGCCTCGAAGGGCTCGTGCGCCTGGGTGTAGGCCAACGCCGCCACGCGCAGACGACGCGGTGCGGGCAGCGGCGCGAGCAGCGTCGCCTCGTCGTCGCCGCGCACCCAGCCGGGCATCGTGAAGCGTTGTTCCTCGGGCTTGAGACCGAGCGCGCGCAACTCTCCGACGAGCGCGTCCATCGCCGCACGGTTGGCGGGGCCGCCCGTAACGCGCCCGCCGAAATCGTCGCAGAGCCGGCCGAGCAAATCGTAGCCGGAGCGATCCGCGAGGAGCGCGGTGACGACCGGCAACGGCGCGGGTTGCGCAGGCCCGGCGGGGAGTGCGGCGGCGCAGCCGAGCATAAGCGCGGCTGCGAGTAGGGCGGACTTCAGTCCGCCCCGGAGCGCCCGTGGGAGCGGACTGAAGTCCGCCCTACTTTCGGAGGAGAGTTTGCACGGGGTTTTCATTTTATGCGGTCGGTGATCGTGAGGGTATTGAAATCAAGCACGCGCTCCAGGCGTCCGTGCGTGAGGGTGAGTTTGCGACCGCCGATCTCCGCGTTGAGATACGGGCCCTCGAAGAGTTTCCATTGCGAGTAGTCGACCGCGCGTCCGTCGACGACCGGCGCTTGGTCATAAGTGAAGGTGATTTTTTTGCCGCGCAGGCTCGTGAACTGCACGGAGGGCGTGGGCTCGAGTTTGAACGTGAGCGGCAGCGCGTTGATGGCGGCCTGGAAGGCGGCGAAGTCTTTGAACTCACTCATGCTCGCGGCTTGCACGATGGTGCCGTTTTTCAGGTGCGGGCTCGTGAGGATGCGGCCGCCGAGATCGTCGCGCGTCTTGGCCCAGCCGCTCGTGTAGTGGAGATACTTGATCCACCCGTAGCCGGCGAGCGGACGGTAGGCCAAGTAAGCGCGGCCACCCCGGGCAAAAATCCAGCCGGATTCGTCCTCGGTGACGTTGAGCAGATCTTTCGAGAAGAACCCGTTGATGTGCGGGAAACGCGTGCCGACCGGGATGTCGTAGAGCGCGATCACGGTGTCGAGGTCTTGGAAGACGCGTTCATAGGGCGAGCAGCCCATGATCTTGTCGGGGGAATCGTAGGACGGCTTACCCTCGAAGGTGACATCCTTGATCATCGGTTCCGGGTGGGTGACGAAGGTGCCCATCATGGCCTCGGGTGCCGAATGCGGATGGAGGGAGAACATCGTGGTGTGCTTCCCGCGCGGATCGGGCTCGGCCCACGTGACGTCCCACACGTGCGCCTGGATCGGGTCCATCCGGCCGCCGGTGGTCGAGCCCACGGCGTAATCTCCGCGGACGTAATTGGTTTTATAAACCGGCGGGGAAAGCTCGTCGCTGTAGCGCCAGAAACGGCGGACGCGCGCGCGGTCGCGTTGCAGAAAATCGCCGGCGCGGTCGGTCGCGATGCGGTAGATCACCTCGGGCAGCTCGTAGTTCACGGCGAGCGGCACGAAGTAAAGACCCCAACCGTTGTAACCCGGAGTGGGCGGGGTGTTGCCGAAGAGGAGCCAGCTGAAATAGGACGCCATCGACCGCCAGCGCTCGATCACCGTGCCTTCGTCGGCGCGCGAGTTCGGACCGCGGAGGACGCCGTCGAGGGTGCTGACGGCGAGCTCGGCGAAGAACCAGTCGAGCATCATGGTGCCGCGCTGTTTCATCTCGGGGTCCTTGGCCCAGTTGGCGAGGAACTGCAGGGGGATGACGTATTCGCCGATGTAGTTCGTGGGGTTGAACTCTCCCTGCCCGACCGTGGTGGTGAGATCCATCCAGTGGATCAGGTAGGAACGCGCCTCGGCGAGATTCTCGGCGGAGGATTTCCCGGAATACCACGTGTCGGCGGGCTCATCGGGGTAGAGCTCGGCCATGAGGTAGAGCGAAAGGTAATACATCGCCCAGTGGTTCTCCGTGTCCCCGCGGAGCTGGCGGGTGGTGCGCCACGCGGTGCGGATCGAGGCGAGGGCTTCGGGCGTGAGCCGGTCGCGGCCGAGATAGGCGATGCAGACGGTCGGGAACATCCAGAACGGGCCGGTGCCGGGCTCCGCCATGAGTGCGATCACGCGCTGCGAGCAGCCGGGGAGATCTTCGCCGCGCACGATCTTCGCCGCGATCATCGCGAGATCGAGTTTGGCGGGATCGTCGGTCTTGGCTTTGCCGCCGGCGGCGGCCCAAGTGAGGACTTCATCGACGCGGCCCAAGTATTCGGCGCGGCGTTGCTTGGCATCCAACACCGGCGCCGTCGAGGGCGGCGCGGCTTCGAAGGAAGGTTGAGCCCCGGCGGCGAGCGCAACGACGACGGAGGCGACAAGGAAAAGGAGCGGGCGTTTCATGGCGGGGTCGGCGGCCCGATTACTTCACGCCCTTGGGCTGGAGGAGGAATTTGTTCACAACGAAGCCGGCGAGCGAATCGGGTTTCCACGTCCGGCCGAAATCGGCCGAGACGAACAGGGTTGCCCCGACTACACTCGCATAGAGTCGGCCCATGGGATCGACGCCGACGCGACAAACGCGATGCGGGTCGGGCAGACCGTCGTTGCGATCCGTCCAGGTCTGGCCGCCGTCTTCGCTGGTCAGCGCGCCGAGGCCCCAGCTACCGATGGCGAGGCGCTTCGGATCGGTGATGTCGAAGGTGACGTTGTAGAGCGGATGCGTGAGCGGAACGCCCGGGAGTTGGGCCCAAGTCACTCCTCCATCGCCGGAGCGCCAGGCACCGACGCTTTGGGTGACCGCCAGCCACACCTGCGGGTCGTGGGGCGACTGCTGGAGATCGAGGACCATTTCCATCGTCGGCAGAACCTGGCGCCAGAGCTCGGCGCCGTTTTCGGTAAGATAGACTCCGCGTTCACAGCCGAGCAGGACGCGGCCGACCCGGGTGCGGTCAACCTGCACCACCTGGGTGTATTTGCCTCGGGCGGGCAGGCCGTTTTCGCGGCGCACGAGCGTCTGCGCGCGGTCGGTGGAAGCGGCGAGGCCGTCGGGCAAAGCGAGGTAAACGTGGTCGGGAGCGTGCGGATCGACGGCGACGTCGCGGGCCTCGGTCATCGTCCAGTCGTTACAGATGCGCCACGACTTACCGCCGTCGAGGCTACGCCAGAGACCGTTGTTGCCGGTGGTGTAGATGACGTTCCGGTCGCGCGGATCGAAGGCGAGCGCGCTGATACCGGTGTCGTTGTAGCCGCGGTGTTGCCAGTCGCCAGTGGTGGCGCGCTGGAAGACGCCGTTGGTCGTGACGATCTTCGAACCGATAACGTAGTTGCGGTTGATTTTCGCGCAGATGAAAAAATCATACGCCGGATCCGGCGCGGCCGCAGCAGCGGCGATGACGAGACCGAGTAGGGCGGACTTCAGTCCGCCCCGGAGCGCCCGTGAGAGCGGACTGAAGTCCGCCCTACGTTCGGACCAGGGTTTGCGCAGGCTCATCGGTTGACGCGGTCCGTGATCGTGAGGGTATTGAAATCAAGCACGCGCTCGAGGCGGCCGTGGGTCATCGTGAGCATTCCGGAGCCGACCTCGGCGTTGAGATAGGGCCCGGCGAAGAGTTTCCACGCCGCGCGATCGACGGTCCGGCCATTCACGCTCGGGAGCGCGCCGAAGGTGCAGACGAGGGTCTTGCCCCGCAGCGTGGTGAACGTGACCGAGGGCGTGGGCTCGAGACGGATCGTGAGCGGGAGCGCGCGGATGGCGGCCTTGAAGTCATCCCAGCTCTTGAACTCCCGGGCGGCGGCGACCTGCATGATCGTGCCGTTTTTTCCGTGCGGGGAACGCAGGCGTTTGCCGCCCACCTCGAGCGGGCGCCACTCGTAGGGCGCGAGCGGGCGGTAGGCGATGTAGGCGCGGCCGCCCTGCGCGAAGATCCAGCCCGAGGCGTCTTCCTCGATAAGCGCGAGGTCCTTCGAGAAGAAGCCGTTCACCTGTTGGAAGGTGACGCCGGCGGGCACGTCGGTGAGCGAGACGACGGCGTCGTCCTGTTGGAAAATCTGCTCGTAGGGCGAGCCGCCGAGGAGTTTCTCCTCGTTGATATAGGTCGGCTTGCCCTGGAAGGTCACGTCGCCGGGCATCGAGTCGGGTTTCTCCGTGAAATACATCATCAGGTCGCGCGCGCTCCAGTAGGGTTGGTTGGCGAAGAGGGTGTTGTGGACGCCGCGCGGGTCGGGCACGGACCAAGTCACGTCCCAGGAGTGTTGTTGGATCGGTTGGAGTTGGCCGCCCTGGTCGGAGCCCACGGCGTAGTCGGCCGTGACGTAGCTGGTCTTGTAAACGGGCGGGTTGCGCTCGTCGCTGTAGCGCCAGCGATGGCGGGTGCGTTTGCGCTCGGTGTGGGTGTAGGTCCCCGCGCGGTCGGTGCCGATGCGGTAGATCACCTCGGGCAACTCGTAGTTGCGCGCGGCGGCGGTGAAGTAGACGCCCCAGCCGCCGTAGGCCGCCTGCGGGACGGTGTTGCCGAGCATCAGCCAGCCGAAGAACGACGAGAGCGCGTTCCATTTCTCCAACACGGTCCTGTCGTCGGTGCGCGCGTGCGCGCCGATGTAGATGCCGTCGAGCGAATCGACGGCGAAATCGGCCATGACGTAGTCGAGCATCATGTGTCCACGCTGGCGCATCGCCGGGTCGGCCGACCACGAGGCGAGCATGAGCATCGGGATCGCATACTCGCCGATGTAGTGCGTGCAGTCGTATTCGCCCTGCCCGATGGTCGTCGTGATTTCCATCCAGTGGACGAGGTAGTCGCGCGCCTCGTTAAAATTCTCCTGCGAACTCTTGCCGTTGAACCAGCGGTCGCCGCCCTCGCCGGGCCACAACTGCGCCATCAGGTAGAGCGACGTGTAATACATCGCCCAGTGGTTCTCCGTGTCGCCGCGCAGCGGCATGTAGTTCCGCCACGCCGCGCGGATCGCCTGCTTCGCCTCGGGCGTGAGTTGGTCGCGCCCGAGGTGGGAAATAATCGTGACGGGGAACATCCAAAACATATCGCCCGTCGGCGCCTTCATCAGCTCGATCAACCGTGCCGAGCACGCGGCGGCGTCCTGCCGCAGCGCGAGTTTGGCCGCGATCTCGCCGAGGCCGAGGGTGGCGGGATTGTCGGGCTTCGCGAGGCCGGCGCGCCAGACGAGCGCCTCATCCACGCGCGCGAGGTAGGCCGCGCGCCGCAGCGAGGCATCGGCGATCGGAGCGCGGTCGGGCATCGGTCCGGCGTGGGACGGTTGCGCGCGGCCGACGGCGGCGGCCAGCAGGGAGGCGAGTAAAACTAAAAATGGGCGGCGGAGTTTCATGGGCGGGGCACGAAGGAGAAGTTGAACACGGTCGCTTTCTCGAAAAACGCGGGTTTCCAAGCGCGGCCGAAATCATCCGAGACATAGACCGCCGCCTGATACGGCGAGGCGTAGAGTCGTCCGGGGAAATCCGGGTCGGCGGCGATGCTCCAGATCTTGCGGCTCGGCAGCCCGGCGGTGCGATCCGTCCAGGTGCGGCCGCCGTCCTCGGAGACCTGCACGCCCGCCTCCCAACCGCAGAGCGCAAGGCGCTTGGCGTCGCGCGGGTCGAACACGCCGTTGTGCAGCGTGCGGTCTTTCGGGATGCCGGCGACGGTTTGCCAGGTGCGGCCGGCATCGGCGGACCACAACGCGCCGCTCGTGGCGGTCACGGCGAAAAAAATCTTCGGATCGTGCGGCGACTGGCGCACGTCGTAGGCCACCTCGGTCGTGGGCAGCACGAGGCGCCACGTCTGCGCGCCGTCCTCGGTGAGGTAGATGCCTTGCTCGGTGCCGGCGAGGACGCGGCCCGCCTGCGTGCGGTCGACGGTGATCGTCTGCGTGAAGCTGCGGCGGATGCCGGCGTTCATGCGCGCCCACGTCTTGCCCCGGTCGCGCGAGACGCCGATGCCGTCGGGCAGGCCGGCGTAGATGTGGTCGGGCGCGTTCGGGTCGAGGGCGAGGCCCTTGACCTCGGTCATATTCCAACCCGTGAGGATGCGCCACGTCGCGCCGCGGTCGGGCGAGTGGATCACACCGTCGAGCGCCGCGATGTAGATCCCGGCCGGGCTCGCCGGATCGGGCGCGACGTTGTAGATGCGGATGTGGCCGAAGCCGACGTGCTCGGCCGTCGCGCGGTCTGTCGAGCGGTAGATGCCGCTCTTGGCCGGCGGCCGACCGCCCATGATCTGCCCTCCTCCGCTGAGGAGCACCGAGAGGTAGAGATCGTGTTTCACTTCGGCCGCGTGCGCTCCGGCGACGCACACGAGCGCGCAGAGGAGGGCGGAGAATTTCGTTGCAAGGTTGCTCATAAAAAAATTCGGCTCACGCCATGAAACCTCTCCGTGCTCTGGCCGCCGCCCTGCTCTTGCTCGCCTGCTCCGCGACGCTGTCCGCCGCGACTCCGGCCAAGACGCCCGAGGATAACCTCGCGGCGCTCGGTGTGGTCTTGCCGGCGTCCAACCCGCCGATCGCCAACTACGTCCCGGCGGTGCGGAGCGGCAACCTCGTGTTTCTCGCCGGGCAGATCCCGCGCGGGCCCGACGGAAAGTTTCTCGCCGGCAAGGTCGGCCGCGACTTCACCGAGGCGCAGGGGGCCGAAGCCGCGCGCTTGTGCGCCGTGCAACTGATCGCCGCGCTGAAGGCCGAGGTCGGCGAACTCTCGCGCGTCACCCGCATCGTAAAGCTGACGGGATTTGTGAACTGCACCGACGACTTCACGGCGCAGCCCAAAGTCGTGAACGGCGCCTCCGATCTGCTCGTCGCGGTGTTCGGCGAAAAGGGCCGGCACGCGCGCGCCTCCGTCGGCGTCTCGTCGTTGCCGGCGGGCGCACCCGTCGAGGTCGAGATGATCGCCGAGATCGCCGCGCCGTGAGACGGTGGGAATCGAACGGGGCATCGGGTTGATCACAGTTCGCGGGCGGAGGCGCGCACCGCCGCGACGATCCGTTCGCAATCGGCGACCGAGTTGAAGACGTGGGTCGAGATGCGCACGGCGTCGAGTTTCTGCTCGGTCACCGGCCGGCAGCGCAGACCGTGGGCCTTGAGGAGATAGGTGAAAAACTTCTGCCCGTCGGCGCGCGCGTGGGTGATCGTCGTCATCGCGGCGCGGAGCTCCTCGTGGCGCGGCGTGAGGACGGTGATGCCGTCGATCTTGGCCAGTTCCTCAAGGAGCAGCGTCGCAAGCGCGCGGCCGTGGGCGGCGATCCGAGCGACGCCGATGCGTTCTTGAAAACACACCGCCTCCGCGAGGGCGACCATCGTGGCGGCGTTGCGCGTGCCGTATTCATGGCGGGCCGTTTCGGCGCGGTAGGCGAGCCGGCCCGGCAGGTGCGGCAACTCGCCCGAGTGGGCGCCGATGCCCGTCACGGCGACCTGTTCGAGCCGGTCGCGGCGCAGAAAAAACACGCCGGACTCGTGCGGTCCGCCGAGCCATTTGTGCCCGCAGACCGCGTAGGAATCGCAGCCGATCGCCGCGAGGTCCACCGGGATCATCCCCACGGCCTGCGCGCCGTCGATGTGAAACCACACGCCCCGCTCGCGTGCCAGCGCCGCGATCGCCTGCACCGGGAATACCAAGCCGGTCGTGCAGGTGATATGGCTGACCTGGATGACCTTCGTGCGCGGCGTGATAAGCGCGCGGATCAGCGCGAGGTTGGCCTCGGGACCGGCGGGATCGGGATCGAAGAGCTTCACCACGACGCCGCGTTCCTTCGCTTGATTGAACCACGTAAACGATCCGCCCGGATGCGCGTGGGACTCGAAAATAACCTCGTCGCCCGGGCGAAGCGCGAGGCCGGCGGCGACGATCGAGTTGGCCTCGGTGGCGTTGCGCACGAAACAGATTTCGTCGGCGCCTGCGCCGAGGAAACGCGCGACGATCTCGCGCGCCGGTTCGATCAGCGCGTAGCCGGTTTCCGAGTGCTCCTGCAGGCGGAGCATCGTCTTGAACATCACATCGAGCACCGGCTGCGGCGTCGGCCCGAGTCCGCCGCAATTCAGATAGAGCGGCGCATCACGCAGTGGGAAATGCGCGCGGACCGCCCGCCAATAGGCCGCGGGTGCGGCCGCGTCGAAGGCAGGCAAGGTCGGCGGCGCTGTGGGCCCGCCGGCTTCGGCCGCCCGCACCCCGGCCCCCAGCGCGAGCGTGCCGGCGGCGCCCACGCCCAAACTCTGCAGGAATGCGCGGCGGTCGAGATTCATGGCGGAGATTGAAAAGTGAGCGTGTGATCGACCGCGAGTTCGCCACCGACGGGCAGTTCGAGGTTTTGATCGGACTGCACCGGGAAGGCGGCCAGCGGATAGTTACGACGCACGAACCACGACAACGGACCGGTGTTATTCTCGAAACGGATCTTCACCCGCCGGAGCGTGCCGTCGCACTGCCCGTGCCACTCCATCCCGCGCGCCAACGCGCCGTGCACGGCGGCGATGCCTTCAAGACCGCCGTCGGCGACGACCTTGATCGTCGGATCGAGGTGATCGTCGAGCAACTCGCGTGCGCCGCGGAACTGCAGGCCGTTGTAATGCGAGCCGGCGAGCCCGCCGAACGAATGCGGATTGCCGAGCGTGAGCGCGCGACCGCTGACGTTGGTCAGCCGGCTGCGCCAGCGGAGCGACCAAGCGCCCGGCGTTTCGGGCGGGAGGGAAATTTCGAGCGAACGCGCCTCGCGGAAAAGCGTTTCTCCGGATCGGCACCACGCGAGCGTGTGCGCGAGCGTCGCGGTCGCACCGGAAGCCACGAGCGTCGTCCACGCCTCGTGGTGCTGCGCGCCGTGGTTATCGAGCCACTTGTAGCCGGTGCCGGGCAGACACGTCGGGCCGCCCCAGAAGTTGGCCCCCGAGACGTGGTTCAACGTGAAGCTGAGCGCGTGGTGCCACGGGTGGTCGTTGGGACGGAAATTCGTGAGCGTATCGCCGGCGAGCGTGTTGACGGGATGCGCGTAGGGGCGCGGGGATTCGTTGGCGGGCGTCGTCGGCGCGTAGACGTAGCGCAGCAAGACCGCGTCGTCCGCGAGCACGGTGACGGCGGAGCCGTCGGTATGATCGAGTCGCAGCGTCATGGGGCGGGCGGCAACGCGAACGTCTCGGCAAAGGCCCCGCCGGCAAACCGTCGCGTCGTGCGCGCGGCATCGGGCGCGACGACGGTGACCTCGAGGCCGGCGGGCGCGTTGACCGTGAGCGCAAAGGCCCCGTCGGTGACGCGCCACGCGACGTCGACCGGTCCGTGCGGGGTGCAGACGCGGCCCGCGGCGTGCGCGAGGCCGCAGCGGTGCGGCGCGATGGTCAGGCGCGCAAAGCCCGGCGCGGTCGGTTCGACGCCGAGGATGCCTTGCATGAATTCGAGCGCGGGGTGCGCCGACCACGCGTGGCAGAGCGAGCGCCAGTAGGAGTTCTCCTCGACGAACGTGCCGAGGCCGTAGTCGAGCGACTCGTGCCAAGGGCCGAGGTAGTCCGGCATCCGGTCGTAGAGGCCGGCGCGGGCGAACGCCTTGAAGATAAAGTGCCAGCAGAAGAACGAGCCCGGGGCCAGTTTCGCGTCGAGCGGGAAGCGCGCAAAAATGCGCCCGATCTCGCGCGCTCCGGCGACTCCGGCGATGATCGCCCAGGCGTTGCCGCACTGTGAAACCTCCGGCCCGCCCGGCCGGTCGAAGTAAAGCCCCTCGGTCTCGCTCCACATCAGGTCGTGCAACGCGACGCGCAGACGCGCGGCCTCGGTCTCCAGTGCGGTGATCTCGGCGGCGTGCCGCGGCTCGGCGAGGTGGCGCAACAGCTCCGCGACTTCGGCGAGCCCTTGGATGTATTGGGCGCTCAGGATCGTCGTCGGGCCTACGTCCGCCCCCGGCACCACGCCGCGCGGCCACCACGGGCACCAATCGGTGATGTTCCAAAACGGCAGCTTGGCGGGCAGGCCCCGCGCATCCGTGTGCCGCCGATACCAATCGAGCACCGCGCGCACGCCGGGCAGCAGATCGCGCACGGTCGCGGCATCGCCGGAGCAGAGAAAATAGTCGCGGATATTCGTAATCCAGTGGAGCGACCACGTCGGGATGATCTGCACGAGGCGCGAGGGATAGCGGCTTTGCGTGAGCCCGTCGGAGAGCCGCGACCAGTCGAAGTGATACAACGCCTGCCGGCTCAGCCTCATGTCGCCCGTCGCGAGCATCGCGATCTTCGAGGTGATCATCGTGTCGCCCGCATACTGCATCTGTTCGTAGTGAGGGCAGTCTTCGAACGTCTCGTGCGAGCAGAGTTGCATCGTCGCGAGACTGGCTTTCCAGACCCGATCCAGCCGCGCGTCCGACGAAGCGAAAGTAGCCGCGACCCGATAAGGATAGACCGTGTAGTGTTGCGTGAGCGCGTGCAGTGTGAGCGGCGCCGCACCGGTTTTGATGCGGAGTCCGACATAGCGGTAAGCCCGCCAGTGCAACGGCTCGAATTTCTCCGCCTCCGCCGTCGTGCCCGTGCCGGCCGGCTCCCAGACGTCGCACCAACCGGTGATTTTGCCCCGCCGGTCAAAGGTCCAGCCCGTGCTCTCGTCGGCGAAATGCGAGGCGAGGTTGGCCAGAGATTGCTGGCGGCCGAGGAGCTTCGCCCCGGGCGTGGACCACGGCAGGCGGAGCGCCTCGGCGTAGGTCAACCGCACCGTCGCCCCGGCCCCGCCCGTGATCGCCAATTGCGGAAACGCCGAGGTCAGTTCGCCGCGATCCAAGATCACTTCCAGCTCCGTGCCCGCCGGCACCGTCACCGCCCGGTCGCGCGCCAGCAGGTCGGCCCAGCCCGCCGGGGCCTCCGCCCCGCCCGGCATGAAGCCGTCGGCGAAGCGGTCGATCCGCGCTTCGTCGAGCATCGGGATCATCCGCGGCACGAGCCCGTAGGGACTGGTCGGGTCGCGACGGTTCACCAACAACTCGGCCTTAAACAACACATGCGCCGCCGCCCAGTCGCGGTCGTCGAAGCCCGGCAACGTCCAGCCCGCCGGGATCAGCGCCGACACCCGGTGCTCGAAATACCCCAGATAGCCCTCAAAGGTCGTGTTTTCATTTTGAAACCGGTGCGCCCGATCCACCGCCACGCGCCACTGCGCGTCGCTCCGCAATTCCGCCAGCATCCCGCCGGTCGCATCGCGCAACGCCCCTTCGAGCACGAAGCCACCCGTGTAAGTCATCACCGAACATGGCGCGCCGAGCAGCGCCGGCCGATGCGCCACCTTCGACATATCCTGCACCAGCGCCGCCAGCACGTTTACCCCGGTCCGCAGGTGCGGCGTCAGGTCAAAGGTCTCGTAGAAATGATGGTTCACATCGCCCTTGGCCGGACCACGGCCGATCAACACTCCATTACAATAGAACAGATAACGGCTGTCGCCCGACACCGCCACGTTGAGCCGCGAAGCGCCCGGATCGGCGACCTCGAAGCTCCGCCGAAACATCCGGACTTGATAGTGCGACGGTGTGGCGGCTTCCGGCGGCGGCGCGCCGTGCGAGCCTTCCGGCGACCAGATCCATGCGGCGGAGTCCACAAAGGGGTTCATCAAGGGGGAAATGGGAGGGAGGTTGGGAGGGCCGAAACACTATTTCACCCCGCTTCGGCGGTTCGGCAAGAACGCGAACGGCTCGCCGGGATGATCCGAGGTGTGGCCCAAAGCCGGTTTCAGAATGCGCTCGTCAATTTTCAGATTACAATCAGTATTTTTGGTGATAATTCACAAAATGTCTTCCCCTTCACTTCCCGCCCCCCGTTTGATCCAATGCGCCTCCCCATGGTCGATGCACGACTGGCCGACGAAGGCCCGAGAGTGGTCGCTCGAACGCAAACTCGATGCCATCCGCGACGCGGGCTTCGACGGCGTCTGCGCCTACGTGACCCCCGAGCTGAAGGCCGGGGCCGACCGCTGCGGGCTGGTGTTGATGAGCGGTTTCGATTGCAGCGATCTCGCGGTCGCCCGTCCCCGCCTCGAAGCCCAGCGCGCGCTCGGCGTTCACTTCATCAACATCCAGCTCCTCAACCATGACACCCCGCCCGCCAAGGCCGCCGCCATGGCCGTCCGCCTGATCAAGCTTTCCCGCACCCTCGGGCTCGGCGTCCACGTCGAGGTCCACCGCGACACCGCCACCGAGACCCCGGAAAAATTCACCGAGATCGACCGGCTTTATCGCCGTGCCACGGGCGAAATCATGCCCGTCACCTGGGACCACTCCCATTTCGCGGTCTCGAAACACGTCATGCCGAAAGACTTTTCTGCCCGGCTTCTCGCCTGGCCCGATTCGATCCGGCATTCCCAGATGTTTCACCTCCGTCCGTTCAACAGCCAGCATTGCCAAGTCCCCGTGACCGACGGACGTGGTCGCCTTACGCCGGAGTTCCGCGACTACCTCGCCTTCGTCGAGGACCTCTTCGCCCTTTGGCTGAGCGGACCGCGCCCCGAAAACACCCTCTGGACCTGCCCTGAACTCGGCTGCACGCACGGCTACCACGTCAGCACCAACCCGCACCCTTGGCCCGATGCCATCGCCGCCCGCCTCGCCTTCGCCGGCGCCTGGAAACGCGCCCTCAAACGCGCCGCCGCGTAAGGCGCGAACCTGCGTCCAGCTCGATTCCGTGTTGGTAGTCCCGGCTTCAGCCGGAATCAGAAAAATGATCGGACCGGCTGAAGCCGGGACTACAAACTAGAACCCCTTCCGACGCCCCCACCGCACGCCCCCAGCTCACCTTTACATCTCCGTAACAAAAACCCTTGACCATCCTTCGGCGTTTCAGCCTATTCATTCTGAAAGTTTCAGATAATCCCGCATGCCCCCTCTGCTCATAGCCGACATCGCGCGGAAGGCCAAGGTCTCTCCCGCCACCGTCTCCCGCGTCATCAACCAGCCGCACTTGGTCGCGCCCGACCGGCTGGAGCGCGTCCGCTCGGTGATGACCGCCGCCGACTACGTGCCGACGCCGCTCCACCGCCGCCGCGGGCCCAAGTCCCGCCTCGCCACGCCCAAGCGCATCGCCGTGTGGTTCGTCGGGGCCAAGAAAAACTCCAGCTTCAACTGGTTTCAGGACCAACTCCTCCAGACCCAGCATTCCAACGATCGCCAGCGGCTGGAGCTCAGCGTGCTCTTCACCGACACGCCCGATGATCTTCCCCGTCCTTTGGCCGAGCGCCACGTCGATGGCGTGATCATCCAAGGTATGGAGCCCTCGCCCGCCTGCATGGCGAAACTCGGCGACTTGCCCCACGTCTGGTTCATGACCCGGCGCTCCCCGGCCTACCCCGGTGATTTCGTCGAGCCGGACAACGACGCCAACGGCCGCATGGCCGCCAACTATCTCAAGGAACACGGTCACAAATCCGTCGCCGTGATCGCGGCCGACCCCGGCTACAGCGCCGTCGCCCTCCGCGTGACCGCTTTTCTCGATCAGGCGAAAGCCCTCGGCCTCACCGTCCACAGCATCCTCGGTAAGACCAAGCCCGTTAATTTCCTCGAATTCGTCGCCGCCCACGACGAGAGCGACACGCTCGTCAAACGCTTCTGCCAGACCACCCCGCGTCCCACCGGCCTTTACATCCCGGTGGATCATTTCTGCGGCTCGCTCTTCCGCTCCATGCGCCAAGCCGGGCTGAAACCCGAGCGCGATTTCGAGGCCATCCTCGGGAATCTCAACCCCGTCATTTACCACAATCTCGACCACCTCCCCCCGGCGCTCGATATCAACCTGCCCACGCTCGTCCGCAAGGTCGTCGACCACCTCGTCTGGCGTATCGACAATCCCAAGGTCCTCGGTCGCGTCGGCGTCACCGTCGCCCCGACGCTGGTGCATGCCTCCAGTCAAAACCACCAGATGATCGCCTGACCGCGCGGCCATTCCCCCCGACCCTTTTTCTCCACATTAATTTTTGCCAAATGGCGACGCGGCTTCCGCCGCACCACCTTTTGGAAAACGACCAACCCCCACACATAACGATGAAACCAGAAACCAGCACCGCATCACCCAGGACCAAGAAATACTTGGTATCCTGTTTGGCCGCGTTGATGGCTGTATCGGCCCCCATGGGCTTTGCAGCCAGCAACGACGCCATGAGCAAACTCCAGGAAGAAAACGCCGCCCTCCGGAAGCGCCTCGCCGCCCTCGAAGGCAGCGTCGCCCCGGCCCCGGCCGCCACCACGGCACCCGCCGCTATGGCTCCCGGCGCCTCCGTCGCCCGCGCCCCGATGCAGACCGACGCAGGCGTGGAAACGCTCAGCGCCTTCGAGGTGAAAACCGACAGGGACAACGGCTACCTCAAGACCAACGCCGCCACCGCCACGAAGATCGGCATGGAGATCCAAAAGATCCCGCTGAACGTGTCGGTCATCTCGCGCGAGTTCCTGAATGACACCAACGCCCAATCGCTCACCGATCTCTTCCGCTACACGGCGGCGGCTTCCGGCGACACGCGGTTCGCGATGCGCATTCCGGCCAACTCCGCCACTCCGCAAGGCACCTTCACGATGCGCGGTTTCGTGGTGAACAGCCTCATGCGCAACGGCATCTTCCGCTACACCTCCTACAACCTCGACACCGTCGAGCGCGTCGAGGTCATCAAGGGTCCCGCCGCGGTCTTTTTCGGCCAAGGCTACCCCGGCGGCGTCATCAACTACATCAGCAAGCTGCCGCAGTTCGGCCGCACCGGCGGCTCGATCAGCCTCACGCTCAACGACAACTCCGGCCAGAAAGTGGTCCTCGATCAAAACGTCGCGGCCAGCAAGAAATTGGCCATGCGCGTCGTCGGCACTTGGGAAGACACCCAAGGCGAGCGTCGTTTCGAATATCGTCGTTCGATCACCGCCAATCCGTCACTCGCCCTCATTCCCTTCGATAGCGGTAAGCTCAAGATCACCATGGAAGGCGAGTTCACCAAAGAGCGCTTCAGCCTGAACGATTACGACTGGATTTTCAGCGACTTCGCCGGCTGGCAAGAAGCCGCGACCACCGGTCGTTACAATTCCTCGACCGCTACGCTCGCCAACACGATCGCCGCCAACGCCGGCAATTTGCTCGCCGCCAACGTGGTGCAAGGCACCAGCACGCCGACACTCGCCTATGCGACTTACATCAACAACAAGCGCATCTTTAACAACGATTGGTCGCTGCCCGCCTACACGAGCGTCCAGCGCGGTGCCTACATTAACACCAAGGATGGCCGGCGTATCAAGGATGAGGCCTTCAACTACACCAGCCGCGGCGCTCGCCACGACAATCTCATCGAAAATTTCTCCATCACCGCCGACCTCAGCCCCTTCAGCTGGCTCGATGTCCGCTACAACTTCTTCAACGAGAAGTCCGAAAACTATTCCGTCGGCCAAGGCGGCGCGCTTACCTTGCCCTACGCCAACGGCACCAACTGGAACGTCGGCACCGGCAATCTCTCGGGTTACTACCGCTACGGCAAGACGCACAACGTCGACAGCGTGATCAAGTTCGACCTGCTCGGGGTGAAAAACAAGGTTCTCTTCGGCTTGCAGCGCATCCAGCCGTATCAGCAGTTCCTGGGTGGCCAGACCGTGACCGACTCGATCTGGGCCTTCTTGCCCGGCGCGCGTAACACCACGTCGAATCCCGACTACGCCGGCACCAATCGCACCATCTACGACGCTGGCGCAGTTCCGGTGAACCAAGTGATCCGCGATCGCAACGGTGCCATCAAACCCGTCCGCCAGATCTTCTCCAACTTCGATCCCGGTGCGGAAATTTATCCGGACATCACCGCGTGGCACCAAGAGGATCGCAACGCCCTCGACGGCTACAAGACCCAGCAACAGTCGGTGTATGTGAACTATCAGGCGTCGCTGTTCAAAGACCGCCTGACCGTGCTGGCCGGCTATCGCTCCGAGAAGCAATGGGCGCGCGGTCAGTTCCAGTCCAACAACTTCCCGTGGTTCATTTACTTCCCGAATATGGATCTCCGCCCCGATCTCTATCCCGAGAACGAATGGGGCCACTCCATCAGCTATCAACGCGGCCTTAGAGAGGATCAAAAGGGCGACTCGTGGATGGGCGGCGCGTCCTTCGCCATCACTCCCGAGCTAAGCGTCTACGCTTCGAACTCAAAAACGTTCAAATTCAACTCCGGCAATATCGCCGGTCTCTTCGTCGGCGACGAAGTGCTCTGGTATGATGCTGCTCGCGCTTTCGGCGCCGGTGGCACCCCCGGCCAGTCGTTCAATTACCTCGGGCAGACGATCACCTCGCTCTCGCAGTTCCAAAACTTACTCCGAAGCCGCGGCGTCTACGACCTGGTCAAGAACGAACAGGGCATTAACTATGAGTTCGGCGCCAAATACTCGAAGCTCGACGGTCGCCTCGTCGGCACCGTTTCGTTCTTCCGCGGTGAGCGTGAAAATCAGCGCCTCGACGATGGAGCCAAGCAGTCCAATCTAGAGGAACCGCTTAACTTCAGCACAACCCTGTTCCCGGTCGGCTCGCCCTATCGCGGCGCCCGCCTGCTCCGCTGGCGCACGACGGACCTGAAGAACCGCGTGGAAGGCACCGAAGCCGAGGTCATCTGGTCCCCGATCCGCAACTATCAGGCCGTCATCAACGGCTCGTGGCTGTGGACCGCCAAGACGGTCTTCGACAAGACCCGCGCCGCCCCCGGCACGCCGGTCTACAACGCCTCGACGCCCGCCGCCAAGGTCGCATCCGACATCTACTACAAAGGCCGCCTCGAAAACGTTCCCGAGTTCCGCTTCAATATCTTCAACAAATACACGTTTGTTGACGGCGTGGTGAACGGACTCGCCCGCGGCTTGAACGTCGGTGTGGGTATGCGCTACTCCTCGGAAACTTCCGTCTCCCGTTCGGTCGACTGGAATCCGCTCGCCGGTGGTTACCAAGCGGGTGACTACGTCGTGTTCGACGCGACGATCGGTTATCCTTGGGAAGTGTTCGGCTACAAGTTCACCAGCCAGCTTGGTGTCTACAATGTAACCGACGCCAAATACTCCGAAGGTTCGTTCGCCCTGTCGCCCGCGCGCAACTGGACGTTCCGCACCACGCTGTCGTTCTAAGCCGAGCCTGGGCTTCAAAGCTTAACTCATCGCTCCAGCGGAGCCCTTCACCGGGCTCCGCTTTTTTGTGCGCGGTGAGTCGCACCTTCGCGGCTTTCCGCTGCGGCCGTCTTGTCGGGGCGTCGCTTGCCGACGCCCGCGAGCGTCCGCGAGGGACATCGTCGCTACACAAACCGGAAAACCGCGGTCTCACACCGCACGCCTTCCCGCTTCGGCTTCGTAATTGTGGGCAGCCCGCTTGCGGGCGCGGTTTGGCGCGCGCAAGCGCGCTGGCCTACGGCGGAAACGTTTTTGAAATCAGACCGGGAACCCGTGTCTCCCATCGGCGCCCCAAGGAGGCGTCCCTTGACGCGCTGATTCTCCCGCGCCTACCGTTCCGATCGTTGCGCGACGTCTCCCCATGAACCCGCCCTCACCCGCACCCCGCCGTTCGTTCGCATAATACCTGCAGCCAATGAAACCTGGACTTTTCAAGGTGGCGTCGGGACCTCTGGGCCCGACGGGTTTGGTCGGCGGATCCCCTCCGGCCGGGCCCAGAGGTCCCGGCTCTACCCCGATTCACCCAAAGTCTAAGAATCAAGGGCCGCGGGTATAAGCATGAAAGGGAAACAAGACCCGATCCCAAGTAGGCCAAAATGGCAGGCGATCAGGGAATTCTCCGGCCTGGACCCGAGCGTGAGTTGCCTATGGCCGCGTTGGGCGATGCTGCGGGCTGTGGGCCTCGTCTTTGTGGTGATTTTTTCCGGGATCATAGCCGAAAGCAGCGCCCTGATCGGCCCGAACGGCCTACTCCCGTTGCCCCGGTTGCTCGAGCAAATCCGGACCGAGCACACCGGCCTCTTCGAAGCCGTTCTCCATCGGCCGAGTTTGTTCTGGCTCAACCGCAGCCCGGCCATGATCGGGGTGGTGCAATGGAGCGGGTTGCTGGCCGCGGCGGCGCTCGTGCTGAATCTCTGGCCGCGGCTCGCTCTGTTTGTCTGCTGGGCGTCGCTGCTGTCGTTCGCCCGCACGTGGGTGATCTTTTCCGAGCCTCAGTTGGATTGGCTGATGCTCGAAGTCGCCTTGCTCTGCATCCCCTTTGCGCCCGCGGGCATGAGACCGGGCCTCGGCGGAGCATCGCCCCCGTCGCGCCTCGCGTTGTTTATGATGCGCTGGCTTTTGTTTCGGGTGATGTTCGGGCCCGGCCTCGCCAAACTCATCTACGGCGATCCCCACTGGCTCAACTTCACGGCCATGGATGTGCTCTATGAGTCCGCCCCGAGCCCGACGATCGTCGGCTACCATAACCACCACCTGCCCCACGCCTGGCACGTTGTCGAGTGGGGCATCACCTTCGCCGCGGAGATCCTTGCTCCGCTGCTCGCGATCTTCGGCGGACGAAAGGGCCGATGGATCGCGTTCGTGGCGTGGATAACTTTTCAGGCCGGCATTCAGCTCAACTGCAACTATGGCTGGCTCAACACCGCGGCCATCGGTCTCGGTCTGCTGCTGCTCGACGACCGGATGGTGGCGCGGGCCACCGGTCTGCTTCGCCGGCATCTCCCCGCCTGGTCGTTGCCCGCGCCCGCCGGCGGCATCCCACCCGTCGCACCAAGGCCCGGCTGGAGCACCTACGCGGTCGGTGCCGGCCTCTGGGCGCATTTCGCCCTGTCGATCGCCGTCTATTGGGACTGGGAAAGCGTGCCCCGGGTCCTCCTCGCCCACGGCAGCAGCAATGCTTTCAAGCTCTATGCGCAGATCGACCCCGTGCATCGGGTCACCGAGTTCGTCGGTTCAAACGACGGGGGCCAAACGTGGCGCCCCTACGAATTCTTCCACTACCCCCAGCAACTGGACCGGATGAGCGGCTTTATCGCCCCGCACTTTCCCCGCTTCGAAGGCACCCTCCAGATCGTCCTCGCCACCCGCAACGAACCCCACTCGATCTACGCCATCGTCGCCGGCCACCTCCTCGCGCAAAACGACGAAGTGACCCGCCTCTTTCGGAAGAATCCGTTTCCCGACCGTCCGCCGCAGATGATCCGGATGCCGACCTACCGCTACCGGTTCACCGATCTCGCCACCTACCGGTCCACGGGAAATTTTTGGCGCCGAGACTACGAGGGCGAATACCTTCCGATGATCTATCTCGACGCGCAGAGCCGGATCGTCCGCGCGGAAACCGATCTCGAGGAATTGTCGATCAAGGCGCACTACGGCAACCCCGACGCCCAGAACGGGCTCGGACTCCGGCTGATCGACGGCGGGCCGGACGTGACCCGCGATCCGCTCCTCGCCTCCGCATCGTTTCGTCGGGCCGCAGAGCAGGGTCTAGCCGACGCGCAATTTAACCTCACCCTGTTCCTGCTCAACGGCGAAGGCGCCCCGCCCGATTATCCCCAAGCCGCCGCGTGGTGCCGCCGCGCCGCCAAGCAGGGCCTGACCAACGCGCAGGATCTGCTCGGTCTGATGTATGCCCGGGGCGACGGCGTGCCGAAAAATCCCGTTGAGGCCCTTGCCTGGTTTCAAACCGCCGCTCACTTCGGCCACAAGGAAGCCGCCGGTCGGGTCGATTCTCTGCGGACGTCGCTCCCGCAAGCCGCGATCGCCGACGCCGAGAGCCGTTTCCGAGTCATCCGCTCCGAGATCGCGGTCGAAAAAATCGCGCGCTGAACCCGCCGATCCGCCATTTCCCTCCCGACCAAGACCCGTCAGCAGGCCCGCACGGTCGGCGAGTGCCAGCACCGGCGTGCCGGAGCAGAATCTCGCCTCGCCAAATGACGCCAACGCATCGGGAAATTCGCCTCGGTTCCAGCGCGTCGCTGAGGAGACGTTACTTCGCCGGGTAAGTTTTGTGCTTTTTATGCCGGCCGGCCGGCGGGTGACTCGAGATCGGGGGTTCGGAAAAATTTTGACGCCTGCCTTTCCTTTGGTGGGCCAAAGGGATTGATTTCACGACGCTGCCCCGTCCCTCAGTTCCCCCACGGATCGAGCCCTGAAAATCTCTTTCCCCCTCAACAACCCCGCCATACTCGCATCATGAAAAGACATCTCTCCACCCTCGCGGCCTTCGCGATTTCGCTGCTGTTTTCCGGCTGTGAAACCTCCGGCGTTTCCGGACGGATTCAGGAAAAATCCGCCGTCTTCAAGAGCCTCGACGTCGGGCAGCAGCGCGACATCCAAAACCGCGTTGTCGGTGCCGGGTTCACGACCGACATGGTCTACATCGCCTTGGGCAGGCCTTCGAAGATCGAGACTTCCGCCGATGGCCGGGAAGTCGTCTGGACTTATCGGAACTACTACCCGCCGTCCGTCAACTACCAGAGCCAAACGACGTCCGTAAACGCCTTCACGCCGACCAGCGTATCGATGGATAGAGTTAACCAAGCCAGGGCGCTGAATAGAGGTGCGGGCGCGACCATGAGCGGGCCGAGCCTGTCTGAAACGCGGGGCGGCCCGCAGTTCGGACTCGACGTTGCCGATCTGCCGGCGGACACCCTTTTTCTGTATTTTCGCGACGGCTTGGTTTCCGGCGGCAAGCTGGCGAGCCGCGAAGCCGAAAGGGTCGGACCGGCTCCCGCACGGCCGTGACCTCGCTTCCGGTTACATCCGACCCCGATCCCCGCCCGTCGGTCCCGCCATCACAGCCCAAGTTCACTCACCGGTGTTTCCAACGTCATTGCGTGATGGGCGGCGACACTCTTGAGAATGTCGGAAAGTGTTCCGGTTTTGATCGGATGTGATGGCTGGGGACAACTTCATGGTGCTCGCCTCCGAGCCGGGTGGTTACGTGGATATGTGAATTTTTTTGCCGGCCCACCGCGTAGCCCCGAACATGCGGCGCCTTAACCGGTGTCCGGCCCGGACAAATCGCGTGGCAATTTCATCTAACCAGCACTTCGTCGCGCACAAAATTCAGACGGATCACCTTCGGCGCCACCGTCGTCTCATCGAAATAGGCCCCGACCGCTTCTTTAACATTGGCCCGGAGCCGCACCAACGTGTCTCCCTCGGTGTGGATGCCATAGCCCGGCGCCGCCGCGTTGTAGCCACCGTCGGTCTCGTCCTCGCGGACTTCAAAAATGATTTCGATCGTATAAAACGGCTATATCCCAACCTTATCGTCCGCAAGTCCGCTTACCATACGCCAACACCAAGGGACCGAGATCGGATCGCTGCCGAGTTGGTAGTCCCGGCTTCAGCCGGAATCCAAAAAACCATCGGACCGGCTGAAGCCGGGACTACCAACCCAAGCCCGGTTCACGCCTGGCCGTGACCTCGCTTCCGGTGACACCCGACCCCCGATCCCCGCCCCTTCACGACAACGGAACGCGCGTCCGACCCCGTTGACATTCGTGGGCACCCGGGAAGACGGTAAGACATGGAAACGACGCTTTCATCCAAGGGCCAGATCGTCCTCCCCCGTGCCGCGCGGCATAAGCTCGCGTTGCGAGCCGGGGCCAAATTCGCCTGCCGCATCGCCGGCGGCTCGATCGTCCTGACCCCAAAAACCGTTCCGCTTGTGCGACCCCGTATCGTGCGCGACATCGCCACGGGCCTGATGATCACCCGGGGGCCGAGCAACGGCCCGTCGGTCACGAGTGAACAAGTGCGCGCCGCCTTGGCCGACTTCCCGTGAAATACCTGCTCGACGTTAACGCGCTGATTGCCCTCGGCCACTCCGCCCATGTCCATCATGCCCGCGCCGTCGCTTGGTATCTGAGCGTGAAGTCTCCAGCGAACAGTTTCTGCACCTGCGCCATCACTGAACTGGGCTTCGTCCGCGTCACCGTGCAAACCGGCCTCCAACACGACGTGACCGGTGCCCGCCAAGGCTTGGCGGCGCTCAAGGGATCGCCCTCCGCACCTTTTGAAATCCTCAGTGACGCTTTGGGCGTGGACACCCTGCCCGGCTTTGCCCGCACGCCCAACAGACTAACCGACGGACATCTTTTGGCGCTGGCCCGGCACCACGGCGTGCAACTCGCCACCCTCGATGCCGGCATCCCCGGCTCGCTCTTGCTGCCTTAGAACTCTTTCGCACCACCAACCCCCGCGCCCTTCACGACACCGGCGCGAGCGTCTCCGCCACCGGCGTCCGATACGCTTTAACCGCCGGCACCGCACCGCCCAGCGTGCACAGCGCCGTCATCGCCAGCGGGCAAATCCACAGCACCGCGTGGCCCGCCATCACGTCCAACACCACGCCCGTCTGCACGCGGATCACTCCGGCCACCGTCCACAGCAGCGCGAAATACACCGCAAACCCCGCCGCCGCGCCGAGCGCGCCGATGCACGCCGCCTCCGCCACCACCGCGCCGAAAATCGTCCGCCGTCGCGCCCCGAGCGCCCGCAAGATCGCCAGGTCCCGTTGCCGCGCGCTCATCGAGTTGTAGATGCTCGCGAGCACCGAGCCCGCCGCCACCAGCGCCACCAGATACGCCACCAGCGCCAGCACGCGGTCGATCCACGCGATCTTCCCGAAAAGCTCCGTCATGATCGCGCTCACCGGATAGGCGAAGGTCATCCGGTTGCCCTGCTTGTTGATCATCAGGTCGAGCATCAAGCCGGCCGACGCCGCGCGCAGTTGGATCAACACCGCGCTCACGTCGGTCGCCGCCTTCGGGTCGTGCCCGCTCATCGTCTGCACGCCCTTGAGCGGCACCCACACGACCTTGTCCGCCGGCGTATTCGTCGGCACGAGGATCGCCGTCACCGTGAACACTTCCTCGTGCAGCGCCTTCTCATCGAACGCGAGCCCGTGAAACGGCTGAAAGGTCGAGCCCACCTTCAGCCCCAGACGCGCCGCGGCGAAACTCCCCACCACCGCCTCACGGGCGGTCTCGTCGAAAAGTTTCCCGCCCGGTTCCAGCACAAACTTCTTTCCCGGCGCATACTCGACCGTCGTGAAAAGCGGCGCGACCGTGCCCACGATCCGGTAGCCGCGCAGATTGTCGCCCACCGCGATCGGGATCGCCGTCTTCACCGCCGGATGCCGGCGGATCGCCTCGTAGTCGCTCCACGCCAGGTTTCCCGGCGACGCCTCGAGGTGAAAAATCCCGTTCAGGACCAACTGCAACTTCGAGCCGCGCGCCCCGAGCACCGCGTCGAACCCCGTCGCCGTCGAGACAAACGCCGCCTGCGCCTGCGTCTTCACCATCCACACCGTCATCAGCAGCCCGCACGCGAGCGCGATGCTCCCCGCCGTGATCAGCGTCGAGAGCGCGTGCTGCCGCAACGAGCGGTAGATGATGAGCGGCAGCGTCACGCGACGGCTCCTTTCCTCGCCTCGTTCAACTCCGCGAAATCCTGCACGCCGTCGAACTGCCCGAGCACGCCGTCGTCGTGGCTCACGAGGAGCAGCGCCGCGCCGTTCTCCCGGCACACTTCGCGGATCAGGCCGAGGGCCTCCCGCGCGCTCGCGCGGTCGAGGTTGCCCGTCGGCTCGTCGGCCAGCACGAGTTTCGGCCGGTTCGCCAGCGCCCGCGCGACCGCCACACGTTGCTGTTGGCCCGTCGAGAGCTGCCGGGGAAAGTGCCCGAGCCGATGCGCCAACCCCACCCGTCCCAGCACCGCCACCGCGTGCGCCCGGTCCACGCCGCGCGGCCCAAAGCTCATCCCGAGGAGCACGTTCTCCAGCACCGTGTAGCCCTGCAGGAGGTTAAAGGTCTGGAAAACATACCCGAGCTTGTCCGCCCGCAGCCGGTCGCGCTTCGCCTCCGGCAGCGCCACCATGTCCGCGCCGTCGATCTCCGCGCGCCCGCTATCGGCCGCGAGAATTCCCGCGATCAGATTGAGAAACGTCGTTTTGCCCGAGCCGCTCTCGCCGCGCAACGCCCGCTGCTCCCCCGCCGCCAGCGCGAACCGCGGCACCCGCACGATTTCCACCCGGCCGCCCTCGGGCGTAGCGAACGATTTCGTGAGATCGGTGACCGACAACATGGGCGGAATCGTGGGCACAGGATGCGTTTCGACAACTGTTTCGCCGAAGAATTCCCGACCGCTTTCTCTATCCGACGCGGTCACTCCGTTTTCTTCTTCGTCGGCCTCGGCCGGCGTCCGCCCTTTTTCCCATCGCCCTCGGGTTCCTCCGCCGGAAATTTCGAGGCCTTGGCGTTCACCCAGAGTTCGTCCTTGGCGTTCTTATTGAGCCAGAAAATCTCCCCGGCGTGCTCGACAAAGACCGGCTTCTCCCGCGCCTTCTCCGGCACGACGAGGCCCGCGCCGGTCAGCGCCGCCAGCAATTCATCGGGCGATTTCGCGAGATCCTCGGCGACGCGGTCCAGCTTTCCGGCAAAGCCGCCGGTCTTGGTTTCCTTCAACAACAGCCGCACGCCGCTCAACACGTTCGCCGGTGCGGGCGGCGGCGGGATCGCCGCCACGGGCGCGGTCGGCTCCGGCGTCGCCGGAACCGGGGCGGGCACCTGCTCCGCAGCCGCGAGCGCATCCGCCGCCGCTTCCTCGCTCTTCTCGACCCCGTTGATCCACACGCCGCCGCGTGAATCCTGATTGAGCCACCAGATATTCTCCGCGATGCCCACGCGCACCGGCGCATCCGTCGGCACCGCCGGCAAAACGAGACCCACCGCCGCAAAGCCCGCCATCAGGTCGGCCTCGGTGCAACGCAGCCCGCGCGCCAAAAACGGCACGCTGCCCGAGCCGCCCGGCCCGCGCCGGTTGCGCCGCATCAGCGGACGCACCTTGCCCAGAAGTTCGGGTTCGTCCGCCGGGGGCACGCCCGCGACCAACGGGGCCGTCGCGGCCGCCGTCACCGCGCTTGGCTCGACCGGTTTCGCCGCCGCCTGCTCGCGCGGGCGGGGCACAAACACCGGGGCATCGGCCCGCCGCGCCATCGTCTCGGCTTGTGGTGCGGCCGGAGCACGCTCGCTCGGCGTCGGCACTGGCGCCTCGCCCTCGGGCGCGGCCACCGGCGTCGCCTTGACCATCCGGAAAACCGGACGCGGCTTCTCCTTCGTATTGATCCAAAGTTCGCCCCGGCGGTTGATATTCACCCAGAAGAGATCGCCGTCGAATTCGACATAGCTCACCGGCGCATCCTCGTCGTCGGGCACGACCAGCCCGCATTCCTTGAGCGCGCCGATCACATCCGCGTCGCTGAAATCCCATTTCTTCGCGAGAAAATCGACGCCGACCGACATTCCCGGCCCGCGTTGGTTGCGCCGCATATGCGGCTTCATCGCGTCGAAAAACGAGGGCAACTCGTCCTCCTCGCCGATTTTGTCCCATTCGTCCTTGGCCTGCTCTTCCTCCTGGGCCTCCGGATCGTGGTCGCGCTCCGTGTCGCGCGGCTTGCGGAAGCCGTCCTCCGGCGCGGCCTTGGCGGCGAGCGCCGCCGCCTCGGCCTTCTCCTCGACATTGGCCGAGTAGTCGCCCGTGGTCGTCGCGCTCTTGAACTTCTGCTCGAACTCCGCGCGCAACTTGTCCGCCTCGGCCTTGGCCGCCGACGCCACCGCATCCTGTAGCGTCCAGTCGCGCTGCGTCGTGCGCCGCGCGAGGCCGTTAAACGCCAGGATATTGTCCGGCTGTGTTTGGAACGAAACGATCTCCCAGTCCTCTTTGCCCAGATCGTTCAGAAATTTTTCCATGAGCGCCGGCGAGGCGAATCCGCCCCGGCCGCTCGTGATCATCTTGTATTCCCAGAGTGACATAAATTTTGGTGCGCTTCGCGCGTTGCTACCCATCCCAAAGCCCGTCCGCCTTGCCGAGCCAAATCGCGCGCGCCCGCTCCCGCCGGATGCATCTGCCGAGTTGGCGATGAATCGCACCTGCATCGGTAGGCAGCTCGCTTGCGAGCGCTCGGCGACCGGAGCGCTCGCCGGCGCGCCGGCCTACCGCCTGCTCGGCGATGCGCCGGCCAGCTCGGAGATGCGCCGGCTCCCCTCGCCTCACTTCGTCACCGCCGCCAAAAAGTGCGTGAGCGCATAGGTCGCGAGCTGTGAGCTCGGCCCCGACAGGTTGAATTCGAACGCATGGGTCGCCCACGGCAGCTTCAGGTGGACGTGCGGCACCCGCGCCGCCGCCAGTTGCGCCTCCAGCCGCTCGCTGTGCCGATACCAGACCAACGTGTCGATCGTCCCGTGCACCAGCAGCGTGGGCGGAGAACCCGGTCGCACCCTCTGGTGGCCGCTCGCGCTCTCGTAATTCGTCTTCGCCGCTGCCGGAGGCCCGCCCAGATACTGCCGCATCAACTGCGGCGATCTCAGAATGTCGTCCTCCCGCGCATAGGTGTAGGCGAAAAACATATCGTGCGGCGCATAGAACGTGATCACGCCGCGGATCGCCGGATCGTCGCCGCCAAAGGCCACCGCCCCCGCGATCTGCCCGCCCGCGCTCCGCCCAAACAACACCAGCCGCGTCGCATCCAAGCCCAGCGCCCCGGCGTGCGCCTTCAAGTAGGCCAGCGCCGCCCGCGTGTCCTCACGCTGTGCCGGCCAGGGGAACTTCGGCGCCAATCGGTAGTTGATCGCCGCGACCGCGTAGCCCTGTCCCGCCAGCCAGTGGTTGAACCCCGCCAACTGTCCCCGGTCCCCGCTGTCCCAACCGCCGCCGTGAATCACGATCACGCAGGGTGCCGCCGGCCGCGCTCCCACCGCCCGAAAAAAATCCAACTTCAATCCCGGCGCATACTCGTGCGTCTCCGCCGGCACGGACGCGGGTGCGGCGCCGAAGAATCCCGCCACGGAAAAGGCCGCTTTTGGCTCGACGTTCCCGCCAAACGCCGCCGCCAACTCCTCCGGTAACCCGCGCCCGATGCGCCCCGCCTCGAAACTCGGCCTCAGCAGCAACCCCGCCGCCAGCGCCAGCACCGCGCTCACCGCCCCGGCCCATACGTTGTGTTCGCCGCGCGCCGCCCACACCGCCGCTCCAAGGACGACGGCCGACAACGCGAGCCAGTGCCCGAATTCCCCCGCCAACAGCGCCAGCTTCCAATCGAGCCAATCCGGCGACCGCAACACGGTCAGCAAACCGAGCGCGAACAACGCCAGAGCCAATACGGACAAAAGCAGACGCGACATTCCCATAACTACGCCGAAAAGCCCCAATTGGGCGCACATGGCGAAAAAAATCTTCGCACCCCTTTCAGCTCCGCCTTCCGCTCAAAAAAATTACCCCGCCACCGCCAAATCGAGTGTCACGTATTACGTGACACTTTCCGCGTCGCCCATAGCCCGGTCGCGTTCTCGCGCCGCGTTCTCCCACTGATGCTCTGCGCTCAACAGCCCGCCTCCTTTCGCCCAATTCCGCCAACCCGAGTGTCACGTATTACGTGACACTTCCCGCGTCGCCTACAGCCCAGTCGCGTTCTCGCGCCGCGTTCCCCTTCTTCTTCACCGCGCTAAACAGCCGGCCCTTTTCCGCCCCATGCCGCCAACCCGAGTGTCACGTATTACGTGACACTTCCCTCGTCGCCTACAGCCCGGTCGCATTCTCCCGCCGCGTTCTCCCACTGATGCTCTGCGCTCAACAGCCCGCCTCCTTCCGCCTCATGCCGCCCTATGCCGCCAACCCGAGTGTCACGTATTACGTGACACTTCCCGCGTCGCCTACAGCCCGGTCGCGTCCTCCCGCCGCATCCCAAAGCTTCTCTTCCGCGCTTCCCGGCCAGCTTCCTTACGCCCCATGCGGCCAACCCGAGTGTCACGTATTACGTGACACTTTTTTGGAACGTCGTCCCGTCCGTTTTTGTCATTCCCCTGGCTCATGGGCGCCATTCCGCACGTCTTCGCTTCTTCGCAGCTCCCTTCTTTAGCGGTTTCTTTCTTCGCAGTTCACTTCCGCCCGACATCCCCCAGTCTCCGCCCCCATGCGTCGCCTCGACCAACTCCTCGCCAATCTCGGCTACTGCTCCCGCAGCGAAGCCCGCGATCGGATCGACTCCGGCGCCGTCACCGTGCGCGGCGAGCCCGCCGACGGCCCATCCCAAAAAGCTCACGCCGCCGACGTCTGCGTCGACGGCGCACCCCTCGACCACCCCGACGGCCTCCTGCTCCTGCTCAACAAACCCCTCGGCCTCGTCTGCTCCCACGAACTCCGCGAAGGGCCCAATATCTACAGCCTTCTCCCCTTACGTTGGCAGCGCCGAAATCCCGTCGTCACGAGCATCGGCCGCCTCGATAAGGACACCTCCGGGCTGATTCTCCTCACCGACCAGAGCGCCCTCGTCCACCGTCTCACTTCGCCGAAGCACAAGGTCCCCAAACTCTACCGCGCCACTCTCGCCGCCGACGTCTCGCCCGCCCGCGCCGTCGAGATGGCCGCACTCTTTGCCGCCGGCACGCTGGTCCTCCCCGACGAAACTACGCCCTGCGCTCCCGCCGCCCTCAGCCTCATCTCCTCCCGCGAGGCCGAACTCACCCTCACCGAGGGCCGCTACCATCAGGTTCGCCGGATGTTCGCCACCCAGGGCCACGAAGTCCTCGCCCTCCACCGCTCTCGCTTCGGCGCGCTCGATCTGGGCGACCTCAAGCCCGGCACGTGGCGCGAGCTTCCTTTGAACGCCTTCCCGTAGAAGCAAATTTATTTGCGATCCACGCTGCGGGTAAGCGATCGAGCGAGCCCCGCCGCGCCTCTCAAAATCCCTCGCAAATAAATTTGCTCCTACCCCCGGCAACGCCGCCCTCCGCACCTTGCGCGCGCTGCCGCTCGACGCCTTCCCGTAGGAGCAAATTTATTTGCGATCCACGCTGCGGATAAGCGATCAAGCGAGCCCCGCCGCGCCTCTCAAAATCCCTCGCAAATAAATTTGCTCCTACCCCCGCACCGTCGCCCTCCGCACTTGGCGCGCGTTGCCGCCCAAAGCCTTCCCGTAGGAGCAAATTTATTTGCGATCCGACGCCGCGGGAAAGCGATCGAGCGGGCCCCGCCGCGCCTCTCAAAATC
>ENA-ORBV01003749-ORBV01003749.1-microbial-mat-metagenome-genome-assembly--contig:-NODE-3749-length-30046-cov-5.233341_pt1 | contig 30046 bp, 19 predicted proteins | sample MGYA00237777_ERZ505514 | MGnify/ENA primary metagenome ERZ505514 (study PRJEB26160, sample SAMN06269048) | microbial mat metagenome | isolation source: Oligotrophic lake microbial mat | place... | reverse complement strand
TAGTCTCGTGGGCTCGGAGATGTGTATAAGAGACAGCTTCTACTACTCTAGCTAGCGTAATGATGCCAATAAATCGCCAGCCCTGTTGTTATGCCTTAGTTTCACAAACAATCACAGTAGACATGTACGCCAATAAGCTTCTCTCCTAATCATTTCAATACAACATTTAATGTGTCAAACCATCCTTGTGAATGGGACGATTACAGAAGCGTCTGGATAATTTCACAATGTTTTCAATACATCACTGAAATAGGGGTGATTCAGAAAGCATCCCGATTGCTGCCAATGGCATCCCCATTTGCAAAAACATCCAGACGTCAATGCGGCCATGCATGTGCATCTTAGCATGACACCCCCCTTCAAGATGAGGCTGTGTGACAGTCATCACCAGCAGACTGCCGGTGCATTGAGTATGAAGTGTTACCATGGGCATCATGACTAGTGTTTTGCGTGCAATGGCTGCCATCCCACCACACTGCATAGCAGGGCTGGATTGTGAGGAAAGATTCTGAGGGGGAGGTCCTTTTTCCCTTTTTCATCCAAAGTTTGGAACCACAGCTGCTCCTTCCTTCTGGTACCACAGTTGCTCCATTTTGCCATGCACTGCATCTCAGATTTGCAACACTGGACTGTCACTAGCTGGAGCAGTTGAATGTTCAACATTCTGACACATGTTAGCATTGATGGTTATCGGTTAGCTGGAGCAGTGGATTGTGGGGATGGAGCATTGTGGAGGCGTGCAGCTGGCAAGTTTCGGGCCTGTCAAGGAGGGAAGACACATTCAATAGCACCATTGAGCGAAGATTTCCAGCTCCGATGCCTTTTTGGACCTTTTATTTTTTTCTTCGTTTCAGAAACCTACTCTCTCGTTTGTTGGCAGCAAAAAATCCAATGCGCTGCTAACCAACCTCAAATCAAACCATTTGCAAAGGGCGACAACAAAATCAGTTAGTAATAACAACAAAGAAAAATCCTTTGGTTCGTCTCGGACTAAGATCAGCGACAGTGCAAATCCACCTGCCACATCTGGATTGCAGCTTTTTCCTTTGCCCGAAAGCATCTCTTTGACTCGTAGTACGAAGCAAACAAGAAACCACAACAAAAGTAAGTCAAATCTTGCCCAGCACTATCGCTCTGCAACGTATTTACAGCACAGAAATGATGATAGTTAGTCGTGCTATTTATTCGACTGCTAATTGACGTTTTGTATTCTTGTCTTTAGTTTATATACTAGTACACGAACCATAAAATAATAATGTCGAGCGGCTCGGAACATTCCATTGACGTGGAAGATTCCATCGACGTTGACGTTGATGATGGTGGCGATGATGCGGGATCGGCTGCTTCGATCCCGCCACCCGGCAATGACACGCTTCGTATCATGATCAGTACGGACAATCACTTGGGCTATGCCGAATCCGATCCCGTCCGTGCCATGGACAGTTTTGCTGCCTTTGAAGAAGTCTTGTATTTGGCGCGACTGCACAAAGTGGACATGGTCTTGTTGGGAGGAGATTTGTTTCATTACAACAAACCATCACGACGAACCCTCTTCCGCACGATGGAAATTTTGAAGCGCTATTGTCTGGGAGACAATCCCGTACAAATCCAAATTTTGAGCGACCAATCCAAAGATTTTCGGGCCCGTCAAGTCAATTACGAAGATCCGCACATCAGTGTGGATTTGCCCATCTTTTCCATTCATGGCAATCACGATGATCCTACACGAGATCCGGGAGCCACGGAAATGTTGGCGGCACTGGATTTGTTGAGTGTGACCAGTTTGGTCAATTATTTTGGACGGCAAGATGAAGTCAACAAGGTGGAAATATCTCCCATTTTGATTCAAAAAGGAACCACCAAAGTGGCACTCTATGGCTTGGGAAATTTGCGGGACGAACGATTGAATCGCATGTGGCAAAGCAAAAAGGTACGCTTTTTGCGTCCCGAAATAAGTGCAGAGGAAAATGACGACGACGACCCGGACAAAGAATGGTTTAGTATGTTGGTCTTGCATCAAAATCGCGAGACGGGACGCGGAACCAAGAATTGTATACACGAATCGATGATCCCGGAGTGGATGGATCTGACCGTCTTTGGCCATGAACACGCCTCGGAACCAGAACTGGTCGATTCCTTGGTCGGCACCTTTCGAGTGACGCAGGTACGCATACCCAAAGAAATGGACCACATCCAATGAGAGAGAATCGAATTTTTGTGTTCTCTTTCTGTTCTCACCTTTTACAACTTCTTTAATAATATTATTTGGATGCTATAGCCCGGAAGCTCTGTAGCGACGAGTTTAACGCTAGGCGAATCCCAGCGCAAACATGCTGTTGTTTTGCAAGTGCGAGGAAGTGGGGGCTTTCGCGCGACGTCTATTCCTCTCACCAATGTTCGCGCCTTTGTGATGCACGATGTCTGCCTCGAAGATCACAGAGACCGCATCACAGAACTCATGCGAAGCACCAAATACAAAATTATTGACGATGCCATTACGGAGTTGCTCACGCAAGAATTGGCCTTGTGGGTGTACAATGCCCGACAAAAGGATAAAGCCCTCCTCGAGGATGCCGTCAAGAGTGGAAACCACGCAGCCGCGGAGGATTCGCCCCTTCAATACAAGTTGCAAAAACGCGAGGAAGTCTTGGTGCGGTTGCGCGTCGACCATACTGGCTTTACGACGATCAACAATCAACGCTTTGGAGCACGGTTTCTGGGGAAAGTCGCCAATCCATTAGACATTCTCTTGTTTCATAGACAACGTGTCAGCGCTAAGGGAACCAAAAAGGCACGGACGGCTGCCGATTTGATGGGCGACGATCCCTTGGAGCCTGTCGAGTTGAATCAATCCAATATCGAAGATTTGATCAAGGAGAATTTGATGGAGTCAGACAAAAAAATGCAAATCCTGACGGAAAAGGAATTGTCGTTGGCTATTGAACAATTTATCGATAAAACGGAATCCACCGCCATTATGGAGACCACCCAAAAGCTGTTGAAGAAAAAGCAGACCAAAATGATAAAGAGCGGCGCTACAAAAGTAGAGGAATCTGAAGGTGAAGAGGACAAGAAGAAAGACAAAAGCAACGATGGGGATGATTCCAATGACGACGAAGAGGAAGCTTCGACGACTAAGCGTAAACCATCTGCGGCATCCTTGAAGCGAAAGCAATCCGCTACCAGTAAATCATTCGACGACGACGATGAATTGTTGGACGATGAATTAATGGACGATGAACCTAACAACAAAGAGAATCGTCAGAAGATTCAAAAGAAAACCTCATCACGAGGAGCCGCCTCAAGAACCAAGACCAAACAGGAGGTTTCTATTGACCTGGACGATGACGACGACGATGACGACATCGTGGTTGAAACGAGTCGCCCTTCAAGTAGTAAAGCCAAATCCAGCGACAAGGGGGGCGCCGCTCGCAAGAAGAGCGGAGACATTAGTAACTATTTTACCCAGACGCAGTCCCAAAAGTCGAAAGCCACGTCTGTCTCTCAGAAGTCGACTGCTTCCTCTCGCAAACCAGCTAGCAAGCGAAAAGCTCCAGCTGATGATGATGATTTTGACGACGATGAAAGCGACGAGGTGCAAGTGGTAAGCCCGAAGCGATCATCTCCGCGTCGTCGTACTGCCAAAGCTAAGGTCAACTACTCGGTTGACACTTTAAGCGATGATGACGACGAGTTTGATGATGACAATGATGACGATGATTCGCCTCCCCCAAAGAAAAAGGCGGCATCTTCTCGGGCCAAGACTGCGACTGCGTCACGAGGAAAAGCACGAGGAGGCAGTCGCAAGAAATCGACGCAAGAAAGTAGCTTCGAAATGGACGAGGATTGGGGGTCCGCAACCACGCGAACTCAGCGCTAAGAGGAATGTCGGCTCATTGCTTACTCGTTGAATGAAATCTGCGCATATGGCCCACGTATTGTCGAATTGTTGTTTGGCCACAAGGACTTCGCTGGATAATGTCTGCTGATGGGACTTCGGCATAACTATGATGCTAGAAGACTCCAAATACACTCTCCTCGTAACTTCTCCTCAACTAGTTGTGCCATAGTACAACAATTTATACCTACAAGATAAAGATTGATACGTTTTATAACTTTTCATTTCGATAATGGAGCAAAGATGTTATTAGCTCTGCTAGTTATCTCCCAGCAGGATTATGAGCAACGGACCCACGGGGATCGTGGTCACCCGGTAAGTCGTTATGGAATAGGCGAGCAATGATGGTATTGTAAGCCATCTGCTGATCCTTATCATCGTTGGGGGTTCGAGGCCGGCGCGGTTTGGTTGGTCTGCTCGTAGCTGGGTTCTTTCTGTCTTGGAAAGTATGAGGCACAACAAGCGGTTCCAAACTATTGGGAAGAATATCATGCAGCCATCCCTGACCCTCTTTCATCCTCAGCCAAGTAACCCCATTCTCATCGGGGCTCGTAACTCGTTCAATAATGACGACACTTTCGCCCTCGACTACTTGCATGTCGGAGTCTTCAGAAGCGAACGACGGCCCCTTTTTTACCAGCATGCCTTGTCTTGCCACAATTCTGTAACGCCAACCTTGTCGATGTCTCTCGATTCGCGGCCCCGTCGAACACTCTTGGAGGTACTCTTCGCTCTTTTCATCGTCCAGGATCTGAACCCATTCCGCCTGTACAGTTAAACTATGCAATTGTCGGTATTCCGTCTGGCCAGGGAGACGAGCATGACGGTTTCGGTAAAGCTTGGCGAATGACTCTACCCAGGTTCTTCCTTGACTATCTTCCTGGTACACCGTCATGACCTCAGACGCACGAAGAAACTCCCCACATTCGAAACGAAAGTACGCTCCATCACCGGATTTGATCGAAGGGGCCCTCTTCGAAGGACCGAGACGAACCTTGATCCCTCGTTTTGACTTCACGCGAAACCAGAAGGAACCAACCCGCGTCTGCGGGGGATTCCGACGTGGGCAGACCACGCATGCCGGTCGTCCGGCCAAAAACAAAGGAATCCATCCTTGGCCACCCTTCAGGCGTGCAAATTCCCGCGGAGGACTGAAATGCTCGTTTGGCATTTGAGGTTCAACCTGCACACAAACCCCGCAAGGCTGAAACGCACGAGCAACGAAAGCACAGGGTTAGCTCTCTCAGTGTTGGTTTTATCATTATATACAAGTGATAGACGAAAACAAAACTTACAATGGTGGTGCTTGCATGCATCTGCTTCTCGACGGGCGCTACGCAAGGATCTTTTTTGTGTTCACCTTGATCGGAAGTATCACTTCTCTTCGGTGCTCGAAACATGGCATCTAAGAACGAGCTTCCAACAGAGGATGCCACATCCGAAGTCGAGTCACTTTTGCCTACTGCGAGCTGATCTTGTTTTGGGTTGGCAGAAGATGATGGAGAGCTGCTGGGGCTTGCGTCGTTGAAGTCCGGCACGGGTGGAGCACAAACTACATTGGCGCCACTTCTTGCCGCCACTCTCATCCACACGTCCGACGAATACGTCTTCTGCAATATTATGTGATCATTGTTGTGCTTGGGAAACACAATCGCGTTCCCGATTTCTTCGTATCCTCGATTGGTGGCTTCTCCTTCCTTCATGCCATTAGCGCCAACACCACCATGAAACGTTTTGTATTGATGCTCCAGCTCTTTACTGTGAGGAACAATGACCCAACCACTGTTATCGGCTAACTTGATGAGGCCAGCTCCTCCTTGATGGTGGAACAAGGCTGCTTCCGATGTCTCCATCCGTTTCGAGGCCTCAAAGACAGCACCCCGAGGCAAGATACGGGTTTTGGTGACGGAATCGAAAATCATGGCGTTGTCAGCAGTTGTAATTCCATTTGTTGTGGTGATTCGTCCCGCCATCGTGTGAAACAAATGATGGTGGTTGTTCTTGGTGCTATTTAGACCCGATATGGCAGAAATGTCTGATACGGGTGTAGAAGCACGGCTGATGTTATTGGCTGTGAGTGTGACGGATGGAGTGGCACCGGTGGCGGACTGCTGGGTTCCATGAATGAGATTATTGACTTGAAAATGAGGTGCATCCAATATGCGCAGCCCCCTAGGTGCAGTGACTCTCATAAGAAAGTAGGTTGGATACTGTGGATGTTGTTGACTGCTGTGCTGACTTTTGACACTGCGTGCGACGGATCGATCAGGAGATAATGCTCCTTGCATGCCTCCTGCATGGTGGTGCCTGTCGTGATGAGAAGATGAAAAGGATGTGTACTGATTCTGATTGTCCATGGACTCGTCGTCTGAGAGCAAGGAGACATTAGAAGATGGCGTTGGAAGTCGGTCGGAGGGCTGGGACTGGATCGATAAATTGGTGATAGTAGTGCTGGTGGTGTTGGTTGTATCATGAAGGCTATTGTTGTTACTTCTGACATTGTTGCTGTTTTGTGCACAATTTCGAGCAGTGACAGAGGAAATGCCGTGATGTCGAAGATCTTCATTGGACGTTTCTTGTCTTCGGCGAGGCGGTCGGTGGCGTCGTTTGGGGTTATTCGCCGCCATGGCACAAGGTATTGCCGTCGAAAGCACAGACAAAACGGACACATTGGCAGCGGAGCTGCTCATGCCAGTGGAATTATCTGTTGACTTGGAAATAATACCATCAGTGGATTGTGATTCAATGGTATCCCCTTGAGAAAGAATTTCCTCTGTAACATCCTTCACTACTACCTCTGCTTGCCGATTGTGATATCGATAGTAACGCGAGACTCCCGTTCCGATTCTTCGACTGGCAAGGTATCCTTTTCTCCGCGTTAACCGCAAAAACCAAATCCCGGTATCAGTGACTCTGTCTTTCTCATCGCCACTTCCATTGCCAGCTGCAACAGCATCGTTATCTGTGATGAACATGCGAAAGGATACTTCATGAACAGTCCCCGGTAAGACCATAGCTTTGGATAGAGGTGCATCGGTAGATGGGGCGGAGAGGATCGGCAAAGGTGTCGTCGAGACCACCTTGTAAAAGAATCTACCATGTTCGCACTGTGGTTTTTCTGACAAAAGCTGTACAATCGCTTTCGCCTTGTTGTTGTTGCTGTTGTGAGAAATGATAAACCCTAGATGCGACATGGTATTGCTGTCCTCGGTTTGTTCATCATCCGCAGCCGTAGCCGTCTTTCCGCTTCCTCCACTAAAGCTCCTCAGGATAGCTTCCGTGGTGGATGGCGAAAGCTGAAGAGCGTGGTCGTCATCAAAATCAGAAGAGGCCGTCGATGAGTCCGATGACAAGGAGCGCGAAATGGCAACCATGACTGGCGACATAATTGGCAAATCGTTGTGTGATGATGCGTGCATATTGTTATTGGTTGTAGTAGTGGCAGCATAGCCTTGAATAACATTGGACTTTTTGGGTGTTTCCGAATCGGTAGCACCACTTGTGTCCACTAGCGGATTGTTGTTGTTGTTGTTCTTGTGATAATTGGGAGGGTCAAAGGCATAGCCACCTGTCAGAACTTCGTCGACTCGTATGGCCACTCGGCTTGGAGCATTTCCATTTCGAGTACTAGTATCATCTGTATTATTGTTGCTGTTGTTGTTCTCGATGGGTATTTGATACCGACTCGCCACAACTTCTCCATAACTTAAATAGCAGCCACTCCTTGCGGAGGTTGGGTCAGGTTGTGATAAAAGCGCCACGACCCCTCGATATACCACTCGATAATATTGAATATCATTCTTCCGACTCTTGCTAGTAGTACCAGTCGTATCGTTACTTCTGTGCATCTCAAGATTGGCGGTGTCGTCATGATGATGATGATGATGTGCATGGTGTGGACTAAACCTACGTTTCAATTTCGGAGGTTCCATAGTACATGTAGTAGTATCCGTCATGAGGTGTTGTGGCTGTGTACTGCCACGACGAAAGGAATCTGTCGTTGCCGTTACAGCATCAGCAGTACGAAAGCTGTCACACTTTTTCTCTTCGTCAAATCCTTCATTGCTATACTGAAACTGAACGTCCTGATTTTGTTGATCTTGTGGACTGATCTTTTTGCCATACTGTTGTTTCCGTCGCTCCAAGGCTTCTCGACGTGTTTCGTGATTGAATCGATCTTGACGGAAGGGGGAGGACATGGTGGGCAGACTCGGCGGGCCTTCGTTATCTGATGATGGTCCAAGAGGGACTTCAACACTCAGAGGAGGAGGAGCAGCAGCGCTCATCGACGATCGTTGTCCACGACCTTGTTGTTGCTGTGAAGGCAGCATCTTGGTGTTAAGTCAGTGCAGTGCAATGCAAGTTAACTTTTACTCAAATAATGCATATCCGTCGTGAGCGTGCGTTTTCAAAATGGCGTGGTGATATATACTCAGGAAATGGTTGTTGTGTGCACGATGACTGTTTGATATTATGATATCAGCGTGCAACTTTTCTATTAATTTCGACGACGAGATATGTATCGTAGTATGTTGTAGTAAGTAGTCCACGCTTCCAAGCCTGCTTAACCTTTAGGCGAAGAAGTGTTATCAGTCCCAGGGCTACTTAACTAGCTAATTCGTAGCGGGAGCTGTTGAGGTACAGTCCGATACCCTTGAGAATTGATATAAATTTGGTCTTCCCGCTGGTTATATTAATTGCTGTTTAGATAATAATAGGTGAGCAAGTCTATCGCGACTGAATTGATTGTTCGATACACTTGTAGCTAGCTAGCTACTACTGGTAGTAACAGTACCGATAGCTACATGTAGTACTGGTTATCACGCTCGTACTGTCAAAACTGTTCATGACTCTTCCACGGCACGGCGCGGGCCAATATTATTTAGTGCGAGTATGGTTCAACGGCTGTTGGCCGACTCCTGCCGATCTCATTGGCTTCAGTTTGTCTAATTAAAAAATGGCTAAGTGTGAAAAATTTCGATCCGAGTGAGGGGAGTCATGGTTTGGATGGCGGATTCTCATATTTTCTGATTTGGATTTTAATTTGTCAATCCTTGAGCAGTTAAGTTCTACTACTATCTAGGTCTACTTGTCCAGCTAGACCAATTGTACAAGGTTCAATGAATCCATTCAACTTGCCCATTGCATAAAGAATAGAAAACAGTTCTAACAAAAGACATGAAACCAACTGAAAGCATGCCAAAGTTGCTCCCACTGGTGTGCTTTCTTTGACCACAGCAGAGCTTTGATTGATCCCAGATCAAAGCATAAACACCGTTGTTGATATGATCCCATGCAGGAGTTTTTAAAGCCTGCTCTAACTACAGAAATTGTCCCAATCAATAGCCAACATGATGGGCAGCACAACAGCTTTTCAATTCATTTTTTTGTCCTTCTGTTCATTTTGGATCTTGCCAAGATGCGAGACAGCTATCACAAATCCAAAATGTCAGAGTCATAACAGGGCTAAACTCTCTCACATTTTACACACTTTGTTGTTTGCGGTATCAGTGATGTCAGACAGCCTGTCTGACACAGAGCTTTTGATTCTTCAATTAGCACCCCCAAAGTTGTCGATAACAAGATCCACCATCTTGGCATGTCAAAAAAATTAATCAAATGACCAAACTCACTAATGCATTAGCTCTGAGCATGCTAGACTAATGATAGCATGCAAAATTGAAACATCACAATGATTGCTTGTGTAGGCCTGTGCAGACAAATGTGATTAATTTGTTGTCTGTTGGTGTGTGTCAAAATGTTCAATTGCGTTGTGTCTTTGTCCAATGCCCTCTTTTATTTTTGTCTAAACTTTCTCATTGCAACACAGGGTTTTAGAATGCCCACACCCAAATCAAGGACTTTGTGAAAGCCCTTGGTTCCAAGAAAAATCAGTAGGAATGATTGGACCTGGGTAATGCATTTTTTCTTCAAATCCTGAAAGGTGACATTCCTTGGAATGTCTGCCTGGTGAAGACCACTGACATCCATTGTGAAAATTAAGATGTCAAAGTTTCAATTAATTTTGTCATGCACTAGTAGCTAACACACATCATTTGGACCAGCAGAGGCATTTAGAAATCATCGAAGATGCTAGACTATTTTTCTTTGTCCGTTTCTTTCAATCCATCACAACCTGTTCCTCTCTTCCGTCGAGAGAGTGTGCGTCGCTTTGAATCAAACGGAAAAGACCACCCTCGACAACTTTTGTGTTTTGTATGTACTTTTATTTAGGGGCTGATTGCCCCCGGGAACCAGCGTCACGCACTCAAACATCAACCTCGCATGCAATGCAACAACACTCATCTCTGTCTCTCCTCCACAGTCTTTTTCTTTCACTCAGCTTGCTGCTGCTGCCATCTCAAATTTGAGTCTTTGTCAGGCATCACTGAATCCAAGCAATCACCAGTCAGTGAAACAAACCTAGCTACTAGCAGACACAGTCTGGACTGATTAGCTTCTATCGATCGTTCGGATTGCTTAGATTGTCTCTAGATTCCGACAGCAAGAGAAGGAAGTAATCAAGACCTCTCAAAGCCCTATACATTACATTATTGTATTATAGTTCTACTGTACTGTACACTACACAACCTTTACAACCTGTGCGTCAAGAATATTGTTTGCCAACAACGTTACAATACAAGCAGCCCCGTGCGATCCGTTTCAACCTACAAGTTCTTCATTATGGAGAGTAAACCTCTGGTTGGAAAAAACAACAAAAAGAAGAGCAGTGATGCGGCTGCTGCTACGGCGAGTAGTGGGAGACCCATGAAACAGCAGTACCATTTTTTCTATGGCAGCACGGGTGATGGGGATGCGGACGCTACGGATGCGAGTAGTCGAAGTCATATGACAGGTTCGTTGTCCCACCAACAAGGCGAACAAGAGTCGTTGATTGGTGAATCCCTGGTACCCACCGATAATGAAGAAGAGCCGCCGACGGCCAATGCCAATGATTATGATCTGCAGCACGTCTTGATCTCCAGTGGAGGTAGAAATGGCGGGATGCGTCACGTCATGGGCGTGAATGGCGGCAATAAGAAGAGAGGAATCAATAATCAACGCAATAGTAAACATGATGAAAATGGGAGTGCTTATGGTAGTGGTAGCGGTGGTAGGAATGGAAGCTTCAATGGAGTAAGTCATCATCCCTTGGGAGGTGCCAAATCCATTCGTAGATCCTTGGTGGTTTGGAGGGAAAATAATCCCGTCTGGCATGTCATTGTTTTGGTGGGATTCATGACCTTATGTATGGTGGTCTTTGCCATTACACTCTTTCCAAAGAGCACACAATCCGCTGCCAAGGATGCCACAGGGGCAGCCGCATCCTCCATTTTTCCCATTCGCAAATTCGTCCTGAAATTCCCTATTGTAGACCGATCCAAATCCAATGATCCAGTCAGAGCATTTTTGAGAAAAGACCTCTTTCATCCCAATTTGGTCTATCAAGGATCCAATCCCTTTCAAGAATTTACGTTTGCCTTTCCCACAGGAGCCTTTTGGACCAATTTAGCCATGCCACCCACGGCGGACCGAGGATTCTCCTATCCCATTGTGGTGTATCCATATGCCTACAAGTGGTCCGACTCGTTCTTGTCAACATCTTATCCGGCCTTGCACCGCAAAGAAGAAACCAAAGCCATTCACGATTACTACTTCCCTGACTTGACATTTGGAAGTGTCGAGGAAGTACAAAAACGGCAAATTACAGGATTTGATCCGCTCTCTGTGTCCCTGCAATTCCTGACAGCTTCTGGTGGGAGTTGGCAAACGTTCTTGGTACAAGGTAGTCCATACGTGACCATCGAATACAACAATGTCAAGCCTCGAATAAAAGCACTCTCCGTGTTCAAGAGCGTGGCATGCCCTGGCGACGAAACATCAAATTCTGACAATGGAGGCGGAGACGATTATTCTGATTTCGACGACAATTTTTCGGATGATGATCCTGATAGTGGCGGGCGTAGCCGGCGGAGAAGAAGGAAACTTCTGGGAGTTTGTGGAACATCGGTAAGAAAATTTATATTGCCCAAACGAGCAGTTGTTGAATATCTTCATTTCTAATTGTAGTCTCTACTGAATTTTGACCTTTGGATATATTTGGCCACTTCAACGACAGAGTGATGGCGATGGAAATGGGTTAACGGTCCTACGTGGTGTCCAGTTTGTCTTGCAGTCTCAGGAAAACGTCAATTGGATAATGTTCTCTTCGGAACCCATTTCCTTTGTATTTGATACGAATGTAAGGACTGATATTGTGGCAGTAAAATCTTTCAAGGGAACCATCCGCTTGGCCATCATTCCACCAAACACCAAAATAAAAGATTCCACCAACGGCATGGTTCAAGTCTCATCATCAACAGGGTTAAGACGACTGGTCTATCATGCTAGCGTCTACCCAACTGGAGCTAAAGTTGATTTCGACTTTCGAGATCCTTCCGCGACGACAACAACAACCAACAGTGTAGCCAAAAGTGTTTTGAACGGCCTAGCATCCGCCACTGGAGCTAATGTAGCAGCAAACCGGATTGCCGCAGAGGCAACCATGCAATCAACGGGCGGGAGGGTAGCAAATGTCCATTTCCGTTTTGTAACCAAGACCGCCAATAGCAATAGCGCCGCGGCTGCCGCTGCTTCGACCGAATCGACTGGCCTGCTCATGCTTTCACTTCCCCATCATGCATTTTCTTTCACGTTCAACCATATGCTCGACTCAAAGCATTTTGATCTAGTTTACCAGTGCATCAAAGGTTCCATGACGCCCGTTGTCGGCTCCGTTTGGACCTATGAAGAGAAATTGCCAACTCTTGGCTTTGAGCCGTTGGCGGGAGACTATGCTGCTTCGTCCTCCTCTTATTCCGTGGACGCCATTTTATCTAATATGTCCATTCGCAAAATTTTGTCCGATAGTTTGGAAAAGGATTTGATGGATGCCATGCCAACGAGAACGGAGAATATATATGGCTTTGGTAAATCAGTTGCCCGCCTTGCACAGCTTGTTCATATATCCGACAAATTGGCCGGCCCAGACAACCCCCTCAATGTAAACAAAACACTATCGAACATGACAACAACAAACAGCAGCAGCAGCACCCGCAGCAGTGCGGGTAGCATGTACGAAAGGGCGTCGAACCTTCGCCAAACAGCTTTGGAGAAGCTGTCGAGTTACCTGGAGCTTCTCCTAACAAATCAACTTTCCGATTCCTTACTGTATGATGCCAGCCTTGGAGGTCTGGTGAGCACAGATGGGCTGTCGGATTTCAATGCAGACTTTGGGAATGGCAGGTATAATGGTACGTTTATGGCTTTTAGTCCCTCGATATGTTTGAGTTGCGTCTGTCACCACCAAGCTTACACCGTTGCACGCTTCCCCGCCTCACTGCAGATCACCACTTCCACTATGGGTACGCACGATTTAGCCACGGAACAGAATCTGATCAGCATCCGTCACTGCTCGCTTCTTACCATTCCATTCCTCGTTTCCTCCTCATCCGACCCGCAGATACATTCTGTATGCTTGCGCTATTATGGGAAGGCTTAATGCCACTTTTGTTGACCGGTACGGGGACCATGTTGACGCAATTTTCCACGATGTAGCACATACCACTGCCATAAGAGACGGAAGTTTCTTCCCATTAGCGAGGCACATGTCCTGGTTTGACGGTCATTCTTTTGCATCCGGGTTGTTTCCCTTTGGGAACGGGAAATCTCAAGAGAGCTCGAGCGAGGCTGTCAATTGCTATTATGGGGCCTACCTGTGGTCTCTGGTGCGCTCTGGATCAACACACAACCCAACTTCGGATACTTCAATGCCTACAGACTTTGCTCGGCTACTGTTGGCCATGGAAATCAGGGGCGCCAAAAACTATTGGCACATGATGCCGCCTCAAACACCAACGTCGCCTTCTTCGTCGGCATCATCTTCGTCATCATCTTCGTCACTAGCTTCGTCATCCTTACGAAGCAGCAATAACCAAAACAACACTTCCCCGCCGACAACCCCGGCCCCGACAACCCTGCCGCCGACACCAGTACCGTATCGGCCTGCAGTGTACAGCTCTAGTTTCGCCAAAAACTATATGGTGGGCAACCTGGGTATGCTCGACGCCATTTGTTCGACGTGGTTTGGGACAGAGAATCTATATGTCCACATGATCAACTTTCTCCCTGTTACATCCATCACGAGGGTGTTGTTCAACAAAGAGTATGTTGTGGAAGAGTATGCCGATGTGATAAAAAACTATCTCCACGTCGAAATGGCATGGCGAGGATACGTTGTGGCGAATCATGCCTTGGTAGAACCCATGAAGGCATGGAAAGAAGCACTGGATTTGTTTGGTCCTCAGTTGGATTCAGGCTTGAGCAAGACGCAAGTTCTCTACTTTATTTTGACATCTCCCAGTGGATTCGACTTATCCCAGGTTGCCAGCAGCGGCGACGACAACGACAACAGCAGTAGCAGCAGCAGCAGCAGCTCAAGCAGTAGCCAAAGTGGCGGCTCGGGTCGAAGCAGCGACAGCTCTTCGTCGTCAGGTAGCAGCCGGAGTGACAGTAAAGCGAGTGATGATTCCCACTGCTCCCATCATGCGGCCTGCCATGACTCCGGACTCTCGGGGACGTGTTGTCCAACTAATGCTGGCGTTTTTCTCGGCTGTTGCAATTGATCATTCAATCGCCAGTGGGTCGATTGAGAGACCATTTGTTTTTACTACATATTACTCGACACAACTTATATTTTATTATTTTTCAGTTTTTGCATTTATTTTGTTCCGATTTTCATCATACACACATACACACACTCTCTCTACACGGTGGAACGTGCTGCTTTGTGCTATCTTACTTTTTGGAATGTTTCTAAATCCATGACATCCAATCGGAAATGGGTATCCTGCAAATAAGGTGGCGGCGTGCACATTGTCATGGCCGCCCTCACCTGCTTTGCCGATTCCGATGGACATTCCACAATCATCATCACAATAGCAGCATCTTTATTGTTGCTCTCACTACTATTGTTGTTACTATAGTGTTGTTGAGTGCTTGCTTTGACCTCCACAGAAAAGGAATGAGTTTCCAATTCGCCAAACAAGTCTCGAAGGCTGTAAGTCAGAATTGTTTGCAGTTCTCTCGGATCGCGAATGACCGGCAGAGACTGTATTATCATTCTTGTCCACTCCGATTGTTTTTCCATGGTTTTCGTAGCAACTATCTCTCGTATAGTCGTTGGAAGCTCTGCTGTTGGCCCGATACATCAAGCTTAAAATGTCGTTGCGATCAGTGATATCTGCAATGAATGAATGGTTGGATTGGTTTTGGATATAATGTGCGATCGTTTTATGACGTCATAAAACGATCCACGAATGAACCCGTCGCCATTCTTTTTAAAAAATGAATGACACCATCATTCTCATCAAAAAGAAGTTGAGAATGAAGAACAGATATCACGACGTCAACGCAATCCAAGAAAAAGAGGCCGCCAAATAAAGCATGGCACAGGTCTATCAAACTCGCTTTTCGAAAAGAATCAAAGGAAAGCGGTGAACATTGTGTGGTGAATATTAAAAAGAAAACCAAACTGTAATGTGGTCTGCCAACCATGTCATGTCGACGATGAGATCCGGAAGGCTCGTGGCGCGTAAACTGGATAAAAACCTACTCGCCACGAGGGTTGTTTTTGCACGTTGTCCATCAGAAAAAGGCAGTGCTGCTCTTCCAAACATGTCCACTCTAAGCATGGCTGCAGCCCGGGGTAATAACGATGTGAAAATTGTCGAAGTGGGTGCACGAGATGGACTGCAAAATGAAAAGACACAAGTATCCACAAATGACAAAATTCAACTCGTGAAAATGTTGGGCGACGCCGGCTGCACATTTATTGAGGCAGGAGCCTTTGTCTCCAAAAAATGGGTGCCTCAAATGGCGGATTCTCTGGAGGTCATGGAGGGATTACGCGAATGGAAACAACAACAACAACAACAACAATCTACCAAAGAAGTGGTTTTATCTTGTCTAACTCCCAATATCAAGGGATTGGATCTTGCCGTGCAAGCTGGGGCCGATGAAATTGCTATTTTTGGATCGGCGAGTGAAGAATTTTCGCAACGAAATATTAATTGCAGCATTCAAGAGTCGTTGGAACGATTTGCAGAAGTGGCTCTAAAAGCAAACGAACTAAAGATACCCATGAGAGGATATGTTTCCTGCGTCGTGGTAGGTTTTTGTGTGCCTTTCGAATTTTGGTATCTTGGTATATTTGTCTTGTTTTGAAGCATGCAAATTGACTCAAAAAGTATCCCAATGCAATTTAATTTTTCTAGGGATGTCCCTACCAGGGTGCTGTCAATCCGTCGGACGTTGCCATGGCGACAGAAAAATTGCTTGCTTTTGGATGTCATGAAATATCGTTGGGTGATACCATAGGGATCGGGACGCCTGGAAGTACCAAGGCGATGTTAGAGGCTGTGGAGGTAAATGGAAGATTGATTTGTTATGGATCCCTTTGTTTTTGCTTTGTCGTGATTTTCCTCATGCGATGCTTACTGGATTATGATATACCACATTCGCAGTCTGTTGCTGGAACGGATAAACTTGCTGTGCACTTTCATGATACATACGGAATGGCATGCGCCAACATTTTGGTCGCTTTGGAGAAAGGCATAACTGTGGTTGATGCCTCGGTTGCTGGACTAGGCGGGGTAAGCCCAGCAAGGTTTTCTCTTTTTCTTTTGAATACTTGTCGTTCAGCGATGCTTACAGGTGCTGGTTTCTCTTCGTTTTCCATCGCTGCAGTGCCCGTATGCCAAGGGCGCCTCTGGGAATGTAGCGACAGAAGAGGTTGTTTACATGATGTAAGTTCCGAAAACATGCACCCATATGAATGATTCAGATGCTGGTAGCGGATAGCTAGTTTTGAAAGCGGCACTAACACAAACGATTTCATAATGACAAACCTCCAAGGCATGGGTTGGGGCTAGAAACAGGAATTGATCTAGACAAACTAATTGACGCAGGCGAGTACATCTGCGGCGTGATTGGGCGGCCCACCCAAAGCAAGGTAGGACGAGCCATTCTATCCAAACGAGACAACAAGAATGCTTCCTGTAGATAGTAGAGATAACCAAAAGCATATGCACTTTAAGTGTATGTCCAAACAACGTAAGAGTTCGGGCCTAATTTGCTATGCAAGAAAGCGTCTAATACCAGTCTAATTTGCCCATTAAAATAAGATAGATTCTAAAATAAAATTATTTATGTCCTTTCGTGTACGTACCAATATCTACAAACACAAAAATTATTTATTCTCTCGTGTCTCCTGGAGAAAAGGTAATCACACTGCCGTCCACGGTATAGATCGTGCGACCTTCTGGAGCACCAATTTGTTCTCGGGTTGACGCAACAATGTCTTCCGCGGAAAACCGACACATGACTGCTGATGCAGGACTGTGGAGAGTGACGGTTGGGTAAAGTTCTTCGGCAGCAGGTACCAAAAGAGGCAGAGTTGAGTTATAGGCCATCGGGTTCTGGCCTTGGTGCTGAAACGGGTCATAATGAATGGAACCATTCATCAAACCCATTTGCATTTGGGCACCTGGCATCAACCCCGAAGCGCCACCAGTGGTTGGCAGCGTGGAGACTGGCGGAGTAACGATCCGCCCATTCACATTGAACGTCACTTGAGCTGTGATCATAACACCATCCCAAGTTTCGAAGGCTGATCCATCATCCAAACACACAAGACAGCCCACCGTTGCACTATCACCGTAGGAACTCAAGGCTGGATCACCGGGGGAACACCACTGTCCAGCTGTCAAAATTTGCCCCGTCGTGCACAGGCCAACAGATCCAGACCAGGCTCCCACAAGCGTGTTAGGAGGCATTTCTTCTGTCGAAAGACCAATCGACAGTGTTACCATGCTTCCCTGCAAAACAATGTTCCCTACTGGTCGGGGCATGACGGTCATTTCAAAGTAGACAAAGCAATTCCGCAAAATGGGAACCATACTGCGAGTACTCGCGTAAAGCATATGCCCCACTTTGGTCGCCAAATGCTGTCCACACGTCAACTCAATGCCACTGGATCCAGCGTCTTTCGCATCAAAGACTGCCAGACGTTTGCCTTCGCTCAAGGCTCGCGCCATTTCACGGGTGCGTTCATTTTCACTAGCCAATGCATCGTGCACTCGAATTTTGTCGCGGGCAAGAAAGACAACGTCATCGGCAAAGCGTGTGGATCTTGCAAGGACCGTCGTTCGAGAGGCCGGCGTGGGCGGAAACGATTGTGGCGTACACATGAAAGGACTGTCCATAGGAGACGAGTCCGTCGACGATGGTGACCCATTGCTGTTGTTATCGTTGTTGTTGTTTCCGTCGCTGTTGTTATTCCCATTTGGATCATGATTTGTACTATCGGTACTGCTGTTGTGTCTTGCATGCATAGTATCTGCTTGTCCAGCAAACTCAATGTTGCCAAAGTTATTGTTGTTTGCGCTTTTTTTGCCGCCTTGTCCTTGCTTGTTGGGCGGCATGGCGATGGTAGCGAGAAAGGGTCGCAAGGACACGTCATAATGCATCATTCGTTGGACACGACACTTTTGATGGCGTGACAGTCCTCCCGATTCGTCTTCCAATTCCATATAACTAATTACTTCAGCTGCGGCATTGATGGTACTAACTTTTCGCAAGAGCTTCTTTTGAAGCAGATGACTCGACGGCGTTCGTCCAAAATGTTGATTGTGATAGTTGAGACCCATTCCCAAGGAACTCGATGACGACCCTGTTCGATTCACAGACAAGTTGCCAACACCTGTGCGTGATAACCGGTGTAAGGCCAAGGAAGAGGCGGATCCAACACCGGTGGCAACCGATTGAATCCCACTGGCCAAGACTTCGCTTGTTTTGCCCATGGCGTTGACTTGAAGTGAAATGATGGCATCCAAAACGGCAAAGGGATTAAAGTTGGTAATGCCATCCCAGACTACCCATGTTGCATGTGACAGCGCTTGAACGAGTCCACGAATGGAATTGGCTGAGATCCGAATGGTACACGAGACGGATTCAAAATAGACATCCACCACACAGGAACTTAGCTCCAAGAGCACGGACAAAGGCACATTGTGCAGGATGGAATCCACAAGCTCATGAATAAAAGCAAAGTCTTTTCGTCGCCGCCTCCCCACAAGTTGATGATGAGGATGGTGTCGAGAATGATGCTGATGATACCGGTATGGTGGTTGTTGTGGTTGGTGACGATAGGGTAGAATACTTTTCCCCCGTGCACCTGCTGCTGCTAGGCTGTTTCCCCCGGGTGGATCACGATGCGTCTCAGGATCCGGTGATGGCGGCTGTTGCAATTCTTTTTGTTGCCGAATCTCCGTGGCTGCGGCGTAGGCTTCGACACAGTAACTTCGGATCGAGCAAGGATGCGCAAAGACAGCCGCTGCCAATCGTTCTTGAACCCATTGTCGTTTTCGCTCTTGAAGGACTTCTTCCAGCTCTATTTCATCCACTTCATCATCGACTACATAATATTCAATGGCGTTGTTGCATTCCAGATCAAGAGTAGGATCATCGTTGTTGTTTCCAGCGCGATTGAGGTAGTCAAAGCGAGGGGTTGCTCCTGGAGATATCGCCATAATGGCAGGAGTTGCAGGCGTATTCAATTGTTCCAACTGCAATTCCTCTCCTACCGCCCACGAGTCGGAATCGGCCACATTGTATTCCGGGTCGCCATGACTGTTCGTGGTCGACGGCAAGACGACGGAGACCATTGAAGTGCCATCGGACAGAGTGAGAAAACTGGCTATATTGCGCACAATCGCGGCTCCATCGTCGGCACTCAAAACCCCCGCGTTTGTCGAATAATCGGGCGTAGAAGCTTCACTCAAGTTGAGGCTGTTGTTGAGTTCGTTGTAGGCGTCATCATCGTGGACCGATGACATCATTTCGTTGGGAATCAAAGAAGACAAAAGGTATGTTTCGGAAGGGGAGGATAGAAGGAAGGAAGCGTGGAACGCCTGGTGGAAGAAGCCTCCTGCTTAGAAATGTTTAAATCTGTCTCTGACAGGTAACTTTCCTAAGCTTACTTCCTCAAGCTAGACTCAAAGGACTGATGAATACGATCGCCAGCGACTTACTCTCCTTCGGTAAGCGGCTCCCAGGTTCTTCAGTCGTGTCGGCCAGCTGCCAGCGAGAAAGAATGCTTTCTCAAAAGCGAAGTCTGACTTCAGAGACGACGTGAAAGGAATCAGGGCACAGCTCTTCCGCAAGCCGTCCTTTCAAACAGTCTTTTGTATACATCAACTACTTGTTGCTTATTGCACTATTTAGGCGAGGAGGCCTACATGTAGTGTGTGCCGAGTTCAACTCGTCGTCCCTGTGAAAATGAAGATGGGAGACGACAGGAAGACGAGAGAACGATGATGTAGTGCATTAATACCGGTAGCCAATTGCAGCGTAGCAAGCAAGCAAGAGAGAAGTTCCACCATGACCCGGTGGTTTCCACCAAAAATCCGAGATGGCAAAAGATGGGTTCTCTATGAATGTGACGTGTCATACGTTGAAGCATTAACAACCTTAGTATGACGCGCCTATTACTGGTGTCACTCCGAATACCGTGCTGCCGACCGAGCTCCATGTGAGATCATCCACATCACATTTTCTTCCCACTGATGGCAATAATGTGGGTGCTGGCTGGTACATACATGTTATAGATTTTTAGCTAGCTTGCAGAAAACTATCTTTATTACTAGCTAGTTTTCTAGCAGAGGTGCCAACCACGGAGCCCTTTCGAGAGGATTGTTATTCCGTCACATTGATGTGGCAATAAGACCATCAGATCTTCTAGCTAGTAGGGGCTAAGAAAATCGTATACAGCGGCCTTGGAGTCAGCGAAAAGTTTGACTCTGGGTGGCACGGGTAATTCGGAAGTAAATGTGGAGGTACGACAGAATCACCTTTCCTACTTCAAGTACATTTCAACTGAGGCCAGGTAAAGTCCTAGAGTCCACTCAGACAGGAAGAGGGGCAATCTCACTTCTTGTGTGGATCACTGTGGTTAGGTAGCAAGATGCTTGAGAACTTGTAACTGATGAAAAAAATGCGTTGCTCCTAGGTATGTCCAGTTCCAGTGGCCTTGTGGCGGCTAGGAAAGAGTCTCCTTAGTATACCAAATGGCTCCGCATAGAGAATACCAGTCTTAGTTTTAGACCTAGGTTTGGATGGGGTAACTCTTACAGATCCAGTCTGCGCCCAAAGCCCATGATTCTAGTCTTGGAACTAGATTTGACCCAAAATAGATCCATCTGCAGCATGTGTGATAGCTGACCGACACATAGTGACAGATTATGGGCAAGAAGTTTCAACTATGCCTAGCTAGCAAGTTAAGTACTGCTTATGCTTTACACCATTAAGACTACACCTAGAAACACAACATCACTATTGCTCGTTTCGCTCCAGTGGGAACAAGTCGACTCGAATAAATGCCCTCCAAAAGCCAGCATTTCATAGACTACGACTTCCCATCCTCACTGAAAGAAGGAGGTTGACTCGAAGACGCCAAAAAGGAGATGTTGAGTCCCAGACCAGATGTTTCATCCATTTCGTTCAAATACTCCAGAAAGTCACCTTCTTCTTGCACCAAAGAAGAGCGGAAACTTTCGACACTGTTGTATCCGCCACTTATGTCGTCGCCAGCCGGTGTAGATGGTGCCAATAGCGACTGGCTCTCGGGGTCTTTACTATTTTGTGCGTCACCACGACTCCTGTTGCCTTCCTGTGCCGACATGACTGGTGGAGACTTTTCACCACCACCAACCTCCTGTTTTTGTTTTTGATCGGGTGGTCGCAAGTATTGTTGGTGCCGCAAGCCTGTAGGGAAGCCTTTGAAGGGCCACGGTGGCGTGAAAGAAGCCTGCATACTTTTTATAATGTGGAGGAACGGTCTATGCATTGCCAAACCAGAACCAGCACGCACAGGATCTGGTTCTTCCCAAGGCTCGAGAGGCCAAAACATGGGATTGATCATGGGTTGTGTCGAAGCGGTGTTATTCTTCACTTTGCTTTTGTGTATGTTATTTAGTGGAGGATGATTGTCGTAGCCGTTGTTGTCCGTGGTTGTTTCTTCCACCTCTCTGTTGTCATCACTAACTCCACCGGCATCATTGCTGCTTCTATGGTTCGTGGACAGGTCACTGTTGCGATGATGAATGGTTCGAGCGACATTGTGGTGATAATAATGTTTGTTGGATTCGATTCTTTCCCTTCGCGTCTTGTAAAAGTGGCGTTGCACAATCCGTAATAAATTTTCCATCAACAATTCCTTCCACATGAGTCGTGTGGTCGGATGATTGGCAATGCGGGTGGCCATGAGTGGAGCAGGAAATCGAAACAAAACAACTTTCTCCGATACAGCCTTGGCGGATTGCAATTTGTGTTTTTGATCGTGCAGTGACTGTAAATGTTCTTGTTGGTAGGAATAGGGTTCTTCCAACGTATTGGGTGAATGTGTTTCTCGTAGAAAGCCCACACTTTTGAAATCAAAGAGCTGCCCCGATTCCGCAATCCTTGTCGTACTTGAGAGAATCTTTTTGGATTTTTGCTTGACCCCACCACCATCCGAGTCTTTATTAGTGTGGTACTCGTCTCGAAAGGCAACGACTTTCAGTTCCACTTGTCCTTCGTAAATGATATAGAACCATTTTCGATTCTGGTTTTGATCATCCATTGGGATATCATCATTTTGGTAATAGGTGACCACGTTGCAATAAGGATCAATGGTTTGCTGAAAGAGCTTCTTGGACAGCCCACCGGTTCGATAAAAGACCCTCCACAGAGCTTCATTTTGTTCTTTCAATTTCACAGGTCGTTCATCCAAGAATAGTCGAATGACGGTCGACAAATGAACGTACAAGTTGAGGATGGACCACAAAATTCCGTCAATCTGCAAATGCCCTTCTTTTCGAAAATGTGGCCAAATGGGTGCTCCCAAAATGGAGTTGGTAAACAAGAAAATATACGCCGACGAGAGGCAGATGCGAATAATGAGGAGATCGGAATAGTTTCCTGCCAACAAGAATGAAAGACTGCTTATTTGAGTCCAAACGGACAAGGGCGTGTTGATGACCACCATCTTTTTCCTTTCTGAGTGAGCTAGTACGGGAATATCAATCAATGCGATAATTCCTAGTAGCTAGAATTTGTACAAACGAGCGGTTTCCGTCAAGAGCAGACTTCATGCAGTAACATAATCGCAGTTAGTTGTCATAGCCAGTGGTTGTATATTGAAGGAAAGGCCAAGTGCTGATGAGTGATGTTACAGCATGCATTCAGACGAGAACAAGAATGAGGGAAAAGAAGAAAAACAACGGCTGAAAGAAGATCCAATTTCAGTCGCGAACGGGATTTGCGATCTTAGCGCACAATCACTCATTTTTTCGTCGCCTTCGATTCATTCATTGATTGACATTGAACATGCATATACACATGCATGCATCGTCTTCGCTTGCCGCTTTTGGGATTACAAGGAACTAGCTAGTTGTAAGCCACAGCAATGCTGTAGCAAGAAAGAATGACACCAAGCAGACACACACAATAATGGCATCTACTGGCACTAACCACAAACAAAGCAGCAATATTAATGACCAGCCAGTAATTCGTCGACGAGTTGTGCCAAGTCAGAGACGACGGGATGGACTGATCCAGTACGCTCGAGATAATACGAGCCAAAATGGAGAAGACGGCATCATAGCTCGGATTTTTGCTTGCTTGCCTCCTTGTGGCATGCGATATTGCGTGGATGTGGGAGCCTGGGATGGCAAACATCTTTCCAATACGTTTTCATTGTTGGTCACAGACGATCCAACTAATAATAATGGCAGTCCTGACAGTAATAATAATACCGACACTGGCACACAACAACAGGAGCGTCGTTGGAAGGGGCTGCTCATTGAAGCCGATCCTCACAAGATGATCGATCTACAAGCACTGCATCAACCACTCTCCAATATTTGCGTCCACAACGCTGTCTCTGTACAACCCAGTTCTCCCAATAACCTACCGTCCATTTTGCAGGATTATGCACCCGATTTTCCCTTGGACTTTGATTTTTTATGTATCGATATTGATGGGGGAGACTACTGGGTGTTGCACGAAATTTTTGTCGCTACAAAATATCGCCCCAAAGTGATTTGCATTGAATTCAATCCCACCATGCCCAACGATCTCGTCTACATCCCACCTCAAAGTGATGTGATTCGACAAGGAGCATCATTAGCGGCATTGGTGGAATTGGCGGAACAATGGAACTATGTTTTGGTGGAAACAACGCTCTTCAATGCCTTTTTGGTGCCTCATCAAATCTACAAAGACCATTTACAACAGGAAGTACCGGACGACCGGTCTATCGAAGCCTTGCACGAAGTTTCCATGGGAACATCGCTCTATCAGTTGTACGTGCGGCACATTATTTATTACATTAATGAACTTGGTTTTGGGTTGGGATGTTCTAGCTTAGAAACTGTCTCTCATCAGCTTGTTTTTATCGACCCCGCAGGTACGATGGTACATTGAAACTTTGGGGGTGTAAAAAACTCCTCTGGCATCGGACTGCCATGGACGAAGAAAAGCTACAAATTTTACCACCGGAGAAACGACAATTTCCATTTGCACCGTCGTCATTGTCAGCGTCGCTCTTGGAAAAGGACGATTTTGATCTCGATAGTGCCGTTGATATGAGCCCCGTTTGTAAGAATGCTGTCAACTCTGACATGACAACAACATCCGTTCTGAGTAGTACCGATGAAAAAGAACAAGCATTGTGTGAAGATGCCTTGCTGCAACAATTGCAGTCGAATGGGTTTGCTTTTATACGTGGAACTGGAATCTCGAAAGAGCTGTGTCAAAAGGCCCTTCACTACACGAAATCATTCTTGACCGATGCCGACGAAGATGTGCGACGAACCTGTTTGGCCAAAGACAGGGCTCGTCGGGGTTACAGTCCCATTTGCACGGAAAACTTTGCCTCTCTGATCGGTGAGCATGGTCCCAATGATCTGGTTAGAAAGTATAGAATAGGACCCACTACAAATCCCTCCACTTCAATCAGCAGCGCTAACGACAGCGCTACAACCTCGACATCGGTACCTTCCTCATTGCTACAACCAAATATATGGCCTACCGCAGAGACATGGGATGGCACATCTGCCTTGTCCTTTCAGACTACATTGGAAGAGTACTATCGAGAAGCTTGCCGGGCAGCCAATAGTGTCGTAGCCGCCATTTGCAGTGCAGTCCTTCGGCGCCATCCTGAATTGGAACGTTCTGTTGGCGTCCTATCTTCTTTAGTGGCAGGCGACGGATCTTCGTCGTCGGCGTCCTCCTCCTCGAACTTGGAGAGTACGTCCATATTGACACTTTTGGGGTATACAATGGGAACTCGCCACAAGAAAAAGGGCAAAAAACAGATATCGCCATTAGTTGCAGCTCATACCGATGTCGGTGTCATAACGATGTTGCTATTTGATGGTCCAGGGTGTGCGCAACTCGAACGCAACGACAAAGAAAAGACTGACGGCTGGACCAACGTCAGTTTGCCATTCAGGATACCGGATGACCCAGTTTTTGTTGTCAACATTGGTGATTGCATGTCTGAACTAACATTAGGATCATTACCGTCGACATTGCACCGAGTCGTCGCTGACTATCAGCACAAGGATCCTCGGCATTGTCTTGCCTTGTTTGTGGGTTTGGATCCTCAAGCTCAGCTTACGCTTCCTGTCGGCTGCCGCAAGGACACTAGTGGTGGGGACAACGAAGCCGAAGGAGATCCCCAAGTCATGACCTACGAGGAATGGCGGAAAAACCGAATTGCCAGAGCACAAAAGGTTCTCAAAACAAAAGCAGCACTCTCTTCTGGATAAAAGAGTAACAGGCAGCACGGGGAGGAATGCAAAGAAGGAACTTATCGGTTGCGTATATATACTGGATAGGTAATAAATCTCGCATCGTGTCCACTATATCTAGCTAGATGACTGGTGATGAAGCCAGCCAAATACAACCTGCACGCCTAAGCATCAGCAACAAGAGAGTGTTTTATTGTAGATTATGGGTGATTGAAGTCATTTTCTACAATAGAATTTGATCAAGGGGTGTCTTTTGCCGCCCTGTTCCAGAAAAACACCTGCAGGTACTAAAACGGGTCAACAGAAATGCTCCCTTTGCAAAAGTAGAGTGAGATGTGGCATATTCAGTCCTTTTAATCTTAGAGTATAAGCATTAACTTCCCTTGGTGAGTGTCAATCATTGTTTTAGGAAAAAAACTGTGCTTGAAAAAAACGCCAAGCCAATGGGGGTTTGTCTTTTCAAAGCATTGATAAAATCTGATCTTGAATACAGTATGCTTCATGCATGTTGATGCTTGCTGTTGCAGCATTGTCCTTGATGGTCCAGATTGGTGGCTACTATTTGAGTTTAGAACTAGGTGAAAGAGAGAAGGTCAAAATCTATCTATTACAATAATTATTTTTTTGCCACATTTTTGTACAGTACATGTACTACTACTAGCTAGCTAGCTAATAGGTGGGCCGCTGAGCGGCGTTGCCGACTCTTTGCGAGACAGTGAGCGGTCTAGCTAAGCGTTGGAATCCAACGGTCAGCTCGTTATGAGAGCAGCGTAATCCCTACTTATGGAGGCCGGACGGAGGGCAGATACGATGCGTTTCTTACAATCATCACACACGCTTTTATTGCTTTTCAGGATCCATGCATGCGCATATCGCCGCCACAGCAACCAAGATAGAGAAACTGGCTGAGCAAGACTACAGTAGGCTAAGAAAGGCCTTCCTTGGCTTGTTTGAAAGGTATCTAAAGTTGCGCCGTAAATAAGGAATGAAGAACTAGACAACGACCATTTTCAGCTAGGATTCAAGTTGTAGTTGACTACGAGACATTTCCCACCGTTTTAGAGAAGATATATATATATATATACATTGATTACGCACGGTTAACCTGCCGAGACGTGAATTCATACGATTTTTTTGATCTCCACGGCGGACCATACTATTGTCGGAAAAGCAGCAGACAACAATCATCATCGTAGACTAGACGTGCTTAGGTCTTCACAATCCTGATATTTTTGGTGTTTGAGAAAGTTATCTCACTTAAATAATCGGCGTTTTCAGAAAATAATGGCACACCAATTTGGAGGTCGCCAAGGGAATCAGACCTTTGACGAAGTATCAGGTTCAGGACCGGCCTGCAGACCACTGGATTTTCCCGCCCCAGTAGTGCTGCGAGGTGTCCGAGTTAATGCTTGTTTGGTAGTCCATTTGGAATCAGGTACTCGACAAGTTTGTTCGGGTGTTATTCACCGAGAAGATTTGAGTGGAGCCCAAGAACCCTTACCAACTGAAGATCATAGCGGGCCGAGTGGTCTTAGTCACGGTGGAAGCCATCATGGTGGAAGTGCTCGAAATCGATGCGCTATCACAGTTGACCGGGCCCCCGCGGATGTTGCACCCAGGGAAGTCTTGGCCTACTGGCCTCATCGTGCCCTGCAAGATGCCATTTATGGAAGCGTGTGGTGTTGTCTAGTGTTACGGAGGCACTACGGAGTAGCGGCAGATGATGCTGCCAAGGCTGCAGGAGTAGAACCTGGGAGTCCCAATGCCCCTATTGTCTGGGAAATCACTGGAGATATGGTAGCCATCAAAATGGTAGAGTGGGAGCGTGTCTTTAGAATGCGAGGCCGATTGCTGGAGGATCCCGTCAAGGAAGTCGCTGCCATGCAATTGTTGGGTGTGCACCAAAACGTTTTAGGTAGTTCGGAAGTTTTGCAGGATGACCACCATTTATACTCTGTCATGCCCTACTGTCGGGGTGGAGACCTTTTCAGCGTTGTTGTGGAATACGCAGAGGCAAATAATGGAGAAGTTGGAATGCCCGAGCCTGTTGCGCGCTTTTGGTTTCGTCAAATCCTTACTGTAAGTTCCTATTGGTCAGAGCGAACGGCAATGATGAAAATAGACGCGATATGAGCGGCTTGTGTGGTTGCTTAACAACGTTTATATTGTTATTTGAGTTCTGCGTCATGAAAATAATCGCTCAGTTGTGTCGTTTCTCTTCATTCAATAAATTTTCTTCGTGACAGGGACTCCAACATCTCCAGGAACAAGGTGTTTGTCATCGTGATCTTTCTCTAGAAAACGTTTTGGTGGATGGCGATAACTGTCTCGTTATTGATATGGGTATGTGCCTTCGTGTTCCGTACAACGATCCGGGTAATCCAGATGGAGTGACAGACGTGACCCGCGGACATCTTCGTCGGCTGATGAGGCCACAGGGAACATGCGGAAAACACAACTATATGTCTCCCGAAGTGTACGAAAATACCAATGATTTCGACGGCTTTGCCATTGACCTATGGGCCGCTGGAGTTATTCTGTATATCATGTTGACAGGGTTTCCTCCCTACGATCAAGCAAGTCGATCGGATATGCGATTTGAGTTGATTGTGGGAGGTCGCTTGATGGAACAATTGCGTAATTGGGACATAATGCTGAGTGACGAAGCAGGTGATCTGATGCAGAGAATGTTGCAACTACACCCACGAGACAGGTTGACTTTGACGGAGATCATGTCTCATCCATGGGTTACCAACGAAGAAATCGAGCCGCCACCGCCACAGGACCCCATGTCATTTCATTGAGTGAAAAACGTGAATTCTGTTGACATGGACTGCCTCGGCTGTACTTGGTTGATAGGAACTGGAATCGTTTCACTGACGGAAAGCTGATGCAAATCAGAATGGCTTGTCTGCGGCCAGCAGTTACCCTTCAAAGAATCACTGGACCATTTCCTGCAGTCGAACGATAACGAGAAGCTGCCAATGGAAGGCAGAAGAAGCTGTGCAATCCATCAACTGATTCTCCTAATACTGATTATTAATATATTTATACTAGACGTGAAACGAAAAAGCCTAGCTAGGTCTTCAGCGATATTCAATACGGCAACTGGAAAAAGGAAATGATTCAATTATAATTATTGTTCTTTATTTAGTATGATTTGCATGATTCAAGAGAGTCCCAACAGGCCTATTAACCAATACAAGTCAGTTTTACTGCTGGAGAATCGCACTGAACCCTCAAGCAAGCAAGCAAGCAACCTCCATCGTTTAGTATCGGTGGGAAACCTCTTCGGCATGTTGCACACCCGATGCATAGGAAATCATCAAGTAGGTCAAAAACATGGATCCACCAGGCCACATAATGTAGGTTGGAGCACGATCAACCACCTAGACCACAGGGCAGTGCAGAGACGAGCCGTCAGTTACAGGGAAGATTACGACGAAATCAAGCGAGAGCAGTGGAAGGACCGCCAAGAAAGGACAAGAAAGTACTAGTACTACTACTAGCTAGATAGTACTACTGCACATCCACTCTTCTCATGTTATCAACGCACCTTCTTGGGGAATGTCTTGAGCCATGGTCCCATAGAGTGGACTTCGAAGGGTGACAAATGGCGAATGATCTATGAAAGGACAACAACCAAAGTGTGAGATGACTTCGAGTACGACAGTCTACGGTAACAGGTGCACCGCACGCTATTATCGCCACTACACTACAAAAGCTCGCACTTACTTCGCCATCGTTGGCCTTCTTTTTGGCCCACCACTTGATCTTATCGGCTGCCAACCCCTGTTTCTGGACAGCGGCCCTGATGGCACTGGTCCGAGCAAAAGCACCTACTAAGCTCATGGTTCAACACAACTACGTAACTAGGTTAACTAGACTAATAAATCGATGTGATACTATTGTTTTCCCGTGTTGCGAGATACCGCAGTAATAGCTAGCTAACTACTACTACTAGTAGTCAAGTGCATGTAGCAGCACCAATACACACGCTAATTGCGCATGCAGTCAAGAATCGATCAATCGGCAGTTGCGTGCATGATGACGAGGCTGTTCATTGACGGCAAGCAGGCAGACGGTGGATTTTCTAGTTGGCTGGACGCACGCTATTATTGGAGTTAGTGAGAGTCCTTTTTATTGCTTCTGTCCAACTGGTACTGTCGAAAGCGTTTCTCGTCCTCATTTCCCGTCCACTGACTCCACGTACTGTCTCTTATACACATCTGACGCTGCCGCCGAATAGAGAGGT